>MWVY01000163.1_pt1 | contig 16065 bp, 17 predicted proteins | sample 1047251 | NCBI WGS metagenome assembly MWVY01 (sample SAMN06349983, study PRJNA376086) | soil metagenome | isolation source: MS7-5 sample Antarctic (ecotone) soil | place: Antarctica | collected 2015-01-13
GACACACCTATCTTTCGAGCAACTGTTGCGGGCGTGATGTATTGAGACTGTGGCATGGTGGGAACCTTATACGCTTTAGTTTCGGCGGTGTGTGCGTGTGAGGCTCACGAACCGAATAAGAGATTTTTGAGGCTGTTTTTTGGGTTGATTTTGGCAAACTCGACAGAGAAAACGAGGTGTGAAAAATGGCGGGGAACGTGCACTCAAATCGCTGGGGAAGCCGCAAAGCCGTAATCGAGGAATGCGAGCAAAAACGCGCGTCTCACTGCGACGCCTGCGGGAAGCGGATCAAAATCGCGTTCCGCCCGCCGCTCTTCAAATTTGATTCGCCGCTCGGTCAGGCCTGGGGCTGTCGTTCCTGCCACAAGCTGGGTTACGCCTCGGACACTTTAAAATCGCGCTCGACGGCGGCTAAGGTCGCTTCTGATGCTGCGGGTTTGGCTATTGAGGTCGCGCGTTTGGATCAACTTCGGAGCGAAGCGCGTTGGGCGCGCTCGATGATAGAAAACGTGCAAAATGGCGCGGAATTGTCGCGCGAAATGCGGAAATGGTGCGTTGAAATCCAGCGCGCTTACGGGTTGCAACTGGCGCTCGTCGTGCGGGCCGAACAGTTGGCGGCTTTGGAGTCGAAACGCCGCACTTACCGGTTAAGCGAGATGGGTTGCCGGTATGGACGAAAACGGCGCGATGAGCCGCCAGTTGCCGCGCCGGTCGCTGATGAGAAGGAACCTCTCGTAGTGGAAGAACTGCCCGAAAATCTTTTGGAACAGATTCTCGAATGGGCGAGTGCTTCGCAAAAAAAGCGCGATTGAGCGTGAAAAGGTCTGGCGCGGAGACGGACGAACGCAATTTCGACTAAATGAATGGGGTTTGCTCCCTCCCCCGAAACGGGCGTAAAACCGTGATTTCACGCCCGTTTTCGCGGGTTTTAGGACGTTTCCGGCGCCAGTGGCGGCAAGCGGTCAAGCGTCAGCGCTCTGATCCACGTTTTGAATTCCTCGGGGATTTCGTGGGAAGCGAGAAGTTCGCGGATGTCGGGATTATGCCGATGCGAAATCCACATCGGCTGTGCTTGGGTGTATCGATGTGCTTTCAAAAGCGCATTCACCTGTGGCGCGTAACCCTGGCCGTAAATCGCGCGCGGATCGCACCTTAAAAGGCGAGCCGCGGTTTTAAATGCTTCCTCTTCAAAACTCTCAGGCTCACCTTGATGAAACGGCTCGGCAATCCTGACTGCTATGTAGTAATCGAGCAAAAGCGCGGCGGTCGCGCTCATCGAGGCGCGCGGTGTTGTGGGTTCGGTTTGAGTGGTTTGGTTGGTTTCAAGCATTATAAATTTCTCCTGCTGTGGTCTGGGTCGGTTTGGGCGCATTCGTTCATCGACAAAACAAGCTCGCAGAAAGTGGCTTTGCAGCCGTATTTCTTCGAGAGCAACTCCATCACGGTTCGTTCGCCGTCTCTGGCCGCTTCGAGCGCAATTCGGTGCTCTTCTGGGTTCATCGCGCGCCGCGTCGCCAAAGTGGTGAGCCGCGAAACGTCGGCTTTGCTCTGTTCGATCTGGGCGAGCAATTCGGCGGCGCCTGCGGGTGGTTTGAGCATGGTTGTTTGTTTTGGGTGAAGTGCGGCTTAAACCTCGGCTTGGTGGCGTGCTGCGGCCTCAACTTCGGCTTTCAAATTGGCGAATGTTTCAGGGCAAATTTCGAAGCCGGCGCGTTTTAATTCCTTCGATAGCGCGACTTTAGCGCAAATTTGCGCCGACCTGGTGAGCGAGATGAGGCGCTCGCGGTCGGTGGGCTGCATCGGTGCTGTTTTGTCGCTGCTGGCCTCAAGATGAGCCGAAATAGCGGCTTTCTGGGCGGCTCCTATGCGGATAAGGCGCTGTGAGAATGGGCCGCACGTTTTGGTCGGGGTTTCGATTTGAGTGCTCATTGGGTTTCGTGCTGGGGTTGGCGGCGTGGTTCTGATTCTGCCGCCGCTGTCTGGCGTTTCGTTCTTACTTTTGGTGTAACCGGTGTAACCGGTGTAACCGGTGTAACCGGTGTAACCGGTGTAACCGAATATCTACCGGCTTCATTGTGCACTTCGCCGTCTTTATTCATTCGCCAGAGCATTGTTTTGAGGTTTGTGGATGATTTACCCACTTTCGCGCGTTCCCAAAGTTGCGTTGGGGTTACTGGTTCTCCCATCGTTTTAAGCGCGAAAATAACCTCTTGGCGCTCGTTCGTGAGTTTGTATTCCGCCGCGTCGCCCAGAAGATTCCAAAGGCCCAATTCTGAATCAAACTTTAAGGCGTGCTCAAAGTCCTCTGCGTCGCGTCCGGTGCCAAATAGCGTCGCGTCGGCTTGGCCGCGTGTCCGCTTCAAAATCAAAAGCATGTCCGCTGCGCCAGACAATCCATAAGAGCCGGAAAGCGCTTCGACAGGATCATCGCCCTCACCTTTGCGAAGGTGATGCACACAGACGATGGCCACAGCGTATTTGTCGGAAAGGTCTTTTAGAGCGCCGATGTCGTCACTGTCGCTTTCGTAGACGTTGCCGCCGCCTTTGCGCCTGGGCTTGACCTTTTGGAGAGTATCGATCACCACAAGTCGGCATTCAGGATGTTCGGATAGCCATTTGTCGAGCGCTTCGACTCCGCCCTCATTGATGCGCGGCCACTGGTATGCGATGTGTAACCGGTGTAACCCTTGGGGCCGTTCGTCCGCCAACTGTTTGGCAAGTCGGCTTTTCATGCGCCGTGGAGTATCTTCAAGCGCCAGATAAAGCACGTCGCCATCTTCCACTTCTATCTGCCCAAAAGCACGTCCGCCGCATGCTACGGCAACGGCTGTAGAAAGCATTGCCCAGCTTTTGCCCAGCTTCGGGTGGCCGCCCAGAATCGCTAAACCTTCGGGAATGACGCCAAAAACAGTCCACTTTTGGTCTGGAATGTCGGTCTCTAACAATTCAAATGCGGAGTGCTCGGTTACTCGGTTACTCCGGTTACAGGTGTTCTCGGAAACTTTGTTGGCGTCGCGCTTGATGGTCTGCGCGAGAGACATCGCCATCTTGTTGGCGTTGGCTGGCGGCTCGAATGGAAAATCGAAGAGGACGCGCGCGATATTTTCCGCTCTGGCGAAGTCGGCGGCGCTGACCTGGTTGCCGATTGCGTGCGCTTCTTCCTTGAGCTGCGCCAAAACTTCGGCGGTCGGCCTGCCGTTGCGCTCGATGCTGCGCTGCCACAGATGAACCGAGGCGGCCTCGTCGGGCAGGTCTGCCGAAATGTCGCCGACCGTTGCCAGATTTTCGACTGAGACGGCAAAGGGTTCTTTCTCGCCGATCTGCAATATCGTGCGAACGTTGGGGGAGAAGTTGCGAACGGTCTCGCGTGCGACTTCTAAGTCGTCGTTGCAGAAATCGTGTTTGCTCTTACCTATCGGGGCGCCGCTGGCGCCGATTCCATTATTTTTCATTTTCGTGTTCCAATCGACAAACAAAAAGGCGCAGTGCGGGGCGGTCAAGCCACACTGCGCCTTTGCTGGAACACAAAATAAAATTTCACTTGCGAAAGAATGAACGCAATGAGAGAATTTAAGGAGCGCGGATTAATTTTTGCGCTCTAACTTTCGTGTTCCAAGTCGTAGGAATGACCGCCTATTGCCTTGGGGAAGCCGCTTTGATTCTGCCTTTGCTCCTGCCTGGAAAACTTGAGCGCTGGTGTCATCGGGCGGCTTTCGTGTTTTTGCCTGTCTAAATTTTCATCGTTTTAAATTTTACGGCTTCGGTTTGTAAGGCTTCACCTTACAACGCTCTCAAGTAATTCTACGCTGGCGTTTGTCCGGTTTTAAGTGACAAACAGGAATTATTTTCTAAGCCATCGTAATTCTACGGCGGCGTTTTGTCAGTCTTCAACTGACAAGCGAAAATTATTTTTAGTCGCCCGCGAAACACGGCAATCATGCAGGGGCTGACGCGGCGAAAAGCTAATTTCACAAGATGGACTCCATGTCGTCGTTCATAATTTCGCCGCCCACTTATCCAGCTCCACGCGCTTGATCCGTCGCCCACGAGCGAGACCTCGGTGAACCGTCAACGCCTGCGCCTTGATAGCCTTCTCGATGCTGCCTTGGCTAATCCCCAGATGAGCCGCGCTCTCTTCGACGCTGAGAAACGCGCGGTTTTTCAACGGTGTTTCGAGCGTCTGGCGCTTGCTGGCGCCATTGTCGGCACCTGGCGCCATTGCCTTGGCGACTTCTCGCGCGGTCGCGTTTATCACGCCTTCGATAACTTTCAAAAACTCATCGGGCCGCGCCAGTTGAATAGCGCCAGATTCCGCCGATGCGTTGGCGCCATTGTCGAAATTTGGTGGCATCTTCTCGACGGCGGGCCGGTGAACTGGCGCTTCTAATTCGGCTTTGAAGCGGTCAAGCTCGCCTGCGTCGTAAACCGGCACCTTCTTGGTTTTGCCGCGTTCGTAGCGAACGCCGATCCGGTTATCTTTCGTGTGGCGCTCTAAGCTGCGCTCGCTCATTCCCAGATATTCAGCGGCTTCGGTTTTGGTCATAATTTCGAGTCCTCAAATCATTGGCGCCAGATTGCGACAAAAGGCGCTTTTTCGCTGTCGGTCGCTGTCGTTTTTAAATTCGCCAGATTCCGACAAATCGCGCATTTTGCTTGTCGTTTTATGGCGCTTTTAATTATCGCCAGTTTCCGCCAAATTGCGCCTTCTCTCTGTCGGTTCGTGTCGTTTTGCTCATTTGATGAAAGCTACCGCGCACCAGCCCGCCGCTTGAACCGGCGCGATTTCGGCGCGGTCGCCGGTCACAAACTCGCCGCCAAGTCGTCGCGCCAGTGCTAAACCGAACGCATCGCCCAGGGCCAAAGTCGGCACCGCGCGCGGCTTGGCCGGGTCGCGCGGCGCCGCCCGTCGCTCGGAAACCAGAAGCGCCACGTCTCGCCAGAAAGCGCCGTCCATGTCGGGGCGTTCAATCACTCCGGCGTTTTGGAGCGCCGCCATGCCGCGTTCGGAGTTGGCGAGATTGGCCGGGATGGATGGCGGGCCAAACGCATAGAAAACCTCGGTGAGATTGACGCTGTGGGCGTAAACCACATTTTGCGGATCGGCCAAAATCGCCGCCACAAGTGCGCCGCCGGGTTCGTTTCGCAGCCACGCCAGCATCGCCGACGAATCCAGAATCTTAGGCAAAGTCGCTGCGCCGGATGCTGGGCCGCTCACTGAGTCGCGCCCGCTTGATTTTGCGCCTCGGCCTCGAACTGGGCGACGGCGTGACGCTCGGCTAAAAAGTCGTCAACGCTCATGCCCTGATTGGAAAGGCATCCCAAACCCGCATAAGCCGCCGCGCGCCGCCTTTCGGCTTCGCTTTGGGGCGTTTCGCTTTGGGTTTCGCGCTCGGCTTCTTTGGTCGCCGCCGACAGCACAAAAACCGAAACGTCGGTTTGGCGCCGCGCCGCCGCGCGTTCGATAGCTTCGGGGATTTCGATTGTGAGTGTCATGGTGTGGTTGGTGGGTTTAAGTGTTGTTGTGTCGGTTCCTTCCTCTACACAACAACACTTAAAGAATAGGCCGGACAAGTCCGATTCCTCCGGTTTTAGTGCGTTTGATGGCGACTTGACCGCGTTTTTCCATCCGCAAAATCGCGCGGCGAATCGCGGCTTGAATCTTGGGAATTTCGTATTGAGAGGTGGCTAACCGACGGGGAACATCGCCTTGAAGTGCGTAATAAGATACGTCGCCGGTTTCGATTTGAGGCTGCAAGAAGTCGAAGTCGCCCGATTTGAGCATCGGCGTTTTGTCGGTCGGCGATTGCAGATAAGCCGCAATTTTCGATTCGACGGCTTTGCCTTCCAACGGCACAAGTAAACGGTCGGGCGCGTCCTGAGTCGGGAGCCAAACCGCCAAACGGTCATAACCACCATTACGTCCGCGATACAAAAGGCTTTCCCTCTCGCCGATGCGAACCAGTTGCCGCTTTGCCAGCGAATTGATCGCGCGGCGCGTTGAAACATCAAAGGTGTGCGTCGGCTCGGTCGCGCGCTTTTCACAGATTTCGCAAGCAATCGCCCACGAATGGAGCCACGATCCTTTCTCACTGAGAACGAAAAGCACGTCGTTTTGCAGTTGGCCTAAACCTTTGCTCATAAGCGTTGCGGTGTAGGGATTATTCCTACGCCGCCACTTCCTCAGCCCTGGCTTCGAGCGACACGCCCGCGCGCTTGGCGACTTTGGCAAACGCGGCTTTCTGTGCTACTCCACCTGGCAGAAGTTTCCCCTGCTCATAGCGTCGGATCGTGGCAATTGAAGAATTCATTGCGCGCGAAAATTCCTCCTGAGTCATTCCCAGTGCAGAGCGAACGCGGAACACGGCATCCGACTTCTGGCTTTCCTGTGCGCTTCCCCTTGGGCGCCCAATTCTCGCTTTAGATGTGGTTTCCATGCGTCACATTATAGCACTAAAAAAAGTGTTAGTCAAACCCTTGCGCCTTCTTCCGTGAGTGCTATAATTAGTAGTGAATCGGGAAAAGAAGGGCGCGCCGCCTGTCTCTGGAAAAGTAAGCGGCACGCCCAAGTGATTAGCCCGAAAGGAGCCTTTCAAATGCAAGTATCCCAAAGATACGGTTTCACCCGTCCCGCCGCAATCGCGGCCCGTCTCGCCTCACTGCGCGCCCGTTTCGCGCCGGTCGCCATCGAAGTGCCCGCGCCGGTTCTGGCGCTCGTTCCCGCCGCGCCGAAACCCAATCGCACCGGCGTGGCCCAGATTCTCCAATGGCAAGCGGAACGGGCCGAAATTCGCGCCGATCTGCCCTTCCTGCGCCACTACGCCGCCAACTTCGATGACGGCGCGACGTGGGAAGAAATCGCCGCGCTCGAAGGCCGTCTCGCCGATTTGGACGACTTCTTGATTTTCGAGCCGGACGCCGCCGAACCCGAAATGGCGCTCGCCGCCTGATTCTACTCGCGGCTACCTTCCGAAATTTCAGAAGGTAGCCGCCCAAACCTCAAAGGAAAACCATGCCACAAGAAGAAACCGGTGCCGCTACAATTCGCGGTCTCATCCAAACGCCCATGCCCCCAGAAGAAAAGCGCGCCGCTATCTGCGAGGCCCTTGACCGCGAAATTGAGTCTCGCGCCCTCGCGCTGGGCCTCTCCCCCGAACAAATTGACGCGGCGTTTGAAGAACTCAACGCCGCTTTAAAAGCGCCCAAACCCAAAGGAAAACACCATGATTGATACTAAAACCTCACCCGTTGCAGCCTCACCCGCTGCGCGCTATGTCACGCTGCCCTATCTCGACAGCTCCGATCATCCCGAAAATTCGCCCGCGTGGTTCCTGTCCGCGTTCGCAAGCCGCGCCGATGAGCTTTGCATGGAATCGACGCTTGTGCTGCGCCGCCTGAGTTGGGACTTGGACGGCGTGAACATCTCCGCCGTCGTCGCTGCGGAGCGAGAAGGCATCACGCGCGAAACTGGGGCCAGTGGCGCCGTGAATCCAATTGACGCCAAAACCGCCAAATTGCTGGAAGAGTTTTTGTTCCTCCATCTCGAACAAGCGCAGCATCGGCACACGTTTACCAAGTGGGAATTCTGGCAGCAGATGGCGTGTGAATATCTGCCGCTCGAACATTTCGACGGTGACAGGCAAGGCCAATTCGCGGCGCGTTTCGCGGAATTCCTGAGCCAGTCGCCTGACTGGTTGGTGGCCAAGTGGCAGGCATCGGGCCTGAGCGTGGCCGGTCTGATTACCTCCGTCCTGGATGCCGCTATCACTTCCAAAGAATAACGCCCGCCAAACCAAAGCCGCGCCCTGATGAAAGGGCGCGGCTTTTCGCTGTCTGGGGTGGGGGTGCAGGGCTACTTGGTGGCCTTCAAACGCGCCGTTTCTCTGCGTCTCTGCGTCTCTGCCTTTCAACATCGAACCGTTTGATGTTGATTCGTTGCAAACCCATGCCCCTACGCGCGCGGGGAGAACAAACCTCGCACTTGAGTGCGGACTTTTTCGATAACCATGCCCCTACGCGCGCGGGGAAAGCACATATCTTCAAACCCACAACTTAAGTTGTGGGTTCATGCCCCTACGCGCGCGGGGAAAGCACTTCAGGTTCTCTCCGTGAGAACCTGATTGCTGCCCATGCCCCTACGCGCGCGGGGAAAGCGCGAACATACTTCGTCTCAGCCGAGGTATCACCGCGTTCGCCCTTCCATGCCCCTACGCGCGCGGGGAAAGCGCCTCGCACGTTCGGTTTAACCGAACCTGATTCCCCATGCCCCTACGCGCGCGGGGGAGAACCGCTTTTGCTAAATTTAGCAAAAGCGATTTTTCCTCATGCCCCTACGCGCGCGGGGAAAACACTCTGGCGCGATGCTATCGAGCGCGCAATGATTTATCTATGAAGACGCGAGCCACGCTATCCATCGCTGCCACGTCGCGCCGCAAACGCAATGCTTCGAGCGCGCCCGCTTTCGGGTTGGCCGTTGCCAAGCGCGACGCCATTGAACCGCGTAGCTCACAGCGAACGACTCATCGAAAGCGGCGCGGTTATATCAAAGAGTATTGACAACTCGGCATCATCTCGACCTGACACAATTTATATTTCATCAGCCTCACGCTTGACCGCTCGCCCAAATTCGCGGTTTCGACTTGACAAAATGGCGGCGAAATTTCCGTAGCACCCCACATTTATTTTCGCGTAGTTACAGAAATTTCGGCTTGGCGCGGTCGGCTTCGCGGCTTCGATGGCCCGAAAGCGGCCCCCGTCTCGAATAAGTAGGCCGGTGGGTTGTCGGTTTGAAGTCAACCACCCGTGTAAATCGCCCCACCCAAAAAGTAAACTCGACCCCAAAAAATAGGAGCAAGAAAAAGCGCCGATTCGGTTTGAATCGGCGCTTTTTTGTTTTGTAAATGGGGATTACTTCAAAATCAACTCGACAAGCATTTTGAGGTATTGGCAAAGCAATAGTGCCCACTTTGCGAACTCAAACTTATCGCGCTGCGATGAAGGCCGCCCGCTATTTGGATTGGTTTCCATGCGGATTTCCTTTGCAGCGTCTCTGCTCTACGGTCGTTTTGAAGAGGGAAGTAGCTCTTCCAGCTTTACGAAGAGCGGTGTCAGGTCGAACTCATTCGACCTTCCAGCGTGAGCAATTCGACTTAAGCACTTCTTTTTTTCCAAATTCCGGGCGTAGCCGCGAACCGCCGTTTCCGTCATTCCCATGCGTTGGGCAATGCGTGCGAATTTTGGAAACGGGTGTTTGGCGCCCCATTTGTAGCTAAGGAGCTGGATAAGAAACATGGCTTCTCCGGTCGTGATGTCAAGAGCGCGATAGTGCTCTAACAGCGTGATCGGAACGGCTGTGAAGCCTGCGCCTGCGAGTTTGGGCGTTAGACGCCGATTGATACCCCACTTAGGGGCTGCACTGGGTTTGGAATTGTCCAAAGGATTCTCCACTCGGATGGAAATGAATTAATGCCAGTGCAGAGGACAGGGTAGTTCTCAGGTTACGCGCTGTCTTGACACGGGATTGTTCCATCCGAGGGGCATCTTACATCAGGTGATCTGGCGACTTAAAGGCCGCACGCCAAAAAAACTTACTTTCATTCTTTGTTCCTCTGAACTTAATCTATTTACGGTGTAACAGAATTTATAGGCACAGTATAAATCTCGTTGTAGTTTTGGGTATGCCAAAATTTACACCTGAAGCATAAGAATTTATATACACCTAACAATTCAAATTTTTGATTATGCTCCATGGTCAATCAAAGCGATACTGAACGACCTCAGGTTACGCGTTGTCTTGACGCGAAAAAGGGCCGGTGCTTATTCAGCACCGGCCCTTTTTTTGTCCTCTCTAAAAGCCGGTCGAAGTCGCTTGCTGCAAATTCTTGGCGTTGGAGCGGCGACTCAAGCGGGCTAATTCGCTGTGAGCGTCCTGAGCGAGTTTCTTTCCGTCTTTGGCGCCAGGTGCGTTTATGGTCAAATTAATGGTGTCACCTTCCCGCGTGACACTCCCTGCGCTTTGCGCCGCTTGCTGTCGAGACTGGCCGCGCACGAGTTCGAGCGCGATTTGTTGGCTGCGGTAACGATCCGACTCGGCACTATTCAAAACCATCTCATTGGCGTGTAAGCGTGCTGTCATGTCGCGCGGCACGCGGTCGATGCCAACGGCGAATGAAGCGCTGGGGCGCAAATTCACGCCGCTTGGCCCTCCTGTTGGTCTGAGATTTACGCCGCTGCTTTCGCCGCTGGGTCTGAGATTCACGCCCGTTCCAGGCGCACCCACTGCACCCACTGCGGCATTAGTGAAAAGGCCAAGCAACATATCCCATGCCTTGTTGGACAGCGTTTCAGCGCCAAAGGCCACCAAGCGCGCGGACATCGAATCGAGCATCGAACCAAGCGAGAAATTCCCAGTCTTGCCGATTTCCTGCCAGGTGCTGTTCCACGTCGATTTCCAGTCAGTCATAATCGAGCCGAAAACTTCGCTCTGCTCCTGCATTCGGCGCATCGTCTGGTCAATCGGCAACATCAAATCGATCTGCTCCGGCGTGAAAGCGTCGCGCTTGTCGGCTCGAAATTGCAGGTCGCCGCGCTGCTGCTGGGTGAGAAGTGGGTTGTTGAGTTGCCGGTTGAGCGCGCCCTCGGCCTGGGTTTTTCGCATCCAATCTTGGAACGGAATCGCATCGATCTGGCGAAGAACTGCCAACACTTTTTCATCAACGGGCAAGCCCTTCATTTTCCAGTCGAACTGCCTTTTTGCGGCCTCGCCGATGTGGTTTTCCAACTCGAAACGCCGCTGCGCCAATTGGTTTTGCGCTTCCGACAGTTCTTTCGAGCGGTCATTGGTCGCGTTCGAATCGTGTCCCGCCTTGGTTGCGTTGACAGCCTGGGCCGCGTCCGCGCTGGCAGCGTTCATGCCCAGAGCGAGCGCCATCATCGGTGAACTTCCCTGAGCGGCAAAAGCGGCGATATATTTTTTGATGCTCACGGTATATTTGTCCAAAAATACGCGCCGCAATTCGAGCGCGTTGTTGATTGCGGTCTCGTTCAAACCCTGTCCGCGAAGTGAGATTTCAAGGCGCAAGGCGGCGTTCTGGGCGTTCTGCGCCTCAACTGATGCAAGCGCGGCGCGGCGCGTCTCGACGCCTTCCTCAATCATGCGGGCGTGGTTTTCCGCGCGCAACTTGATTTGCTCTGCGATTTGAGCATTTGTTTCTTTGATTTTTTCGACGCCTTTCTGTGTGTCGAAAACTCCCACGAAACCGCCCATCAACTGCGAAAAAGCGGCGTTCGCACCCTTTTTGTCACCCTGCTTGAAAAGCTGGGTGACTGGCGTATCTTCGCGCCAGAGCCGTAATCGCTCGGCGGTGATGGCGTTTTGTTTTTCCGCTTTGGCCGCATCGTTCGCGTTTTCGCGCCATGCTTTGCCCTGTTCTCTGAGCAAAAACGCGCTGTCGGAAAGTCCACTTTTGAGTTTTGCGAGTGATTTGCTTGCTTCTTCGATTTTCGCCGCGCGTGCAGGGGCGTTGAGCTGAGTATCAATGGCGTTTCCGATGTCGCGCATCAAACCGGCTTCGGCGTGGGTGCCTTTGCCCCTCAACGTGAAGGCGGTTCCTAACCTGCCCTTCAACTCATCGAGCACCTTTTGGAAGCCTGGCTCTTTGATGGCGCGCGCAAGTGCGTTGAGCATCGCCCGACCTTCCTGTGTTGCAAGTTTGCTCTGAATAGCGAAGCGCGCGGCGTTGCCTTCCAAGTTCCGAACCGCTGCGCCGAAACCTTTATCGACCGCCTGGATAGTGGTCAAATCGCCCGTGATGGCCTGAATATCGAAGCCGCTGGCATCGAAACCGGCTTTTTTCTGGCCGGCTGATTTTGTGCCGATGGCGGGCGGGGTGAACCGCTGCGCCTGCGCCGCGCCGCCTGCACGAACTACCCACTGCGGCGCCGTCGTCGGCCTGGTGTGGCTGCCGTATTGGTCTAAGAAATTCCCATTTGGCCCGACAATTTGGACGTGTCCCGCGCTCTGCTTTTTGCTCGCGCCGGTGTAAACGATGTCGCCCGCCTGATAAGCGCCGTTGGGCTTGAACCCGATTCCCGCGCCCATAAAACGCGCCATTGTGCGCGCTGCCGTGTCGCCCTTTCTTGCGCCCATGATGCCGGAAAACATCTTGGTTGCACTGTTGACTGTGATGTCGGCAAGCGCGTCGCATCGCTTTCTATAGTCTGCGGTGAAACGCTGCATCTGCACTGCCGCGACTGCGATCCGGTCGCCCGCTGCGCTGCCGCCAACCAGTGCGCCGCTTTTGGTGGCGATTACGCCGTCCAAGCCCTGCAACTGTTCGCGGCGGCTGCGCGCGTCGTTGGCGGCGCCTTGGAACGTGCCGAATTTCTGGCGGGCGTCGGCTACGATTTTGGCGGATTTTTCGCCTAAATCGAGAATTTTTTCAAGTCCGCCGATTAGCCCGCCAAGCGGGTTGCTCGTTACCCCCATCCCCAAGAGCGTATTCTGGGCGTCGCCGAAAAGCCCGCCGAAACCCTCTTTTAGCGATTGCATCGCCGCGATTTGTCGCGCTGCGCTCTTTTCTGCTGCGCTCGCTAAATTTCCGTAACTTGTGGCAAGGTCGCCCAATCGGTCTGCTTCCATCTTCCGCGCGGCTGCTGCTGCTCTGCTGGCTGCTGCTTCGGCTTTTCGCGCTGCGGCGTCGGCTTTGCGTCCGGCGTCGGCGCCTTTGCCGGTGAGTAAATCGGCTGTGGTGTATTTGGGTAACTTGGGCGCCGCGCCGCCACCGAATGATTTCGCGGCTGTGTTGCCCGCTTCGCTCCACGCCTTCGACAAAAGCGAGGTGTCGGGCAAAAAGTTAAAAACCAACGCTCCCAACTTTTTCTTTCCGGCCTGGACAACGAAATCAAGTCCTCGGTCAAAATCGGCTTGAAAGTCTTTGAAGTCAGAGGCTTTGAAGCCAATGAAATCTTTCGCCTTCTGCGGCATCTTATCGAGCAAATTGTTGAGCGCGTCGCCCAGCAAAAAGAAGCCTTTTACCGCTGCGGTTACGCCCACTAAAATGATGGCCGGAACATAGGCGAACGTTACGCTCGCGGTGCGCGATAGCACGATGAAACGAGACAGCGCCGCCATGCCTGATGTGATGGCGGCTGGGATCGTGCTGGCGAACGCAAGCGCTGCAACGGCTCCAACGCGCGCGAAATTCAGCCCCACGCCCACAAGCGCCGCGCCCACGAAAGGAAGCGCGATTTTGCCCAAATCGAACAAAAAGCTGCCCACAACTTTTAGCCGGTCGAGCATTGTTTCGATGCTGATTTGAGTTTGGGCAAACCAAAGCTGCAAGTTTCGGTTCTGGGCAAATTCGCCGATGATGACCACGTTCCTGGCGAGCCGATTATAAAGTCCCTCGAACGCTTTGCCCGCCGTCTGGTTGGCGATGTCAGCCAGATTCGAGAGCGCGCCGGTCAAGGTTTTGGATTGCTTGGCCATGAAACCAAAACCTTCTCGACCCATTCCAGTAATGAGGATGTTGATGGCTTTGTCTGAGGGAACGATTCCATCGGTCACCATTTTTTGCATCGCTGCCGTCGTCGTCCCGAATCCCTCAGCCAACAATTTAATGCCTGGAACGCGAGCTTCACTCATCTGGCGAAGCTCATTTCCAGTGACTTTTCCGGCTGTGTTCATCTGGTTCAACGCATAAACAATGCGGTCGATGAACTCTTTTCCCTCGCCGATTCGCGCTACATAGTCGCCGATGTTGCGAATATCAGCCACGACGGTTTTAGCACTTCGTCCTGCGTCGTTGAGCTTGGCAGTCAGGGGTAAAAGGTCTTTGAACTCAAAGGGCGTTTGAGACGCGAGTTTTTCCAGCTCTCCGATGAGTCGTCGCGCCGCCTGGCTGTTCCCGTCAAGCTGCGCGGTGAAAGTCAGATTTGCTTTGGCAAGCCGGTCGTTATGGTCAAGCCCCGCTTTAATTGTGCCGGTGAAACCCTGAGCGGCTCTATTCAAGCCCTGGTAAACGAGGATGCCGCCCGCTGTGCCGATGATGTTGTCTCGAAGTTTTCCGGCCCAGCTGCTGGCGCTGGAGCTGCTGCGCGAAAGTGCGTCCTCGGCTTTCGCGGTCTTGAGGATCGAGCGCCCTACGCTATCAAACGAGCTCACCATGCCCTGCGCGGCTTTCGTGGTCTTCGCGGCGTTGGCATCCATCGCTTTGCCAATCAAATTCGAGTTTTTGGCGGCTGCTGCGATATTGTGATCGAAGCGCTTCAAGTCGCCGCTCGCTTCTGCGAGAGCTGCCGTCTTCATCTTCGCGCCGTCGATGGCGACGTTGAGCTTCCCGATTTCCGCGACGCCTTTTTGGTTGACCTTGATTTCAAAGTCAATAATCCGGTTGCCCTTGATATGCTGCTGCATCTCCAAAACGCGCTGAAGTTCGGGAATGACCTTGTTAAAAGCATCGGCCTTGATTCCCTGGCCGCTAAAAAAGGTTTGGAGCTTGTTAATTTGGCCGGTGATGTCGCCGATGCCTGCGCCGCTTCCAAAATCCTGTTTGAACTTCAAGACGCGCGCGCTCGCTTGCTCCAAACCCTGCATGAGCTTCGCGCCGTTGAAATCGAGCTTTGTTGTCCCGCTCATGCCTTCGATGTTGCGATGCACGACGGCGATTTTCGCTCCGGCGGTCTCGGCGGCTTTGCTGGCGTTGGCCACCTGCTTTTCGATGGCATTGAGGCTTTGGATTGCGACGGCCTGGCCGTTGACTCGCACGTCCATCGTGACGGGAACCGACACTTGGCCCATCGTCGCCATAACGCGCTTGACGTTGCTGGCCTGCTGCTCGAAAACTTTAGTGTCGAGCGCGACGCGCGACGTGTAATTGCCGCGCGTAAACGCGCGCATCATATTGTCGGCGAATTGCAGGCTATTTTCGAGGGCGCGTGTGTCGAGGGTAACGTCCGCGCGAAGCTGAGCATAACTCAATTCAAATCAACTCCTGAGTTGGAAACCCGCCATGCAGTCGCGGGCTTGTTGCGGCGGTTGGCTGGGGCGCTGGCAATGACTGAAATTTGCCCGTTGCCCGCGCCATCTGGCGCACATGGTGTTCGTGGTTGTCCGCTGCTGAGGCTTCTCGCTCATCGGTGCGAATCGTTTCGCTCGGTGGCGCAAACTGCGAAATGTAGGCGCTGGGATCGAGAAGAAAATTGATCGCGTGGTCGTATTCCGTCGCCTGCGCCACGGGCTGGGCGTGTTCGATTTCCCAAAACCTCGGCGCGTAGCGGGTTTGCTCCTGGAATCTCAGCAATTCTACACCTTCAAACTCTTCGATTTTGGGCAAAATTTCGGGCGCCTCATCCTGCATCAGATGGGCAAACTCGGCGCGCTGCTGCTGGCGCTGTCCGCCGATCTGCATCAGTTCGTCGCGCATCCCGCGCAGTGTTTCGGCGGCACGCTGCCTGGCCTCGTCATAAGCCGCGCGATTTCCAATGGCTGCCGCAGCAAGTTCTCCGATCCGCGCCAATTTCGCGGCGTGCGCCTCGGCTACTTCGGTCTGCACGTGCTGTTCGCCCAACTCGACCAACTCTCTCTCCAAATCCGCTTTCGCTTCGCCCAAAACGGTGACTTTGTTCTGCGCGCTCGTTGCGAGAGTCACCGTTTTAGGCTGGGTGAAGTCAATTTTTGCGCGCGCGGCTTTCAATTCGGCCTGCGCGACTTCGATTTCGGCGGAAAACTCGCGCGTTTTGGATTCGGTTTGCGCGATTTGCAGGGCGATTTGCTCCGCCGTTGATTGTAAGGTTTCGAGAGTGTTTTTCATTTGATGTCTTTGATAAAAGTGAAATGAGTGAATTATTTGGCGCCGGTCGGTCGCGGCAGGGCGTTGAGCTGGTTGAGGCATCGGCGCTGCCGCTTCGATTCGCAGAGCCTGGCCAGTTCGTCAAGCCGTTCGGCGTCAAAGCGCTGCTGCGCTCGCGGCGGTGCGGTCTTGGGGAAAACCTCGGCGATATACCGGCGTGCGGTATCCGGTGACACACCTATCTTTCGAGCAACTGTTGCGGGCGTGATGTATTGAG
>MWVY01000164.1_pt1 | contig 16024 bp, 11 predicted proteins | sample 1047251 | NCBI WGS metagenome assembly MWVY01 (sample SAMN06349983, study PRJNA376086) | soil metagenome | isolation source: MS7-5 sample Antarctic (ecotone) soil | place: Antarctica | collected 2015-01-13
GGTTACGCTCGTGAGCTTTCCGTCTCCAACGCCGTTGAGCGGAAGCTCTCGAGCGTAACATATATGTCAAGATGTTGGCGACCCGTCGGGCGCACAAAAGTTGCATCGGCTGTCTGACCAAACTTTGAATTATACGGAAACTTTTTCCACTTTAATTTTGTAATTCATACAACAAGTTTCCGCTTGTCGCAAGCCGATATTTGCTTTCTTCGAGGTTTTATCATAATACGCCTTGTCCGTTAAATAAATTCAAAGGACATCCGTTAAATTAGTTTAACCGACTTCCGTTGAATTAGTTTAACGGATAACTTTACCAATAGGTCAGCACTTTGCCTGGAAAGTATTTAAGGTTACCTAGAAAGTAGCTTTTTGGGCAGCCTTTTTAGGCAAAGCCGATTCGATTCCAAACTTTTGCTTTTTTTATTTCAACTCATTATTTTCTTACCTTTTTACTTTGCTTTCAGTTATTTCATTCCGAGATTCTTCATCAAAAAGCCGTAAATATCGGCTTGTTCTTCGATAACTTTCGCAGTCGGTTTGCCCGCGCCGTGTCCGGCTTTGGTTTCGATGCGAATCAGAACCGGCGCATCACCGCCTTGCGCTTCCTGCAAAGTTGCCGCGTATTTGAAACTGTGCGCGGGTACAACGCGGTCGTCGTGGTCGGCAGTCGTAACCATTACGGCAGGATATTTCGTGCCTTTTCTGATATTGTGCAAGGGCGAATATTTGTAAATCGCCGCAAATTCCTGCGGGTTATCACTTGAACCGTAATCGGAAGTCCAGGCGCGTCCGATGGTGAATTTCTGGAAACGCAGCATATCCATTACGCCGACTGCCGGAAGTGCCGCGCCGAATAAATCAGGTCGTTGGTTGAGAACCGCGCCAATTAATAATCCGCCGTTTGAACCGCCGGAAATCGCCAGTTTTTCGGGGCGTGTATATTTATTTTTGATTAAATACTCCGCCGCGCCGATAAAATCGTCAAAGACATTTTGCTTTTGCAGTTTCGTTCCCGCTTTGTGCCATTCTTCGCCGTATTCGCCGCCGCCGCGCAAATTCGGCACAGCGTAGACTCCGCCGTTTTCCATCCACACAACGCGCGAAACCGAAAATCCGGGCGTGAGCGAAATGTTGAAACCACCATAAGCGTAAAGCAAGGTTGGATTGTTTCCGTCAAGTTTCAAACCTTTTTTGTGGACGATGAACATCGGAATTTTTGTTCCGTCTTTGCTTGAATAAAAAATCTGCTTGACTTCATAATTATTCGGGTCAAATTTCACATCGGATTTGCGGAAGATTTCTGATTTTCCGGTTTTCATATCGTAACGGTAAATTGTCGGCGGCGTGTTAAAACTCGAAAAGGTATAAAAGGTTTCCGTGTCGAATCGTTTGCCGCCGAAGCCGTTCGCCGTGCCGATTCCGGGAAGTTCAACCGTGCGGACGAATTTTCCGTTCAAATCGTAAACGCGAATCTGCGTGTAAGCGTCTTTAAGATAATTGCCGACAAATTGGTTATTGATAAAATCCACACTGCCGAGCGTTTCCGCCGTTTGCGGCACGATTTCGCGCCAAACTCGGTTGTTGTATACGTATTCTCCATGTTTGAGTTCGCCGCTGCGATTGCCTTTAACTTGTACCGCCACAATGCGACCGAGCGGCGCGTCTTTATCGGTGCGGAAGTAAAACGTCGAGTCATCGTTGCCAATAAAACTATAATCGGCTTCGAGTTTGTCAACCAAAGGCATTACTTTTGAATCGGCTTTCGACAAATCCTTGTAGAAAATCATATTCATCGGCGCGGTGCCTTTCGTTACATAAATAATCAGCCACTTGCCATCTTCGGTTACGCTGCCGCCAACGCCCATTTCCTTGTCGTCGGGACGTTCATAAATAAGCACGTCTTCCGATTGCGGCGTGCCGAGTTTGTGATAATAAAGTTTTTGAAAATAGTTGATTGCCGAGAGTTTTGCTTTTTCGTCGGTGCGCGGAAAGCGCGAATAAAAAATGCCTTTGCCGTCTTTTGTCCAAGATGCGCCGGAAAATTTAATATCCTTCAAAACATCGGGCAAATCTTTTCTCGTTTCGACATCGCGGAAATGCCATTCCTGCCAATCCGAACCGGCGGAAGACAAACCGTAAGCCATCAATTTGCCGTCGTCGGTAATTGCCGGAAAACCGGAAAGCGCAACCGTGCCGTCGGCGGAAAGTTTGTTCGGGTCGAGCAAAACGCGCCCTTCGCCTTTGACCGAATCGGCGACATATAAAACCGATTGATTTTGCAAACCGTCGTTTTTGGAATAAAAATAATACTTTCCTTCTTTGGTCGGCGCGGAATATTTTTCGTAGTTCCAAAGTTCGGTCAAACGCTTTTTTAACTGTTCGCGTTCGGGAATCTGATTTAAATAGCCAAATGTAACTTTATTTTGGGATTCGACCCAAGCCTTTGTTTCGGCGGAATTGTCATCTTCGAGCCAGCGATACGGGTCAGAAACTTTTGTCCCGTGATAATCGTCCGTCTGGTCAACCGTTTTGGTTTTCGGATACTCAATTTTAGTTTGAGTAAAAGCATTGCCAGCAAAAAACATAGAAATCAAAAGAACAAAGCCTACCTTAAACATCATTTCGCGCATAATCACCTCATCAAAATTTTTATAATTTTTATATTAGTATAGTGTGCGTTTGATGTCAGACAAGGCAGGGAAGTTGGATTGGAGATTAGAGCGTCGGTTAAAATAAAATGAACACTTCTTCTTTTGATGCCTATGGCAATTGATTGTTCTAAATGTGTTTCCGGTTTCCGACAGCCAATCCGTTTTTTGATAAAGCAGTTGTTTCACTTTTGATGCCTGTGGCGGCTATTTTTTTGCCGCTTGAAAATTTGGCGAAAGGCGACGCAGATTTTCGACTGCTCTCGGCAAAACTTCCAAAACGTATTCAACATCTTCCATTGTGTTATCTTTGCCAAAACTAAAACGAATCGCGCCGCGGGCGAGTTCATCATTTCTGCCAAGCGCGCGAATCACCGGCGAAGGCTCAAGACTTCCCGACGAACACGCCGAACCGGTCGAAACCGCCACGCCTTGCAAATCTAAGTTTATAAGCAAGCCTTCGCCTTCGATCGAGCGAAAAGAAATGTTAGAGATATTCGGCAACCGATTTTCACGATTGCCGTTCGGTTCAATGTCGGAAATTCTTTCTGCCACATTGTTTTCAAATTTATCGCGCAGATTCTTCAGATGTTCGGCTGTTTCCCGCAAATTATTTTTAGCTAGTTCGCAAGCCTTTCCAAAAGCGACGATGTGCGGAACTGATTCCGTTCCGCCGCGCCGTTCGCGTTCCTGATGCCCGCCGATGTTTTGCGCGTGAAGCCGCACGCCGCGCCGCACATATAACGCGCCAACGCCTTTCGGCGCATAAAGTTTATGTCCCGAAATAGAAAGTAAATCACAGCCGATTTCTTCAACATCAACTTTTATTTTCCCGAGGGCTTGCACTGCATCTGTATGAAACCAAATTTTTTTGCCTTTCTCTTTTTCGGCGCGAACAAATTTCCCGATTTCATCAACCGGCTGAATCGTGCCGATTTCATTGTTCGCTGTCATAATCGTTATTAAAATCGTCTCTTCACGAACCGCATTTCTGACATCTTCGATTTTAACGATGCCGTCTTCATAAACGGGCAAATATGTTATTTCGCAACCGTGCTTTTCCAAATCTTGGCAAACTTCCCTGACTGCCGAATGTTCAATGTTTGAAGTAATTATATGTTTTCCGTATTTTTCGTTTGCCTCAATCAAACCGCGAATCGCCAGATTATTTGCTTCCGTGCCGCCCGAAGTAAAAACGATTTCATTTGGACGGGCGTTAATAAGTTCGGCGACTTGATGTCGCGCTCTATCAACCGCGCCGCGAGCTTCCTGCCCGAAAAAGTGAATGCTCGAAGCATTGCCGAATTTTTCGGTCAGAAACGGAAGCATTGCCGCGACGACTTCGCGGTCAATCGGCGTGGTTGCGCTGTTGTCTAAATAAACTCTACGGAACATAAATATATTCTAACTCATTGTATTATCTTGCCCTAAACAACCGCGATAAGATAAAGTAAAACGTGGAAAATTATTTTCGCATCAAAACCGAAAACAATTATTTACGCAAAGGAATAAAAATGGATTTTACAACAAAAGAATTATTAAAAAGATACGCAAAACTGGCTGTCGGACAACCGTTTGCGCCGATTTTATTGAACATTTTGGTAACGAGCGTTTGCGATATGCGCTGCACGCATTGTTTTTTTACCGAAGAACTCGATGATCGCCCGCGCAAAAAATTACAGATGAAAACGCACGAAATCGAAAAAATTTCCGAAACTTTGGGCGGAAATCTCGGCGTTTTGATTCTCGCGGGCGGCGAGCCGTTCACGCGAAAAGATTTGCCGGAAATCGTCGGCGCGTTTCACCGCAATAACAAATTAGAATCGGTTTATCTGATGAGCAACGGACAGATTCATCCGCGTATTTTCCCCGATGTAACGCGCATCTGTCAGGAAAATCCGAATTTGAATGTAACAATTGCTTTGGGAATTGATGGTTTGAAGGATGAACACGAGAAAATTCGCCAAAAACCCGGAAGTTGGGATAAAGCGATTCACACAGCGCGAACTTTGCAGGAAATGAAAAAGGAATTTCCGCGCATTGACGTGCAAACCTGCACCTGCGTAATGAACTCAAACCAAGACACGATTTTTGATTGGTATGATTTTCTGAAATACGATTTAAAGCCCGACAAAATTAACATCAACTACATTCGTCCGCCGTCAAAAGACCCGAATGAACTAAACTTCGACCACAATCGTTATGCAAAGTTGTCGCATCTGATTCTTGACGATGTGAAGAATGCGGCGATTAAAAATAATTACGGCGGTTCAGCCGGATTTTTCAAAGCGGCGATTGATATTTATATGCACGATTTGATTGCCAAAGTAAAGGAAACTAATGAGAAGCAGATGACTTGCTATGCCGGAACTGCGGGCGCGGTTATTTATGACGAAGGCACGATTTCTTCCTGCGAAAACAAATCGGAAGTGGCAAATCTGCGCGATTTCGATTGGAATTTTCAATCAGCGTGGAACTCGCCGCAAATGAAACAACGGCGCAAGGAAGTCGCCAACGGCTGTTTCTGCACGCACGAATCGAACTCTTATTATCCGAGTCTGCCGTTTAATCCGAAACATCTGATTCAGATTAAAAAACTCGAAAAACAAATGAAAAAAGCCTCGAAGAGTTTGGATTTGAGCCAGCCGCAAACCGAAGGCGTGGCGGTCAAGGCTTAAAAAATATGTTGACTTACAAAGCAATGTATAAATTTTTAAAAGACGGCGTTCACGGCGAAGTTTTAGATTTTGCGGGCGTGATGACCTGCGGGAAAACTTTGGACGAAACCCGAAAACTTTTAGCCGACGCTCTGGTTGATATGGCTGAAACAAACTTGATTTTGGGCGAATCTTTGCCGATTCCGAATCCAAATATTTCCGACAGCGAAGCAGATTTGGAAGAGCCGATTATCTTAAATCGCAAATCGCAAATCTAAAATCATAAATGCCAAATACACCGAAAATTCTCATCATTTCATCTGATACGGGCGGCGGGCATCGCTCGGCGGCGCAAGCATTGGTCGAAGGTTTGCAGAAATTTCGGGAAAGCAAGTTTGTCGCCGTCCGTGTTATCAAAGCCGTCGAAGAATCTCATCACATTACTGAAAAACTCGTTAATTTATACAATTGGATTCTGCGAAACAAACAACATTGGATGAAATACGTTTTTTGGGCGATGAATCGCTTTCGCCCGGAAACACGCGATTTTGTTTATCGGCGTTCCTTTGGTTACGTCGCCGAACAATTTGAAAAATGGTGTCCGCATATTGTCGTCAGCGTTCATCCTTTGACACAGCATATTTTTGCGCGAATCTTAAAAGAATTAAATTTAGCCAACCAAGTTCCGCTCGTAACCGTTGTTACCGACCCGTGTTACGGTTTTTGGAAAGGTTGGGCGTGCAACGATGTTTCACTTTATCTGGTGGCAAACGAAGAGGCGCGAAGGCAGTTAATTGATTACGGTGTTTTGTCGGAAAAAATAAAAATTTCCGGTATGCCGATTCATCCGAAATTTCACGAAGTTGACGAAAAATCAGCCCAAGCCGCACGACAGGCTCTTGATTTAAATCCCGATAAATTCACAGTTTTTGTTAATGCTGGATGGGCAGGCGGCGGAAACATTCCGCAGATTTTCCGCGAACTTATCAATGGTGAACTCGACGTGCAGACAATTTTTCTCGCCGGAAAGAACGAAGAGCTTCGCAAGGAAGCCGAAGAATTGGCGAAAACAGCGAAATTTCCCGTCAAAGTCATCGGTTATTCCGATGATGTCGAGAAAATTATGCAGTCGGCAAATGTGATGATTTCCAAACTCGGCGGTTTGACGACCTTTGAAGCCTTGGCGTGTCATCTGCCGATTATTGCCGACACGACCACGCCGCCGATGCCGCAGGAAGCGGGAACGGTTAATCTGATTGCCAAAAACGGCGCGGGAATTTTGCTGAAAAAGGCAACCGACATTGTGCCGACAATTCAAAGTCTGCTCAATGATTCGGCGAGATATGCACAGATGAAAGCTGCCACAATCGGGATGGCGATTCCTAATTCAACCCAGAAAATTATCGAAGAAATTTCCGCGCTTTTGCCAAATCGTCAAGCCGCAGTTATCAACGCGCCGCAAGAGATTGAAACCCAACTTGCTCAAGTCTGACGACAATAAATTTACTTTTCTCACTTGTTACTTTTCTACAATTTCATTAACCTTTTTCTAGTTTTATTAAAAATCGCTTTTATTTTGTTGGAGAATTATTTTGAGCCTTTTACTTGAAGGAAAACGCGCCTTTGTGTCGGGCGGAACACGCGGAATCGGCGCGGCAATTTGTGAAGTCTTTGCGCGGGAAGGCGCGGACATAGCATTTAATTATCATTCACGCGACGATCTAGCCGAAGAAGTTAAAGCAAAAATCGAATCTTACGGCAGACGAACATTGGCTTATAAAGTTTCCGTTACAGATCGTTTCGGAATGAAACATATTGCACGGGAAATCCTCGATGCGTGGGGCGCAATAAATGTTCTGGTCAACAACGCCGCCGTTAACAAACCGGATAATTTTGCGACGACTACCGACAAAAGTTGGGATTGGGTGGTTGATACAAACGTCAACAGTCTTTTTGCCGTAACAAAACCGTTTTACAAACAAATGATTCGTGAGCGCGGCGGCTCAATCTTAAACATTACATCCGTCGGCGCGATTCGCTCGCTTCCGACATCGGTTCACTACGCAACTTCAAAAGCCGCGATGATTGGCTTTACGAAGTGTCTTTCGCGCGAAGCCTCAAATTTCGGCATCACGGTCAACGCGATCGCCGCCGGAATCTTCGACACGGATTTGGGCAACACTCTGCCCGAACGCCTTCTCCAAATGCACGATTTTTGGGTTTCAAAGGGAAGACTCGGCAAACCGCAGGAACTCGCCGAATTTGCCGCGTTTATGGTTAGCGACCGTAACAGTTTTATGAACGGCGAAGTCGTGATTGTTGACGGCGGCGCGGTTACATAATTTTAATTCACAATCGATTTCTATTTGAATATTCTGGATAATCCCTGAATTTGAAATTGAATTTCAATTCTAAGTGTTTGAAAATAAATAGTTTATTTGACAAAGCAGATTGATTTGTCGTAATCTAAGCAAGTTGAAAAACATTTCAGCAAAGGAGAAATATGGCAAGAGCAGAACTAATCGAAAATTTGAACAATGCGTTGAGTCTGGAACTTTCGGGTATAATTCAGTATTCGCAACACAGCTATTTGGTAACGGGAATCGAAAGGGAAATCTACAAAGGATTTTTCCGCGACCAAGCCGATGAAGCAAACGACCACGCGCAAACGCTTGGCGATAAAATAGTTGCGCTTGGCGGTGTGCCGACGGTGGAACCGGCGATAATTCGTCAATCGGCTGATATGAAGGAAATGCTCAAACAGGATTTGGAACTCGAACGCGATGCGATGGCGGTCTACATGAAAGCGTGGAATTCGTGCGACGAAGAAGATTTGCCGACCAAATTCTGGCTTGAAGAACGTATCGCTAGCGAGCAGCTGCATATTGAAGAACTCGAAAAATTAACTTCCGAACGCACGGCAAAAGTTAATTCCGAGAGAATTGTTTTGCGCGAAGTTAGTTGAGAGTTGAGAATTTTTACGTTTCTGTTTTACGCTTTGGGCGCGTCTTTGAGCCAAAATATTCAAAACCTTGGTGTAGACTCAGAACGATTCATAAAAAAGACGGAGAGCATTGTTTGATAACTATGCTCTCCGTTTAATTTTTTCGATAAGGAAGAGAAAAATTTAAGCAAAACTCGGGAACTCAAGAACCTTCGCGTCCTTTGTCGTTTCTTCCGATTCAGACTTTTGTTTGTTCAAACGATAACGCGCCGAAGCTATAACGCGATGCAGGTCGTCCAACATTTCAGCATCAATTGATAATGTTTTCTGACATAACCAACCTAAATCTTCCGTCCACGTCGAAAGTTTGATAATCGCTTGATTATCCGCCAAAGAAACTTCAACTTTTTTCTCGTCAGAAAAAATCGGTAGAAACTTTGTCGCTAAATTGCTTTGCATAAATTTTATGTAGGAATTGAAATTCGATTTCAATAAGGATTATGCCAGATAAAAATGCCTTCGTCAAGTTTTGATAAGAATAAAATCAAAAAGGTAAAAGTAAAAGTTAAGAATAATTTTATCCCCTGCTAGTTTCAGTTTTAACTGAGTTCTAAATTTTCATTATTCGATAACTTTTATTCAACTACCTAAAACGAAACAAATCTCATTGAGAAAAGCATTAAGGTCTAAATTTTAATAGTCCAGATTTGAATTTTGCAATCATTGAGACTTTTTGTCTTGTTACTTTTGCCTTTTACTTTTTATTTCTTAGCTTTCCACTCTTTTAAGAGATTTTCCAAGCCGCTCGTATTCGCCTGTGGATCTGACGCTTTACCGACTTGAATCGCTCGCTCAGCTGTTTTAATAGCTTCGTCTTTTTTGCCCATTTCATTTAACAGGCGCGATTTCGATACCAATGCGCCATAAGTTTCAGACACCCTAAGCGATTCATTTAACCAGCCGAGAGCTTCATCATAATTTGCGGTAAGTTTTGAATTTATGACATAATTTGCCGCTTGAATCGGAATAGAACCCATATTTCGGCGAGCCGTCTCCAGAATTCTTTTGGAAACACCGAAAAATCAGCCCAAGCCGCACGACAGGCTCTTGATTTAAATCCCGATAAATTCACAGTTTTTGTTAATGCTGGATGGGCAGGCGGCGGAAACATTCCGCAGATTTTCCGCGAACTTATCAATGGTGAACTCGACGTGCAGACAATTTTTCTCGCCGGAAAGAACGAAGAGCTTCGCAAGGAAGCCGAAGAATTGGCGAAAACAGCGAAATTTCCCGTCAAAGTCATCGGTTATTCCGATGATGTCGAGAAAATTATGCAGTCGGCAAATGTGATGATTTCCAAACTCGGCGGTTTGACGACCTTTGAAGCCTTGGCGTGTCATCTGCCGATTATTGCCGACACGACCACGCCGCCGATGCCGCAGGAAGCGGGAACGGTTAATCTGATTGCCAAAAACGGCGCGGGAATTTTGCTGAAAAAGGCAACCGACATTGTGCCGACAATTCAAAGTCTGCTCAATGATTCGGCGAGATATGCACAGATGAAAGCTGCCACAATCGGGATGGCGATTCCTAATTCAACCCAGAAAATTATCGAAGAAATTTCCGCGCTTTTGCCAAATCGTCAAGCCGCAGTTATCAACGCGCCGCAAGAGATTGAAACCCAACTTGCTCAAGTCTGACGACAATAAATTTACTTTTCTCACTTGTTACTTTTCTACAATTTCATTAACCTTTTTCTAGTTTTATTAAAAATCGCTTTTATTTTGTTGGAGAATTATTTTGAGCCTTTTACTTGAAGGAAAACGCGCCTTTGTGTCGGGCGGAACACGCGGAATCGGCGCGGCAATTTGTGAAGTCTTTGCGCGGGAAGGCGCGGACATAGCATTTAATTATCATTCACGCGACGATCTAGCCGAAGAAGTTAAAGCAAAAATCGAATCTTACGGCAGACGAACATTGGCTTATAAAGTTTCCGTTACAGATCGTTTCGGAATGAAACATATTGCACGGGAAATCCTCGATGCGTGGGGCGCAATAAATGTTCTGGTCAACAACGCCGCCGTTAACAAACCGGATAATTTTGCGACGACTACCGACAAAAGTTGGGATTGGGTGGTTGATACAAACGTCAACAGTCTTTTTGCCGTAACAAAACCGTTTTACAAACAAATGATTCGTGAGCGCGGCGGCTCAATCTTAAACATTACATCCGTCGGCGCGATTCGCTCGCTTCCGACATCGGTTCACTACGCAACTTCAAAAGCCGCGATGATTGGCTTTACGAAGTGTCTTTCGCGCGAAGCCTCAAATTTCGGCATCACGGTCAACGCGATCGCCGCCGGAATCTTCGACACGGATTTGGGCAACACTCTGCCCGAACGCCTTCTCCAAATGCACGATTTTTGGGTTTCAAAGGGAAGACTCGGCAAACCGCAGGAACTCGCCGAATTTGCCGCGTTTATGGTTAGCGACCGTAACAGTTTTATGAACGGCGAAGTCGTGATTGTTGACGGCGGCGCGGTTACATAATTTTAATTCACAATCGATTTCTATTTGAATATTCTGGATAATCCCTGAATTTGAAATTGAATTTCAATTCTAAGTGTTTGAAAATAAATAGTTTATTTGACAAAGCAGATTGATTTGTCGTAATCTAAGCAAGTTGAAAAACATTTCAGCAAAGGAGAAATATGGCAAGAGCAGAACTAATCGAAAATTTGAACAATGCGTTGAGTCTGGAACTTTCGGGTATAATTCAGTATTCGCAACACAGCTATTTGGTAACGGGAATCGAAAGGGAAATCTACAAAGGATTTTTCCGCGACCAAGCCGATGAAGCAAACGACCACGCGCAAACGCTTGGCGATAAAATAGTTGCGCTTGGCGGTGTGCCGACGGTGGAACCGGCGATAATTCGTCAATCGGCTGATATGAAGGAAATGCTCAAACAGGATTTGGAACTCGAACGCGATGCGATGGCGGTCTACATGAAAGCGTGGAATTCGTGCGACGAAGAAGATTTGCCGACCAAATTCTGGCTTGAAGAACGTATCGCTAGCGAGCAGCTGCATATTGAAGAACTCGAAAAATTAACTTCCGAACGCACGGCAAAAGTTAATTCCGAGAGAATTGTTTTGCGCGAAGTTAGTTGAGAGTTGAGAATTTTTACGTTTCTGTTTTACGCTTTGGGCGCGTCTTTGAGCCAAAATATTCAAAACCTTGGTGTAGACTCAGAACGATTCATAAAAAAGACGGAGAGCATTGTTTGATAACTATGCTCTCCGTTTAATTTTTTCGATAAGGAAGAGAAAAATTTAAGCAAAACTCGGGAACTCAAGAACCTTCGCGTCCTTTGTCGTTTCTTCCGATTCAGACTTTTGTTTGTTCAAACGATAACGCGCCGAAGCTATAACGCGATGCAGGTCGTCCAACATTTCAGCATCAATTGATAATGTTTTCTGACATAACCAACCTAAATCTTCCGTCCACGTCGAAAGTTTGATAATCGCTTGATTATCCGCCAAAGAAACTTCAACTTTTTTCTCGTCAGAAAAAATCGGTAGAAACTTTGTCGCTAAATTGCTTTGCATAAATTTTATGTAGGAATTGAAATTCGATTTCAATAAGGATTATGCCAGATAAAAATGCCTTCGTCAAGTTTTGATAAGAATAAAATCAAAAAGGTAAAAGTAAAAGTTAAGAATAATTTTATCCCCTGCTAGTTTCAGTTTTAACTGAGTTCTAAATTTTCATTATTCGATAACTTTTATTCAACTACCTAAAACGAAACAAATCTCATTGAGAAAAGCATTAAGGTCTAAATTTTAATAGTCCAGATTTGAATTTTGCAATCATTGAGACTTTTTGTCTTGTTACTTTTGCCTTTTACTTTTTATTTCTTAGCTTTCCACTCTTTTAAGAGATTTTCCAAGCCGCTCGTATTCGCCTGTGGATCTGACGCTTTACCGACTTGAATCGCTCGCTCAGCTGTTTTAATAGCTTCGTCTTTTTTGCCCATTTCATTTAACAGGCGCGATTTCGATACCAATGCGCCATAAGTTTCAGACACCCTAAGCGATTCATTTAACCAGCCGAGAGCTTCATCATAATTTGCGGTAAGTTTTGAATTTATGACATAATTTGCCGCTTGAATCGGAATAGAACCCATATTTCGGCGAGCCGTCTCCAGAATTCTTTTGGAAACACCGCCGACATCAATCGTAAAAGGAACACGCACTTTTTCCCAACCAATGGCAACCTGCGTCGTATTATCGGTTACATTTTCAAATTCGATTGACATGGATTCTTTAAAATCAGCCGCCATCGGTTTGACGTTGACGCGCAAAGCGTCTTGTTTAACGTCGTAATCAAAACTTCCCCATTGGTCTGAAGTCTTGTTAAAAATGACTATCCATTCATCTTTGTTTGGAATTGTATGCAGGCTATATTTGCCTTTCGGCAAAGTTTGACCGCTGATTTTAACATCGTTTGAAACTTCAAAAGTAGTCGCTTCGTTTGCGCCGGTTCGCCACACTTCACCAAAAGGGACGAGTTTGCCCCAAATTTCCCGTCCTTTGACATTCGGACGGTGATAGATGATTGAAACAGTGGTGTCGCCGACTGTTTGTGAAATGCTTTGGCGTGGGCTTGCGCGCGGCAGAGTTAACTGCGCGAACAGGTTTGAAACGCCAAACAAAACCAAAATCAAAAGCATAGATATTTTTGTTTTCATAAATTTACTCCTTAAAAATTATTATCACACCAAGGCGCAAAGTTTGCCAAAATTAGCCGTAATTTCAATTGATTTTTACTAGCTTTCCAAACGCTCACGCGCCCGCTGAATAAACAAAGTCAGCATTTCGGCAATTTTCTTACTCATTTCGCTGCTGATAATAGATTCACCCGCTAGACCGGCAAGCAAATGCAGTTCTCGTGCAGAATTGCGGCGCAGTTCGACAGCTTGCGAAAACTGTACGAACGTTAAATTTTTTCCCTTTTCGATAAATTCCGCCGCGTAACGCAAAAGATTTTTCGTTTCGCCCGCAACCGGCAGCCATTCAATTCTTTCTTCATTATTTTCAGCCATTTCGACGGCAAATTTTTGCATCATCGAACCGACAAAAGGAATGTCGGCGCGAATTGTCCAGTGCGAAATGCCTTTTGCGTCAGTGTGAATGCTTTCGACGCTCGGCATCAGTTCGACAAAATTTTTGATGTCGCCGAAAAACTCGCGCACCTTTTCCAGACTTGTTTTGACTTCGACTTGATCGCTGTAATCAGCGCGAATTATGAACATATAAAAGTTTTAGCGTTGTATTTATTTTCGGTTTTTATTATCTACTTTTGGAAAATGAAAGTCCAAACTAAAAATCAAGATGCTTGGCGAAAATCATTAAGTTTTATTGATTTTGAAGGTTCACCCAAACAAAGGAGAACATAATTGATGACATTTTCGGCTAAACTCTGTATTATTTAAGGTGTCAAACTTCAGACAATAATTTTAACTTCTTTGCAAAAGAATGAGAAATATAATATGGGTAAATTTTCTTCCATAAAGATTGTTTTTTTACTGTCTTTGTTTTTTTCAGTTTCGGTTTTTGCTCAAACACCGCAGCCTTCGCCGACTCCGCCGCCGACCGATGACGACGTGGTGAAAATCACTACCAAACTCGTGCAGTTCGACGCGGTTGTGACCGACAAAGACGGCAATCAGGTCAGGGATTTGAACATCGCCGACTTTGAAGTTCTACAAGACGGTAAGCCGCAGAAAATTACGAATTTTTCGTATATCAATACCGAATCGCCCGCGCAGTCTTCGCCCGTGACGACGATTAAAAACGGCAAAAACGTCGTTTTGCCGCCCGCCCGCGTTCGTCCTGAAATCAGCGGACGAATCCTGACGTTTATCGTTGACGACGGAAACTGCACGGCTTCGCAAATCGGGATGACGGCGGCGCGTGAAGCGTTGATTAAATTCGTCAATGAACAAATGCTGCCGAACGATTTGGTTTCGATTTACCAAACGCGCGGCGGAAGCAGTCTGCTTCAGCAATACACTTCGGACAAAACTCAACTGATGCGCGCCGCGCGGCGGATTCGCTGGTATCCGCCGCAGGGAAGCTGCGTCAGTTATAACGGCGATTTTTTTGAACCGACGCGCGAAGATTCGACGGGCAAACGCACCGGTCAAGGCTCATTTGAAACTGATGCAAACCGCAAGACTCGCGAGCAAATTGAAGATTCAATTCGCGACAATCAAGCGGTCGGCACAATCGGCGTAATTCGTTACGTCGTGCGCGGTCTCGGAAAAATCAGCGGGCGCAAAGTCGTCTTTTTGCTCTCTGACGGTTTGCCGCTACGCACGCGCGAGGGCATAAATCGGCAGGCATTTGATGCGCTGCGCGATTTGACGGATGCGGCGAACCGCGCTTCGGTCGTTTTTAATACGATTGACGTGCGCGGGGGAATATCGTATTCGCCACAGGGAAACGACGAAGGTGGGAGTGCTGTTGAAAAGCGAATCAGGGAGGTTCGTGTTACGCGCGACGGATTATTTCATTTGGCGGAAGAAACCGGCGGCGTCTTTTACAAAGAACAGAATTTTCTCGACGTTCCGATTCGCCGCGCTTTGAGCTTGGAAAAGGGTTATTATTTAATCGGTTACGAGCCGGACGACGAAACTTTCAAAAGCAAAGATTTCAATAAAATCGAAATCAAATTAAAACGTCCCGATTTGAAAATAAGCTCGCGCGCCGGATTTTTAGGCAGAACCGACAACGAAACCGCGCCGAAAAAACGCACCGGCGACGGCGAACTCTACGAAGCGATTGTCGCGCCGCTGCCGCGTGCCGGTTTAAACGTGCGCCTCTCCGCTTTTTTCGCCAATGACGCGGCGCAGGGAAATGTCGTGCGTTCGCTCGTTCATTTGGACGGCGGCGAACTGATGTTTGTTGACGACGCGAACGGATTCAAAAAAGCCGTTTTCGACGTCGTCGCCGTTACGTTGAACGAAAAAAACGAAGTCGTTGACGAATTTAACCGGACGCACACTTTCAAGATTGAAGCGGCGGCAATGCCGCTCATCAAACAAAACGGGCTAATTTACACGACCGATGTGCCGATTAAAAAAGCCGGAAATTATAATTTTCGTCTGGCGGTGCGCGACGCGGGCAGCAAAATGCTCGGCTCGGCGAGTCAAATCATTCAAGTTCCCGACCTTAAAAAAAGCAAAATTTTTCTGTCCGGTTTAACCGTCAGCCAGGTTGACGCGAACGGTAAATTCGTCGCGCCGTCCGCCGTCAAACCGGAAAACGCGCTTTCCTTGACCGATTCGGCGGCAACTCCGGCAATTCGCCGCTTTCGCCCGAACTCGATTCTGGCTTACGCTTACACGCTTTATAACGCGCGAGCCGACAAAACGACGAATCAGCCGAAACTGACCGTTCAGGTTAATTTATACCGCGACGGAAAAATTATTTCCGAAGGAAAACCGCAAACGCCGGAACTCGAAAAGCCGTCCGATCCGAGTCGCATCAACGATTACGGTTATCTGCGGCTCAACGCGAACATCGAAAAGGGCGATTACGCTCTGCAAATTATCGTCAAGGATTTGCTGACGAATGAGACGACTTCGCAGTGGATTGATTTTGAAGTCGGAAATTAGTCCAATTTAAGGCAATAAGTTAAATTGTTGTTAGCGAACCTGACAAACTACAAAATATTAGGTTCTGTTGCCATTTAGTTTTGATAAATTG
>MWVY01000165.1_pt1 | contig 15904 bp, 13 predicted proteins | sample 1047251 | NCBI WGS metagenome assembly MWVY01 (sample SAMN06349983, study PRJNA376086) | soil metagenome | isolation source: MS7-5 sample Antarctic (ecotone) soil | place: Antarctica | collected 2015-01-13
CCCGTTATTCTGCTCAGGTGCAGCTGCCGTCTCGGTTGTGGTCGTATCGGTAGCGGCGAACGTTACCGGTACACCTACGGTGAGTAGCGTAGTTGCCAATAGACTGTTTCTAAAAAGCTTTTTTGCGGTAGTCATGTGCTCCTCCTTTAAGTAATGCATCAAGCACTCTAACTTACACCTTTGAGCCTACCTCGAAGCTACATCGGTAAACGCCTTAATCTTTAATTGTGATGATGAATACTTATCGCTTCAACTTTGAAGAGAAGAACAGATAACAGCTAGTTTTCACAATCCTTTGTACATGAGATCGCTTATGGGAAATATTTTGGAGAACCGGGATTCTAAAAAGGACAAAACGGGTCTACACGCTACTCCGCGCGTGACCCTAAGCGAGCGTCCGCTCGGTCTTAAGAACAGGCGCGTGAGCGCGCGAGCGTCCGGATCCGCGAATCGTCCCCTAAAAAAGTGAGCCGAGACCTATGTATGATGGCTCGGCGCGCGCGAACGGTGCGGTGTTATCTGCGGCGGTGTTTGGTAGAGCTACACCTGATTCGCCACTGGGAAGAGCGCTTTAGAGCAGTTTTTAGCTTGAACAGCTCCGTGACCGTTTGTGGGGACTCCTTAACAAGTTTGAGAGCGTCGATGAGGGCGTTGATGTCGATGTCCGGCATGACCTACCTCCGTGATAGACACCCAGTTAAGTGATGGGTGTGCTATCTCGGCCAAGGTCTGCCTCGGCTCGGTCAGGAGTTGCTGTGAGCGACGGGGTAGGCAGCGACACACCAGGGCGGGCTACGATGATGGCGTGAGCGAGGTGACGTATACGGCGCGGCAGGCAGCCGACCGACTGGGGCTATCGGTGGCGATGACCCGGAGGTACGCGGCGGCGTTCGAGGAGATCACGGGGGAACCGATCCGTCAGCACCCACGTGACGGGCGTCAGTACCGGCCTGACCAGCTCGAGATGATGCTTAGAGCCAAGGCATTTGTTGAAGCGAACCCCCGGTTGTCGGTTTTTCAGGCGCTACAGCTGGCGCTCGGTGAACCTCCGGCGGTCGCTACCCCAGCGGTTACTGAGGGGCCGGGAGGGGCGTCTGAGGCATTGGCTGAGGCGCTCGAGCGGTCGCTACTCCCTGAATTACGGGCGCTCCGCGAGGAGGTGGCTGGGCTGCGCTCAGAATTAAGGTCACGTGTGTTGGAGCAAGAGGCGCGGAACACCCTACCGGCTCGAACCTATGGCAGCTCCTCACCGGTTGAGGATGAGCGGGCTGTGACCGATGCCGACCAGATCAGGGATCAGAGACCGGATCAACCTCCAGGCAGTGACAGAGTGATAGTAAGGGCGGCGAGGGCACTCGAGCGTCTCCTTTGGGGTAGAGAATGACCGAGATCGAAGTCAGCACTTAGGCATAGTTTTTGTAATACATTTGTATTACACTCTAAGTTGTGCCTATGTTCGATTGGGATGAAGCCAACCTCGAGCACATCGCCAAGCACGGCTTCACCCCCGACGACGCCGAGGCAGTCATCTACGACCCGAACCGCCTCCGCGCCGACACCTATAACAGCCGCGGTGAGCGGCGCATCGGTGTGATCGGGCAGGGCGTTGGCGGCGACATCTTGCATGTTGCGTTCGTCACACGTGAGGACAAAATCCGCCCATTCCACTGCCGTAGGGCGACTACAGCCGAGAAGAGGAGGTACAGACGATGACCCAGGCAAAGGAAAGACCCGAAAAAACCGAAGATGGCTTTACCATCATCTACGACGCTAACGACATCCCGACGTTTACAGGTGAAGCAGAGGAAGCGGCCTACTGGGATATCCACACCTGGAGCGAGGCGCTACTCGAGCGCTTCGCGCGGGTACCTCTGGAGGGTGATGAGGTGTTCCCACCCGCTCGTCCCAGAGGTGCCAGCAAGCGGCCCGTCTCGATACGCTTCGACGACGACACCATGACGCGGCTGAAGCAGTTGGCTGGAAAGAAACACACTAACTACCAGACGCTCGTCAAGAACTTTGTCAATGAGCGCCTTTACGAAGAGGAGAAACGAGAGGGGATTCTATAAAGGGCGCAAGGATTAGCGGCTCCAAGCGCCTTTCTGCGGCTAGTTTTGCCCGACTTGTTGTTTATCTGTAGGTTCCGCGTCAGTAACCCGTTTGGGTGGTAGTAGCACAGTTTGAACTCTTGTGATTACGACGCGACCAGTTCGCGGTTTTAGCTCGGCCCATACTTCAAGTCCACTGCCCAACTCGGGCAAACCCTCAAGTACCTCGAGACTCGCCACGAGAGGGATTTTGAACGGTTTACGAAGATTGCCTTGTTTTTCGTTTTGATGGATTTGAATCTGTAGCAAACCGTTTTCACGATCAATTTTCACTAATTCGCCTACAGCACGAAGCACGTTCGGCTCGCGGTCGATTTTGCCGACAGGCTTATAGATAGCTAACTGGGTACCACTACCGAGCAATCCCTCTTTATCGGTACGTGGCCAAAGAATAAGCGTCTGTTCGCCCTCCGGTGGGTTCTCCTCGAGCATGGCCGCAAGCCTCCTTTTGGTAAGCAAAAGAAACGGTTTGTCACCAAGCTGTACAAAGACGTTTATGCCGCCTTGCTTTTTGTTCTCTTTAAGAATGAGGGGCGCGTTCAGGGCAAGGGTGGCATGGTAGTAAACGTTCTCGGCCATTGCTTCATCTTGCCATAGCGCTATCAGTTTGGGTTATAGTCGCAGCATAAAAATAAGGCCAGCGAGTAACACTGACCCTCTACATAACCAAGAGTGATTGTACACGCTGGCCGGGAAGAGGTCTAGCGGATGTACATCACACTTGAGGCTGGCAACGCCTTAGAAGTTGCTGCGGAGCAGGCCGCTACAAATACCTGCGAACGAGTCATAAACCCAGAAACCCTGTCAGGCACGGCACTTTTGCTGTATCAGGCACTTCAAGCGACGGCAGTCCATGCTGCTGCGGCGCGGAACTACGTGGCCTCGACAACGCATGTGACGCTGCACATTCCGCTCGAGATAGTCGCCCAGGCGCTCGGACGGCACCGGGTTACGGTCTGGCGGCGGCTGCCGGAACTCCAGGCACGGGGTCTGATCGACGCCCGCGCCCACAAGACGACCGCGCCGGGGTGCAGTGCCAAGAGCGACACCGTAAACGACGGGACATTGTGGTGTGTCCGCCTGAATCCGGATGAGGGAACCCCGGCGAAACTGACCTATGACGACCTGAACCACGACGGCTGGCGCGATCTCAACCGGGACCGGAAGCGGGGTCGAACCGCGCACCGGGCGGTTAAAGAGCACCGCGAGAAGCAGATGCAACAGTCAAAAGACTCCCCTGAAGAGGGGTTTGACCTACAGCTTCTATTTGAGTGGTCGTTATCCCCTTTCGCTGAGCGAGACCCCGTTAGCAATGACTGTTGCATGGACGAGCGGAGGGAGGAGCGGAGGGACTTGGAGGCTGTCTTAGACGTGCAGTATGCCGATAAAGAGGAGCGCGGTGAGGCGGTTGATGGGGCGGCGCGGGCGTTGGCTGCGAATCTTGGCGATAGCGGGAGCGTGATGTTCTACCGCTGGCTGTTGTGGCAGCTCCTGCGGCTCGAGGCGGCGGGTAAGGCGGCACCGTGGCACATGGTTTATGAACAGGCCCGCAGAGCGCGTGTAGACGCCGCTGAGGGCTTTGCCCGGCGTCCGGGAGCACTCTTCACGGCAAGGCTCAAGGGGTCGCCCTGGTGGGACGAGGTGAAGCGAGCGCCACCGCTGCGAGTGGGGATGCGACCGATGAAGGTGTGAGGGTGTTCGAGGCCGGTCTACCGGCGTGGCCTCGTTGCAAACCTGAGCCGTACCCCAGAACTAAAAGCCTGTGTGAGCAGCTGCTCACACAGGCTTTTAGGTACTCCCCACTTGCTACCACTCCCGGCGGTAGCCCTACTGTAGACCCTGGTAGGTGAAGTGCGCTAGAGACTAGTGTCGGGCTAACCGAGATTAAAAGTTATGGCTTGCGGGACCGAACAAGACCCCGAACATATCCGCTGGGGGGCAGCGGGGAGTGGATATGTTCGGGGTTGGACGCACGATAAGGAATTGTGAGCAGGTTTACCGTCTCCGAAACTCCAAAGTCTGCACCGGTTTGAAGCAGGCGGCCAGCTTATGCCGGGAGTAAGCTAGGGCAGATGATGGACCCCTGCGGAGAGAGCGACCCATGCCTAACAGTGCTCGTCGATAGGACCGTACAGCTTATCCCGACGAACAGCCGAACGCGGTGGGGGCATGTATGGGTGGGGTGTACCCCAAGTTAACCTGCCTCAAATCACCCCATAAAATTCAAAAAAGCGCCGAATCTCGGGGTCTTTCAGGTAGGGGTGAAACACCTGTACGGCGGGCGAGGGATTGTGGTTTCCTTCGACCAGCCAGCACACGTCTTGAGTTGCAACGACGTCCCAACCGACGTAACGAAAAAGGGGGGCGGTCTCTATAAACTCGAGCAGGCGCGCTTGGAGGGTGTTCCACCCGGGTACGCGAGCGCCCTCTATAGATGCGCCCGTATCGGGATGATGGCTGCACCAGTGAAGTTTGCCCCCCGTCTCATTGGGAAACTTGATCGCTGGACCCATTCGCCCGGTCTCGAGGTTGATCTGCGCCATCAGCCCGCCTCTATGAACGTTGTCCGTCGGCCCTGTTGTACGGGAGCCGAAGCGGTGAACGGCGACGGCGGTAAAAGGATGGTGGTTATTGTCCGGGTCCTGCATGGTGGTCGCGCGGATACTGTTGACCGAATCTGGAAAGATATCATGGGCGTAGCCGTCTTGGACGATGCGTTCAGTGACCAAATAGCCGTCGAGCCGGGCGAGCTGCTGCTCTATCACGCTCGAGGTGCTCGGTTGACCGTTGACGACAAGCTCGCCGCCTTGCTCGGAGACACTCAGGATACCCGCTCCCTGCCAGCCCGCGACAGGTTTTAGAATTACACCGCCGTGGGTCGCCAGCAAGTCGCTGAGGGTACCGTGACCGTCCAGCGGCTGGAAAAGACCGCGCTCGAGTAGCGCGAATACCACGGGCACCCTGAAAACGCCCCGTACAAACTGGGTAAAGAGCAGCTTGTCCTCGAGCACCCTCCGGCAAAACCCCCCGTTGATCGCCGTCGCCTCACGAAAAACAGTGTCCGGCAGATAATCTTTGGGATAGTTTCGCCCGAAGTCGTAAAGGGTATATCTCGAGCTGCGAAACCCATACTTCAGCGCGGTCAACCGCTGGCTGAGCGGTGTTGACCACGGCGTCTGTTTTTGAAGTTTCAACGCTCGAGCCAAGTGGTTAAGTGGACTGAGCGAACGTCTGGTCGTCGGGTGCGCCATGCGCCGCCTACGCTAGCAACTCTGGGATGATGATTGTGTGGAAACAACACACTACGACTGCTAAGGGATAACGAGGTACTGGGAGGCGAAGACACAAGCGAAGTTGTGGGCAGCTATTTTGCGACAGGCATTGGCACAAAGCGAAGCAAAGGGGGTTGCGCTGACCTAAGAGACCCCGATGGAGGCTTGGCATGACCCCTTCGGTGCTTGAAGGCGATCCCGCCGCGGCGGATGTCCAGCTAGATACCCAAACCCTCACCATGACCCTGCAAGACGAACGGCAGATCATCTTTGTTGACCGACCTTTCACAAACGCCTATCCTTGACAGCATGACGTTACGCGAAGAAATACAGGCACGGATTGCCAAATTGGACGATGCCGTGTTGCCTGCTGTCCTACTGGACTTGGAGGCTATCGAACTGGACTTGGAGGCTATCGAAGCGAGGCAGAGCCGCGAGTTCTCGCAGGAGTTCACTGACCTGATGAACCGCGAGCCGCGCCCTGATGATCTGAGCGGTGACGAGGCGATGAGGTTGGCAACCGAGGCGGTGAAGGCCCACAGGCAAGAACACCGCCGCTAATGCGGATTGTTCTTGATACCAACGTTCTCATTTCGGCGCTGATTACTCCGCAAGGACTAGCCTTTCAAACAGTCAAGCTCTGGCAAGAAAACCGCTATGACTTGGTGACTTCAACATGGCAGATCGACGAGCTCAAGGGTGTAACTCAGCGCGAGCATATCCAGCGTTACCTCTAGGACAGGGGGCGGCGCTCGAGATTTAGAAACCCAAAAATAGACCTTTCACGCTGCACAGGTACAACTTGCGGTTGACATCTTGGACAGTTAGCTCTAGTCTCTAGTTAGACAGGGGCTCGCCTTATGGCGGGCTCTTGTACATTTGATCTAGTTTGTTCCTCGCATTTCTTGATAAAACTCTCTGATACGTTTTTTCATTTGTGCTTTGTATGGGCCGTTTTCCACACACATCTCTATGCTCAGCTCGAGAGCGATCAATGGGATCGGGTGGCGGTTCACTCTGTAGTAATTTTGCTCGTTACCTATCCAAGCACGAGCTATGATGGTGTGCGCCCAAAGCTTTAGAGGCTCCTTAAGCGGTATCTGGTAATACTCCGCATAAACGTACTGGCCTGCTACATAACAGAACACATCACAAGCCTGTAAAAGTGATTCGTCTAGGCCACTTGCAAATCTAGGCTTAGATAGATGTTGGTAATGCCCCTTTTGTCTTAGCCAATCAAACGACTCGATAATTGAAAATCCCTTTGACATCTCATGATCGTCACAGATAATCTCGCCGTAGAGGTTATGGGTTCGCAGATGGTGTTCTACTGTCAACAAAGTGTCGATCAAGCAGAAAAAGTACTTGTTCTCGCTAAGACGAATAAGCTTTGCACGAGAATACCTTCCTACCAGCGGGTGCATCTTCACAGAAACATCAAAAAAAATACCGCCGAATAGACCTTGCAAACCTCTGACCGGCAACTCTAGCTTTTTGGGGTTAACGCTCGTCACCAAGAACCGTATGTCGTGTTTTCTAATGATTACGAGTGCTTTTTCTAACCATGCGTAGTGTTGTAGCCAATACTTGTCGCTAGGGTTCTCACCGTGCTTGTACTTTCGATAGTACCCCCCACTTTGAAAAAGCTCTACCGCGTGGATTTCTGGCAACAAGTGTCCTTGCAGATGCCTGTTGTCTTTCGCGCCTGGATATTCTGCGATCAAACCCTCTTTAATCTCTTTACGCAAGCTATCCCAGTCCGCTAAAAACTGCGCTGCCACGTCGGTGGGGACTAACATAGCGGATATCACACAAACATCGCCTCTTTCAAATTCGTCGAGATAGATGTACATGTCTGGATTGGGCATGGACCTAAAATAACTTAGTGGGGTCGGATAAACTGAGCACCTTGGCACGCGAAAACTCCAAAAAGCTGTTTCACTGTTAGAACAAGGGGTTGAAGGATATACCCCCTAAGACCCCTGCATAGACCCTCCTGCTATGGAGAAGAGCCAAGTATTCGTGTTAGCACCAAGAATCACAACCCCCCTACATAATGCAGATTATGGTTACATTTCTCAGCGAGATAGTCAGTATGTATCTATAAGAAAAGCGCCCTTCGGCGCTTTTCTCCCAAAAGTTGTTGGTTTATCGGCGGTCGTTGTTCCGTCCCCGAAGTCCTGCTAAGCCGATAAGACCTAACAGACCCAGCCAGCCTAAGTCGAACCCGTTATTCTGCTCAGGTGCAGCTGCCGTCTCGGTTGTGGTCGTATCGGTAGCGGCGAACGTTACCGGTACACCTACGGTGAGTAGCGTAGTTGCCAATAGACTGTTTCTAAAAAGCTTTTTTGCGGTAGTCATGTGCTCCTCCTTTAAGTAATGCATCAAGCACTCTAACTTACACCTTTGAGCCTACCTCGAAGCTACATCGGTAAACGCCTTAATCTTTAATTGTGATGATGAATACTTATCGCTTCAACTTTGAAGAGAAGAACAGATAACAGCTAGTTTTCACAATCCTTTGTACATGAGATCGCTTATGGGAAATATTTTGGAGAACCGGGATTCTAAAAAGGACAAAACGGGTCTACACGCTACTCCGCGCGTGACCCTAAGCGAGCGTCCGCTCGGTCTTAAGAACAGGCGCGTGAGCGCGCGAGCGTCCGGATCCGCGAATCGTCCCCTAAAAAAGTGAGCCGAGACCTATGTATGATGGCTCGGCGCGCGCGAACGGTGCGGTGTTATCTGCGGCGGTGTTTGGTAGAGCTACACCTGATTCGCCACTGGGAAGAGCGCTTTAGAGCAGTTTTTAGCTTGAACAGCTCCGTGACCGTTTGTGGGGACTCCTTAACAAGTTTGAGAGCGTCGATGAGGGCGTTGATGTCGATGTCCGGCATGACCTACCTCCGTGATAGACACCCAGTTAAGTGATGGGTGTGCTATCTCGGCCAAGGTCTGCCTCGGCTCGGTCAGGAGTTGCTGTGAGCGACGGGGTAGGCAGCGACACACCAGGGCGGGCTACGATGATGGCGTGAGCGAGGTGACGTATACGGCGCGGCAGGCAGCCGACCGACTGGGGCTATCGGTGGCGATGACCCGGAGGTACGCGGCGGCGTTCGAGGAGATCACGGGGGAACCGATCCGTCAGCACCCACGTGACGGGCGTCAGTACCGGCCTGACCAGCTCGAGATGATGCTTAGAGCCAAGGCATTTGTTGAAGCGAACCCCCGGTTGTCGGTTTTTCAGGCGCTACAGCTGGCGCTCGGTGAACCTCCGGCGGTCGCTACCCCAGCGGTTACTGAGGGGCCGGGAGGGGCGTCTGAGGCATTGGCTGAGGCGCTCGAGCGGTCGCTACTCCCTGAATTACGGGCGCTCCGCGAGGAGGTGGCTGGGCTGCGCTCAGAATTAAGGTCACGTGTGTTGGAGCAAGAGGCGCGGAACACCCTACCGGCTCGAACCTATGGCAGCTCCTCACCGGTTGAGGATGAGCGGGCTGTGACCGATGCCGACCAGATCAGGGATCAGAGACCGGATCAACCTCCAGGCAGTGACAGAGTGATAGTAAGGGCGGCGAGGGCACTCGAGCGTCTCCTTTGGGGTAGAGAATGACCGAGATCGAAGTCAGCACTTAGGCATAGTTTTTGTAATACATTTGTATTACACTCTAAGTTGTGCCTATGTTCGATTGGGATGAAGCCAACCTCGAGCACATCGCCAAGCACGGCTTCACCCCCGACGACGCCGAGGCAGTCATCTACGACCCGAACCGCCTCCGCGCCGACACCTATAACAGCCGCGGTGAGCGGCGCATCGGTGTGATCGGGCAGGGCGTTGGCGGCGACATCTTGCATGTTGCGTTCGTCACACGTGAGGACAAAATCCGCCCATTCCACTGCCGTAGGGCGACTACAGCCGAGAAGAGGAGGTACAGACGATGACCCAGGCAAAGGAAAGACCCGAAAAAACCGAAGATGGCTTTACCATCATCTACGACGCTAACGACATCCCGACGTTTACAGGTGAAGCAGAGGAAGCGGCCTACTGGGATATCCACACCTGGAGCGAGGCGCTACTCGAGCGCTTCGCGCGGGTACCTCTGGAGGGTGATGAGGTGTTCCCACCCGCTCGTCCCAGAGGTGCCAGCAAGCGGCCCGTCTCGATACGCTTCGACGACGACACCATGACGCGGCTGAAGCAGTTGGCTGGAAAGAAACACACTAACTACCAGACGCTCGTCAAGAACTTTGTCAATGAGCGCCTTTACGAAGAGGAGAAACGAGAGGGGATTCTATAAAGGGCGCAAGGATTAGCGGCTCCAAGCGCCTTTCTGCGGCTAGTTTTGCCCGACTTGTTGTTTATCTGTAGGTTCCGCGTCAGTAACCCGTTTGGGTGGTAGTAGCACAGTTTGAACTCTTGTGATTACGACGCGACCAGTTCGCGGTTTTAGCTCGGCCCATACTTCAAGTCCACTGCCCAACTCGGGCAAACCCTCAAGTACCTCGAGACTCGCCACGAGAGGGATTTTGAACGGTTTACGAAGATTGCCTTGTTTTTCGTTTTGATGGATTTGAATCTGTAGCAAACCGTTTTCACGATCAATTTTCACTAATTCGCCTACAGCACGAAGCACGTTCGGCTCGCGGTCGATTTTGCCGACAGGCTTATAGATAGCTAACTGGGTACCACTACCGAGCAATCCCTCTTTATCGGTACGTGGCCAAAGAATAAGCGTCTGTTCGCCCTCCGGTGGGTTCTCCTCGAGCATGGCCGCAAGCCTCCTTTTGGTAAGCAAAAGAAACGGTTTGTCACCAAGCTGTACAAAGACGTTTATGCCGCCTTGCTTTTTGTTCTCTTTAAGAATGAGGGGCGCGTTCAGGGCAAGGGTGGCATGGTAGTAAACGTTCTCGGCCATTGCTTCATCTTGCCATAGCGCTATCAGTTTGGGTTATAGTCGCAGCATAAAAATAAGGCCAGCGAGTAACACTGACCCTCTACATAACCAAGAGTGATTGTACACGCTGGCCGGGAAGAGGTCTAGCGGATGTACATCACACTTGAGGCTGGCAACGCCTTAGAAGTTGCTGCGGAGCAGGCCGCTACAAATACCTGCGAACGAGTCATAAACCCAGAAACCCTGTCAGGCACGGCACTTTTGCTGTATCAGGCACTTCAAGCGACGGCAGTCCATGCTGCTGCGGCGCGGAACTACGTGGCCTCGACAACGCATGTGACGCTGCACATTCCGCTCGAGATAGTCGCCCAGGCGCTCGGACGGCACCGGGTTACGGTCTGGCGGCGGCTGCCGGAACTCCAGGCACGGGGTCTGATCGACGCCCGCGCCCACAAGACGACCGCGCCGGGGTGCAGTGCCAAGAGCGACACCGTAAACGACGGGACATTGTGGTGTGTCCGCCTGAATCCGGATGAGGGAACCCCGGCGAAACTGACCTATGACGACCTGAACCACGACGGCTGGCGCGATCTCAACCGGGACCGGAAGCGGGGTCGAACCGCGCACCGGGCGGTTAAAGAGCACCGCGAGAAGCAGATGCAACAGTCAAAAGACTCCCCTGAAGAGGGGTTTGACCTACAGCTTCTATTTGAGTGGTCGTTATCCCCTTTCGCTGAGCGAGACCCCGTTAGCAATGACTGTTGCATGGACGAGCGGAGGGAGGAGCGGAGGGACTTGGAGGCTGTCTTAGACGTGCAGTATGCCGATAAAGAGGAGCGCGGTGAGGCGGTTGATGGGGCGGCGCGGGCGTTGGCTGCGAATCTTGGCGATAGCGGGAGCGTGATGTTCTACCGCTGGCTGTTGTGGCAGCTCCTGCGGCTCGAGGCGGCGGGTAAGGCGGCACCGTGGCACATGGTTTATGAACAGGCCCGCAGAGCGCGTGTAGACGCCGCTGAGGGCTTTGCCCGGCGTCCGGGAGCACTCTTCACGGCAAGGCTCAAGGGGTCGCCCTGGTGGGACGAGGTGAAGCGAGCGCCACCGCTGCGAGTGGGGATGCGACCGATGAAGGTGTGAGGGTGTTCGAGGCCGGTCTACCGGCGTGGCCTCGTTGCAAACCTGAGCCGTACCCCAGAACTAAAAGCCTGTGTGAGCAGCTGCTCACACAGGCTTTTAGGTACTCCCCACTTGCTACCACTCCCGGCGGTAGCCCTACTGTAGACCCTGGTAGGTGAAGTGCGCTAGAGACTAGTGTCGGGCTAACCGAGATTAAAAGTTATGGCTTGCGGGACCGAACAAGACCCCGAACATATCCGCTGGGGGGCAGCGGGGAGTGGATATGTTCGGGGTTGGACGCACGATAAGGAATTGTGAGCAGGTTTACCGTCTCCGAAACTCCAAAGTCTGCACCGGTTTGAAGCAGGCGGCCAGCTTATGCCGGGAGTAAGCTAGGGCAGATGATGGACCCCTGCGGAGAGAGCGACCCATGCCTAACAGTGCTCGTCGATAGGACCGTACAGCTTATCCCGACGAACAGCCGAACGCGGTGGGGGCATGTATGGGTGGGGTGTACCCCAAGTTAACCTGCCTCAAATCACCCCATAAAATTCAAAAAAGCGCCGAATCTCGGGGTCTTTCAGGTAGGGGTGAAACACCTGTACGGCGGGCGAGGGATTGTGGTTTCCTTCGACCAGCCAGCACACGTCTTGAGTTGCAACGACGTCCCAACCGACGTAACGAAAAAGGGGGGCGGTCTCTATAAACTCGAGCAGGCGCGCTTGGAGGGTGTTCCACCCGGGTACGCGAGCGCCCTCTATAGATGCGCCCGTATCGGGATGATGGCTGCACCAGTGAAGTTTGCCCCCCGTCTCATTGGGAAACTTGATCGCTGGACCCATTCGCCCGGTCTCGAGGTTGATCTGCGCCATCAGCCCGCCTCTATGAACGTTGTCCGTCGGCCCTGTTGTACGGGAGCCGAAGCGGTGAACGGCGACGGCGGTAAAAGGATGGTGGTTATTGTCCGGGTCCTGCATGGTGGTCGCGCGGATACTGTTGACCGAATCTGGAAAGATATCATGGGCGTAGCCGTCTTGGACGATGCGTTCAGTGACCAAATAGCCGTCGAGCCGGGCGAGCTGCTGCTCTATCACGCTCGAGGTGCTCGGTTGACCGTTGACGACAAGCTCGCCGCCTTGCTCGGAGACACTCAGGATACCCGCTCCCTGCCAGCCCGCGACAGGTTTTAGAATTACACCGCCGTGGGTCGCCAGCAAGTCGCTGAGGGTACCGTGACCGTCCAGCGGCTGGAAAAGACCGCGCTCGAGTAGCGCGAATACCACGGGCACCCTGAAAACGCCCCGTACAAACTGGGTAAAGAGCAGCTTGTCCTCGAGCACCCTCCGGCAAAACCCCCCGTTGATCGCCGTCGCCTCACGAAAAACAGTGTCCGGCAGATAATCTTTGGGATAGTTTCGCCCGAAGTCGTAAAGGGTATATCTCGAGCTGCGAAACCCATACTTCAGCGCGGTCAACCGCTGGCTGAGCGGTGTTGACCACGGCGTCTGTTTTTGAAGTTTCAACGCTCGAGCCAAGTGGTTAAGTGGACTGAGCGAACGTCTGGTCGTCGGGTGCGCCATGCGCCGCCTACGCTAGCAACTCTGGGATGATGATTGTGTGGAAACAACACACTACGACTGCTAAGGGATAACGAGGTACTGGGAGGCGAAGACACAAGCGAAGTTGTGGGCAGCTATTTTGCGACAGGCATTGGCACAAAGCGAAGCAAAGGGGGTTGCGCTGACCTAAGAGACCCCGATGGAGGCTTGGCATGACCCCTTCGGTGCTTGAAGGCGATCCCGCCGCGGCGGATGTCCAGCTAGATACCCAAACCCTCACCATGACCCTGCAAGACGAACGGCAGATCATCTTTGTTGACCGACCTTTCACAAACGCCTATCCTTGACAGCATGACGTTACGCGAAGAAATACAGGCACGGATTGCCAAATTGGACGATGCCGTGTTGCCTGCTGTCCTACTGGACTTGGAGGCTATCGAACTGGACTTGGAGGCTATCGAAGCGAGGCAGAGCCGCGAGTTCTCGCAGGAGTTCACTGACCTGATGAACCGCGAGCCGCGCCCTGATGATCTGAGCGGTGACGAGGCGATGAGGTTGGCAACCGAGGCGGTGAAGGCCCACAGGCAAGAACACCGCCGCTAATGCGGATTGTTCTTGATACCAACGTTCTCATTTCGGCGCTGATTACTCCGCAAGGACTAGCCTTTCAAACAGTCAAGCTCTGGCAAGAAAACCGCTATGACTTGGTGACTTCAACATGGCAGATCGACGAGCTCAAGGGTGTAACTCAGCGCGAGCATATCCAGCGTTACCTCTAGGACAGGGGGCGGCGCTCGAGATTTAGAAACCCAAAAATAGACCTTTCACGCTGCACAGGTACAACTTGCGGTTGACATCTTGGACAGTTAGCTCTAGTCTCTAGTTAGACAGGGGCTCGCCTTATGGCGGGCTCTTGTACATTTGATCTAGTTTGTTCCTCGCATTTCTTGATAAAACTCTCTGATACGTTTTTTCATTTGTGCTTTGTATGGGCCGTTTTCCACACACATCTCTATGCTCAGCTCGAGAGCGATCAATGGGATCGGGTGGCGGTTCACTCTGTAGTAATTTTGCTCGTTACCTATCCAAGCACGAGCTATGATGGTGTGCGCCCAAAGCTTTAGAGGCTCCTTAAGCGGTATCTGGTAATACTCCGCATAAACGTACTGGCCTGCTACATAACAGAACACATCACAAGCCTGTAAAAGTGATTCGTCTAGGCCACTTGCAAATCTAGGCTTAGATAGATGTTGGTAATGCCCCTTTTGTCTTAGCCAATCAAACGACTCGATAATTGAAAATCCCTTTGACATCTCATGATCGTCACAGATAATCTCGCCGTAGAGGTTATGGGTTCGCAGATGGTGTTCTACTGTCAACAAAGTGTCGATCAAGCAGAAAAAGTACTTGTTCTCGCTAAGACGAATAAGCTTTGCACGAGAATACCTTCCTACCAGCGGGTGCATCTTCACAGAAACATCAAAAAAAATACCGCCGAATAGACCTTGCAAACCTCTGACCGGCAACTCTAGCTTTTTGGGGTTAACGCTCGTCACCAAGAACCGTATGTCGTGTTTTCTAATGATTACGAGTGCTTTTTCTAACCATGCGTAGTGTTGTAGCCAATACTTGTCGCTAGGGTTCTCACCGTGCTTGTACTTTCGATAGTACCCCCCACTTTGAAAAAGCTCTACCGCGTGGATTTCTGGCAACAAGTGTCCTTGCAGATGCCTGTTGTCTTTCGCGCCTGGATATTCTGCGATCAAACCCTCTTTAATCTCTTTACGCAAGCTATCCCAGTCCGCTAAAAACTGCGCTGCCACGTCGGTGGGGACTAACATAGCGGATATCACACAAACATCGCCTCTTTCAAATTCGTCGAGATAGATGTACATGTCTGGATTGGGCATGGACCTAAAATAACTTAGTGGGGTCGGATAAACTGAGCACCTTGGCACGCGAAAACTCCAAAAAGCTGTTTCACTGTTAGAACAAGGGGTTGAAGGATATACCCCCTAAGACCCCTGCATAGACCCTCCTGCTATGGAGAAGAGCCAAGTATTCGTGTTAGCACCAAGAATCACAACCCCCCTACATAATGCAGATTATGGTTACATTTCTCAGCGAGATAGTCAGTATGTATCTATAAGAAAAGCGCCCTTCGGCGCTTTTCTCCCAAAAGTTGTTGGTTTATCGGCGGTCGTTGTTCCGTCCCCGAAGTCCTGCTAAGCCGATAAGACCTAACAGACCCAGCCAGCCTAAGTCGAACCCGTTATTCTGCTCAGGTGCAGCTGCCGTCTCGGTTGTGGTCGTATCGGTAGCGGCGAACGTTACCGGTACACCTACGGTGAGTAGCGTAGTTGCCAATAGACTGTTTCTAAAAAGCTTTTTTGCGTTAGTCATGTGCTCCTCCTTCAAGTAATACATCAAGCATTCTAACTTACACCTGGAGCCTACCCCGAAGCTACATCGGTAAACGCCCTAATCTTTATTGTGATGATGAATACTTATCGCTTCAACTTTGAAGAGAAGAACAGATAACAGCTAATTTTCACAATCCATTTGTACATAAGGTAGCTATGTAAAATTGTCTAAAAGATGAACGCCTGTCGTGCTGCTACTCCGAACGCTCACCGCAACAGCACATATAGCGTATGGCGTTTTCTATGCTGCTAGAGTGCTGCTTATGTCTCAGTTTGAGAGTAAGAGTGAACCCGTCGTGACTCTCTTGGAACCTAGTGCAGCTGCCGAACGTCTGGGAGTGAGTGCGTCAGGCTTGCGTAGACTTGCCCCGATATACGAACAGGTACACGGACCGCTATCCCGTCGAGGTTCCGGGGATGTATCCAAAAGGGCTAGGTTGTTTTCTACCGAGGCTGTAGAGCGTCTAAAGGATGCTAGAGCCTTAGTAGAGCAAGGGCGTTGTAAGACTATCTTAGAGGCGCTTCAGGCGCTTCAGG
>MWVY01000166.1_pt1 | contig 15896 bp, 17 predicted proteins | sample 1047251 | NCBI WGS metagenome assembly MWVY01 (sample SAMN06349983, study PRJNA376086) | soil metagenome | isolation source: MS7-5 sample Antarctic (ecotone) soil | place: Antarctica | collected 2015-01-13
GTAGGAGTCCCGACGAAAACGTTTTCGTCGGACGGACCCTTGGCATCTCGACTGCGGCGTCATTGCTACCGTCCATGGGGGGCGGTGGTAATGACGGGAGGAGGTCCACGATGGCGATCGTGACGGATCCGGTCTGCGGCATGCAGATCGACGAGAGCCAGGCCGCCGCGCAGCTCGTCTACGAGGGGCAGCCCCTCTTCTTTTGCTCGGAGGACTGCCGTCGCACCTTCGAGGAGGCCCCCGAGGAGTTCGTCGATGGCCAGTAAGCAGGAGGCCGGTGCGGGGTCCGTTCCGGGACCGTGGTGGCGGCGGCTCCTGGGGCTGGAATAGGCGCCGGGGACGAGAGCGTGGGTAAAGGTAGTGTCACTACCTTTACCCGGCGCATCTGCGCCGACGATCCCGAGGCCATCGACCTCATCGACCAGGCCACCCAGAACGCACCGTCTCTCCATATCAATGCCTTTGACAATGTACAAGGCATACACGCACCAACAGGGAACACGTCGCAACGGGCCGTCCGGCGGCTGCGCAAGGATCGCCCCGACTTGCACGCCCAGGTCCTCGCCAAGGCCATCAGCCCCCACGCGGCGATGGTCGAGGCGGGGTTCCGGAGGAAGACGGCTACCGTCCCCGTCGATGACCTGGACGCCCTGAACACCATCATCGAAGAACGCAAGTCCGCCCAGGCCCGGGCCCAGGCGCCCAAACCGCTTATCACGCACGGTGGCGACCGGACGGCACGACCCGAGCAAGGTGTTGTCAACACTTTGAACCGGGGAAGTAGTAATGCTGACTATTTGACCGCGCGGATTGCCCGCGACCGCCCGGGAATCCTCGAGCGGATGCGGGCCGGAACGGGTGCACACAACAGCCCTTGTCCGCAGAGATTCGCCCGATTCGCCATCATGATCGGGACCGTCCGGGGCCACGTCTGGGCCGGGTGCCGCCAGGGCGCGACGTGGGCCACGCTGGGGGGCGGACACCCCCGGTGTGGCCGATCACCCGATGGGGCCATTCGGGGGCGATCCAGGCCGCTCAGGCAGTCGACCGGCGGTGCGGTGTCGGGATGGTGTCGCTACTGATTGACGCGGGGTTGGGACAGCTCATCTCCAAACTCGGCTGAGCTCGGCTTCCAGAAGGCGGGGTCCGGGGCTCTCAGCAAGAGCCCCGGACCCCTGCTCCGTCTCGATCCCCGACCCGGCACCTGTCTGGCCCGACCCGGGTCTTGGTTCGGGTCGTCGGTCAAATGAAGGATGCCTCGGCGGGCGAGAGGGGCGCGACACGTCGTCGTCACGGGAAGGCGTGCGGGCGGTCATACGGAGCCCCCTGAGGCGGTCGGCTGGGATTTCCGTCATATACCGCGATCAGCGATTTCGGCAGACCCAAGACGCGTTCCTTGACGATGCGCGCCTCCGGGAAGAGCCGCGCCATTTCGCCTGCGGTCAGCAGACGGATTTCCGCCACCGACTCTCGGCATTGCTCGGAGTTCGGCTTGGTCATCCATCCCCACACGGTACAGCGGCGCAACAATCGCACGCGCACCGGCTTGGGGACCCAATGAACGAACGGCGTCAGGTAATGCGGCTCGATCGGGAACCAGCGGTTGGGAGTCTGCACCCAGTAGGTATCGCTGACTCGGCGCAGTTCATGGGCGAACGCCCACTGCCGTTCCCTGGTGCCGACGTGCTCGATAGTCGAGTTGGAGTAGCCGATGGGAAATGCCTTGTCACGGAACGGCAGGGCGCAAGCATCGGCGGCGACGGGGCGCATCCCCGGGAAGCTTTGCTGCCTAAAGCTTTTAACGGGTAGGTTAACCAGTGTCAGATCGGGCCGGACGACTGTCGAGTCCCATGCCTGAGGGGTGCCCCCGACATCGAGCACGCGAGTCGAGGCGTTGGGTCGAAAGGTTACCTCGAATGCACGCATGCGGTTGGCGCGGAAACGCGCCCCGACCTTTCGGTGAACCGCGTGGATGTCCATATTGCCTCCATGGTGCGAGCGAACAGAGAACGATGGCATTCTAATGGTTGCAATGGCAGGGTCGTCATCACCCCGGGCGCGCCACGTCGCTCGACGACCTGAACGACGCCGACCGGGTGCTGATGTGGAGCACCCTCCTCACGCTTCTCCGTGAACAAGGGGGGCAGGATCTCGCCGATCACCCCCCCCCCCACGCGGGCCGGGCCGTCAGCGGGCCCCGGCCATGACCCACAACGTCTTCAGCCGGTGGAGGTCATCGTCGGTCAGGCCGGCCAGGTCGCCGCCCGGCCGGACGTTGGCGAGGATGGCGTCGGCCTCGAGGCGTTCGGCCGGGGTCAGGCGGGCGAGGTCGGGCGGTGGGTCGGATGGCCGGGGCGCGTCCCCCCGCCCCTCGAGGATGATGATGCGGCGGACGATGCTCATGGCCGACGGCCTCCCCACGGGGTAACGATTTAGATCAGGCTGGCGTCAACGCCGACCAGCTTGACGATCAGGGCCCGGACCGGGCGGCCACAGCGAGGGCAGGTGGCCGGCATGTCCGGGGTCGGGGGCTCGAGGCTGCCGTCGCCGGCGACCGCGACGTGGTGACAGGTCCGCCCCCGGCCGACGCACCCGGCCGGCCGGATGATGTGCTCGAGCCGGACGATCCGGGACAGGTGACCGCTCATGGGGTCCGCCCCCCCTGCCAGGCGACGAAGTCCTCGGCCACCTCGGCGAGGTCGGCCTCGAGCTCGCCCACGGTCCGGCCGAGGTCGGCCGCGAGTTGTTCGTTCCGCTCGCGGTCGGTCATCCCGGCGGTCTCTCGGAGGATGCGCTCCGCCTCGGCGATCACGGCCGCCGGCGAGACACCGGTCGTCGCCGCGACGAACGCGATCATGCGGCCCGTCCGGGTCCGGGCCTCGAGGTGCTCGATTCGGCGCGTCTGTGGTGTGGTCATCCCGGCCTCCTCATATCGGCCGCCGCCTCGAGGGCCACGAGCCGCGCTTCCAGCGTGCCGGCCTCAGTCACGATCACGATGGCCCTGGCAATGTTGGCGGCGGCGTTGCCGACACCCGGTTCGAGCGTGCCGGCGATCACGGCCCGCAGCGTGTCGCCGAGGAGCCCTTGGAGATCGGCCGGCGTGAGGACCGCGTCGGCGATCTGCTTCCGGGCCCGGGCGACGTTCGACCGCGCCGCCCCGCCCCGTTGCCGGTCCGTGAGCCGCTGGTCGAGGAGGGCCGGGTCGTGCCAGTAGCAGTAGCCCGATGGCCGGACCGGGCCGGCCGAACAGGGGCGCCCTTCCTTGGTGGTCGCGATGCACATCTGTTCCATCGCCTAACTACCCCCGCCCCACCAGGGTCCGGCGGATGGCGGCGTTGATTGCGGCGCCGGGATCGGTCGGCACCTGCCCCCTGGCTCCCGCGTCGCTCTTGCCGAGGGGCTTCCGGGCCGCGTCTGTCCCCTCGGCTGGCCCCGTCTCCGCGTCCTCGTCCGGGCCGCGCAAGAGGCGCCCCTGACCGTCCACCGTGAACCGGCCGGCCGTGAACGCGCGGCGTAGACCCTGGTTGACTCGATCATGCTCGCTTGGCTTGGTCATTTAGGTGGCCTCCTGCCCGTCGAGGGCGGCGCGGCGGCGGGTCTGTTCCGCCTCGGTGGCGGCGTCCAGTTGATCGCCGGCGTGCCGCTCGAGAATCGCGTCGCACTCGGCCGAGAATCGCAGTCGCGGCCACTCGGTCAGCCGCGCCGTGCGGCCCAGAATGGACATCGCCAGGTCGTAGGACCGTTCGGCCGCGTGCCGGTCCGCGAGCGCCGCCGTCCAGGCTTGGAACGCCGCGACCGCCTTGGTCGGGTCATCGACGACGGCGGCCTCGAAGGCGGCGCGGGCCGTACCGACCGCCTCGGCGTGGTGGTGGATCCGGTCGCGATTGCCGGCGACTTCGCGCTCGGCCCACTGGCGCTGTCGTTCCTCCTGGCGCTTCCGGGCGGCGTCCGCCGCGGCCTCGGCACGTTGCCGGGCGGCCTCGGCCCGTTGGGACGCCGCGAGGGATTCCTGTTCCGCGCGCTCGAGTTCGGTCAATGGCCGGACGGGGGCTTCCGTGGCGGTTGGCATAGGTGGCTCCTTATCGTGTCGGTCGGTCGGTCAATCGCGGGCAGGGGGTATGTCGCCCGGACCGGGCGGTGATCGCGGGGGTGTCACCCCGGTCATGGGCGACCCCCCAGCGTAGTCATGTCCATGTCGTACGGCGAGCGATGGCCGGACTTGGGGACCGGCGTGCGGCCCCGGGCCTCGGCATCGGCGGCGAGGGCGTCGAACAGGGCGGGGCGATCATCGGCGGCGAGCGCCTCGCGGGCGGGGGCCAGGTTGGCAACGGGGCGGGGCGATGGGGCCGGTCCTATGTCGGGAAAATTTTCCGACAATAGTAAGTACGCACCAGAAGAAGACTCAGGGGACCCCTCAGTGGGGGCGTCCCCTATGTCGGGAAATTTTCCCGACATAGGGAGCGTGGGCGTGGCGGCGATCACCACCACGTCGCCTGGGGCGTCCTGGTCGCGCTCTTCGGTGTCCGGGGTGACGATCGTCCGGGTGATCGTCTTGGTGTCCAGGATGGACCCACAGCCCGTGCAGGCATCGGTCCGGGTGGTGGTCCGGACGATCGGGTGCAGCTCGCCGCAGGACGAACAGGGGACCGCGACCCGGCGGGGCTTGCGGTCGGTCGGGTCATCGGGTCGCCACGACGCGGCGGGGCCCAGGAAGTCCGCCGGCGAGCTGGCGGGGAGCGTCCAGGTCGTCTCCTTGTAGGGCAGGCCGCCGGCCCGGGTCTTGACCGCGTGGCGGGGCGTGGCGGGGACGATGCCCCGGGCGATCATCGTCTCGAGGATCGGCTTCACACTGCCTCGGGTCATGCGGGGCGTGGAGCCGGAAAGGTTGCGGGGGGCGACGTGCTCGCCGCGTTGGGGGACGGGGCGGTAGTCGTCGGACACCTCGGCGGCGGAGAGCACCACGGACCCGTCGGGTTCCACCTCGCCCCGGGCCCGCTTTTGCTGCATCAGGCCGCTGGCCGCGACGATGGCGACCTTTTCCGTCGCCTTTAGGTGGGGGTTCATGATCGTCTGGGTGATGGCGCTCAGGGATGCCCGGGCCTCGTCACGCTCCCGGCGGACCGTGGCCAGTTCGGCGAGGCAGGCGGCATCGGCCGCCGGGCGGGCCGGTTCGAAGACGATGGTCGCCCCGGCGGCGAGGGCGTCGTCTATCCCCTTCGCGGTCCCCGCCCACGTGGCGCGGTAGACGGTCAGGCCGGCGGCGGCGAGCTCGTCACCCAGGCGGCGATCGGCCCTGCCAACGTGCTCATTGGTCAGCCGGTCGGCATCGAACGCGAGGACCACCTCGGTGGCCCCCAGCGCCAGGACCATGGGCAGCACGTCCCGGGTGATCGTGGCCCCGGCCATCGCCACGACGGGGATGCCGAGGCGCTCGGCGGCGATGTTGGCCTTTAGCTCGCCCTCGGTGGCCATGACCCGGGTGATCGTCGCGGGGGGCGTCGCCGGCATCGCCACGTGGGTGGGGGCGCCGGACCCCGCCCCACCGCTCATGGTGGGCGAGCTCAGCCAGCGGTACTTGCCCCCGTCGCCGGGATCGTCGGGGCGCAGCCGCAGCCCTTGGATGTCGCCGGCCAGGTCGCGGGAGGGGATCAGGACGCCGGTCACCCCGGCGATCATCGCGCCCTGGCCGTCCCGGAATAGGCCGGGCACCTGGCCGTAGGCGACGTCGCCACAGGCGGCGATCACGGCCCGGGCCACCGTCCGCCGGCCGGCCCAGTCGCCCGGCAGGGACCCGTACCCGTGGCGGGCGATCGCCTCGGCGGTCAGGCCGCGACCGATCAGGGCGGCCCGGTGGGCGTCGGAGAGGGGGCAGGCCGTCAGGATCGCCTCGAGCCCCCGCCGGCGGATCACCGGGTCAATGGTTGGCCCCTCGGCGACGTCCGGGGCGATGGTCGCCCGGGGCGGTGCGTAGGGGCGGTCCCGCCAGTCGCCCAGGGCGTTGCCCTGGCCCGTCCAGTGGAAGTGGCCGCCGGTGGTCTCACAGAAGCGGTCGGACTCGGTGCGCTGGCACAGCGTCCAGTCGTCGGGGAAGGTGACGCACCAGTCGGGATGGCCGCAGACGCGGCAGGGGTTGGACGTCGATACCCGCGTCTCACGGGTGAAGGTGGTGCTCATGGCCGCACCACTTCGGCGCCGAGGCGGGACCGGCGGCGCAACTCAGCCCGGGCATCGTCGATCGTCGCGCCACGCCGGGCCAGGTCGAGCCGGCGGACGGTGGGTAGCCCCTGGTGGGACAGGATGATGGCGGCGATCAGCTGCCGGCTCGACAAGTCGCCGAGCGGCGGCGGGGCGACGGTGGGGGGATTGTGCGTTTGGGTCGGGACTGCTACTCTATCCACGAGGTCAACTCCTTAGAGGCCCGGGTGTGCTTGGTCGGCGCCCGGGTCCTCGCTTTTTCCTAGACGGCCGTCGCCGTCTTAGCCCGTCGCCGTTCCTCGGCGATCGGTCGCAACGCGTCGATATCGGCCTTTCCATAGAGGCGACGCTCAGCGCCCCCTGTGCGCTCGGCCGGCGGCACGATCCCTTGCTGCTCCCACAACCGCAGCGTGCTCGGTGCGATGCCGAGGGCCGCGGCTGCCGGCCCGATCGTCATGAACCGTGGTTCCGGTCGCATGGGTCACCCCTTCGCCTGGTATCGCGTTATCGCCATGTCGGCATTACGCCTGTGTCCACTCTATCATGTCGCCGATGATTGTGAAGCCTCCCACTCGGCTGCCTTGCGTCCCGACCCCTAATGTGTACGTGCGCGGCCGTAAGTGTTGACACGGTGGTAACGGGCCCCTCGCCGAGGTCGCCGACATATCCCCTCAGGAGCACCCCGGGGGTACACTCGTGGCGTCCTCACCCGGTCCTAGCGGGCGAGGGGCGTTCCCTGGCAGCCTACTTACCTAGGCTGCCAGTTTTTTTATGGTTGGCTCACTCGGCACCGGGTGCCGGAGTTGGTCGAGGTCTTCCCGCCGGACCAGCTTCTGGCGACGGTCGAGCGGGCTCACGAACGTCGGTAGCACCCCCTCCCGCACCAGCTGCCAGACCTTGAAGCGGGAGACGCCGAGCACCTCGGTCGCCTCCCCCAACGTCACGTAGTCGTCGTTCGACATGGTGTTCCTCCTCACGGACTAGCTCGCCCGATCATTGTATCAGGATAGGTTAGGGCTATGGGTGCCCCCTCACATATTGTGTTTGATTGTGTTAGAGTAAGCGCAGAGGGACCGGAGCGCCCCTCGCCTTATTGGACCCGGTCCCGGCGCCTAGGAACGGCGGGGCCAACGACGGAGGAGGAACGGACATGCAGACGATGGAACGGGAGACGCACGACCAGGCGGTGATCCGGCTGGCGGCCGAGGCGGCCCGGCGGGGCGTGCGGGTCTTTCGGGCGGCCGGGCCGGCGGGCTCGGAGTGGTTCTGCCCCAGCTCGTCGCAACCGGGCACGTTGCACCGGCTGTCGGGCTACAGCTGCGATTGCCGGGGTTTCGCCCGGCACCAGCGGTGCGGGCACCACAGCGCGCTGTTGGCCCACATGGGGTGGTTGCCGGCCGGCGACCCGGACCCGGACCCGCCGGCGGCCCCGATCGCCGTGGCGGTCCCCACGGCACCCTGCCCGGCCTGCGACGGCGCGGGGGTCCGCCGGATGCACACCGGGGGCGGCCTCGCCGACTGGGTGTCCGTCGACTGCCGGTGTCAGCGGGCGGCGGCGTAGGTCACGATGTAGATCACGATCTCGGGGGCGGTCAGTGTGGCCGTCCCCGCCATCACGGCAGAGGAGTCCACGCCATGACCGACACCAGCACCGCCCGTATCTTCCGATCCGATGACGGCGGCTACACCGTCGCCCACCAGCGGGCCACTCAGGCCGCCCCGTCGTTCTGGTACTACCCCACGCTCGCCGAGGCGCAGGACGCCTATCCCGGTGCCGTGCTCGAGGGACCCCCCGAAATGGCTTCCTTCGCGGCGGAGCTGGCCCAGCTGGCCGACGACGATCTGCCCGCGGTGGCCGCGGCCCTCGAGGCGGTGCGGCACCAGCCCGCCCCCGCCCTGACGCATGCCGACGCCATGGTCTTAATCAGGGGGATCGCGCCAGGCGCCCCCACCCGGGTCATGCGGGCAGAGTTCACGATCCGGCCCGCCGCCGTCGCCGGGCACGTCGTCACGGTCTATGCCGACTCGCCGCCGGAGCTGGGAGGGGACGCGTCGGCCGTGGTGGCCGTCGTGCCGTTCGAGCCGGGGGAAGACGCCGCCGACGCGCTGGCGGCCTTGCTCGCGGCCGTCCACGCGGCCGATACGAACCGCGCCGACTAGCCCCCGGTCTCACCCCCACGATCACGATGACGACTGGAATCAACTGTCCAGATTGGACAGTTGGACCGTGCTATCCTGCCGGGGACGTGGCAGGGCAAGGCGTGGCAAGGCTCGGCGAGGCAGGGAACGACCTAACGGACGTTCGCCCCGCTTAGAGGAGTCTCTATGACGACTGACACCCAACCGACCGAAGAGGCACGAGAGGCCCGCGCTCGGCGGGCACTCTCGAGGCAGGGCAACGTCCTTCACAAGTCCCGGGTCCGCCCGTGGCCCGGTGACGACTTTGGGGGATACATGATCGCGGACCAGGCCATGAACTGCGTGGTCGCCGGGTCGAGGTTCGAGCTGACCCTCGAAGATGTCGAGGAGTGGGCCAGCGCCGACTAGGCCGCCAGGCAACGAACGGCCCCGGGCATCCCGCCCGGGGCCGTTGCCGTGTCCGTCCCGATCGGCGACCATGCCGACCATGCACGACATCAGCGACCAACCGACCGACCACGACAACAACAACCGACCGACCACCGACCAGGACGCGACCGACCACCGACCGACCACGGGCGACCACCCCCCCGATCCGGTCCCGGCCACGCTCGAGGAGGCGGCGGTCACGCTCGGGATCACGTCGAACGCGGTCCGGCAACGCCTCAAGCGCGGCACCCTGACCGGTGAGAAGACGGCCGGCGGCTGGGTCGTGTGGTTGCCGACCGACCAGACGACCATCGGCATAGTCGGTCGGTCGGTCAGCGACCAACCACCGACCACGGGCCGGCCGACCAGCGACCGACCACGACCGACCACCGACGCCGGCGTCGACCTGGGTCCGCTCGCCGAGCTGATCGCCCGCCAAGGCGACGAGATCGGGCGCCTTCGGGAGACGACCGCGGTCTGGCAGATCCGGGCGATGCAGGCCGAAGAGCGGTTGAAGCAGTTGACCGCCGGCGAGACTCCCGAGAGCCCACCACAGACGGGGGCCACGGCCGCACGAGAGGGCCAGAGCGCGACGATCCGGCCCACGACGGGTCAGGCACCGGGAACGTGGTGGCAGCGGCTGCTCGGGCTCACGCGGTAGGAGTCCCGACGAAAACGTTTTCGTCGGACGGACCCTTGGCATCTCGACTGCGGCGTCATTGCTACCGTCCATGGGGGGCGGTGGTAATGACGGGAGGAGGTCCACGATGGCGATCGTGACGGATCCGGTCTGCGGCATGCAGATCGACGAGAGCCAGGCCGCCGCGCAGCTCGTCTACGAGGGGCAGCCCCTCTTCTTTTGCTCGGAGGACTGCCGTCGCACCTTCGAGGAGGCCCCCGAGGAGTTCGTCGATGGCCAGTAAGCAGGAGGCCGGTGCGGGGTCCGTTCCGGGACCGTGGTGGCGGCGGCTCCTGGGGCTGGAATAGGCGCCGGGGACGAGAGCGTGGGTAAAGGTAGTGTCACTACCTTTACCCGGCGCATCTGCGCCGACGATCCCGAGGCCATCGACCTCATCGACCAGGCCACCCAGAACGCACCGTCTCTCCATATCAATGCCTTTGACAATGTACAAGGCATACACGCACCAACAGGGAACACGTCGCAACGGGCCGTCCGGCGGCTGCGCAAGGATCGCCCCGACTTGCACGCCCAGGTCCTCGCCAAGGCCATCAGCCCCCACGCGGCGATGGTCGAGGCGGGGTTCCGGAGGAAGACGGCTACCGTCCCCGTCGATGACCTGGACGCCCTGAACACCATCATCGAAGAACGCAAGTCCGCCCAGGCCCGGGCCCAGGCGCCCAAACCGCTTATCACGCACGGTGGCGACCGGACGGCACGACCCGAGCAAGGTGTTGTCAACACTTTGAACCGGGGAAGTAGTAATGCTGACTATTTGACCGCGCGGATTGCCCGCGACCGCCCGGGAATCCTCGAGCGGATGCGGGCCGGAACGGGTGCACACAACAGCCCTTGTCCGCAGAGATTCGCCCGATTCGCCATCATGATCGGGACCGTCCGGGGCCACGTCTGGGCCGGGTGCCGCCAGGGCGCGACGTGGGCCACGCTGGGGGGCGGACACCCCCGGTGTGGCCGATCACCCGATGGGGCCATTCGGGGGCGATCCAGGCCGCTCAGGCAGTCGACCGGCGGTGCGGTGTCGGGATGGTGTCGCTACTGATTGACGCGGGGTTGGGACAGCTCATCTCCAAACTCGGCTGAGCTCGGCTTCCAGAAGGCGGGGTCCGGGGCTCTCAGCAAGAGCCCCGGACCCCTGCTCCGTCTCGATCCCCGACCCGGCACCTGTCTGGCCCGACCCGGGTCTTGGTTCGGGTCGTCGGTCAAATGAAGGATGCCTCGGCGGGCGAGAGGGGCGCGACACGTCGTCGTCACGGGAAGGCGTGCGGGCGGTCATACGGAGCCCCCTGAGGCGGTCGGCTGGGATTTCCGTCATATACCGCGATCAGCGATTTCGGCAGACCCAAGACGCGTTCCTTGACGATGCGCGCCTCCGGGAAGAGCCGCGCCATTTCGCCTGCGGTCAGCAGACGGATTTCCGCCACCGACTCTCGGCATTGCTCGGAGTTCGGCTTGGTCATCCATCCCCACACGGTACAGCGGCGCAACAATCGCACGCGCACCGGCTTGGGGACCCAATGAACGAACGGCGTCAGGTAATGCGGCTCGATCGGGAACCAGCGGTTGGGAGTCTGCACCCAGTAGGTATCGCTGACTCGGCGCAGTTCATGGGCGAACGCCCACTGCCGTTCCCTGGTGCCGACGTGCTCGATAGTCGAGTTGGAGTAGCCGATGGGAAATGCCTTGTCACGGAACGGCAGGGCGCAAGCATCGGCGGCGACGGGGCGCATCCCCGGGAAGCTTTGCTGCCTAAAGCTTTTAACGGGTAGGTTAACCAGTGTCAGATCGGGCCGGACGACTGTCGAGTCCCATGCCTGAGGGGTGCCCCCGACATCGAGCACGCGAGTCGAGGCGTTGGGTCGAAAGGTTACCTCGAATGCACGCATGCGGTTGGCGCGGAAACGCGCCCCGACCTTTCGGTGAACCGCGTGGATGTCCATATTGCCTCCATGGTGCGAGCGAACAGAGAACGATGGCATTCTAATGGTTGCAATGGCAGGGTCGTCATCACCCCGGGCGCGCCACGTCGCTCGACGACCTGAACGACGCCGACCGGGTGCTGATGTGGAGCACCCTCCTCACGCTTCTCCGTGAACAAGGGGGGCAGGATCTCGCCGATCACCCCCCCCCCCACGCGGGCCGGGCCGTCAGCGGGCCCCGGCCATGACCCACAACGTCTTCAGCCGGTGGAGGTCATCGTCGGTCAGGCCGGCCAGGTCGCCGCCCGGCCGGACGTTGGCGAGGATGGCGTCGGCCTCGAGGCGTTCGGCCGGGGTCAGGCGGGCGAGGTCGGGCGGTGGGTCGGATGGCCGGGGCGCGTCCCCCCGCCCCTCGAGGATGATGATGCGGCGGACGATGCTCATGGCCGACGGCCTCCCCACGGGGTAACGATTTAGATCAGGCTGGCGTCAACGCCGACCAGCTTGACGATCAGGGCCCGGACCGGGCGGCCACAGCGAGGGCAGGTGGCCGGCATGTCCGGGGTCGGGGGCTCGAGGCTGCCGTCGCCGGCGACCGCGACGTGGTGACAGGTCCGCCCCCGGCCGACGCACCCGGCCGGCCGGATGATGTGCTCGAGCCGGACGATCCGGGACAGGTGACCGCTCATGGGGTCCGCCCCCCCTGCCAGGCGACGAAGTCCTCGGCCACCTCGGCGAGGTCGGCCTCGAGCTCGCCCACGGTCCGGCCGAGGTCGGCCGCGAGTTGTTCGTTCCGCTCGCGGTCGGTCATCCCGGCGGTCTCTCGGAGGATGCGCTCCGCCTCGGCGATCACGGCCGCCGGCGAGACACCGGTCGTCGCCGCGACGAACGCGATCATGCGGCCCGTCCGGGTCCGGGCCTCGAGGTGCTCGATTCGGCGCGTCTGTGGTGTGGTCATCCCGGCCTCCTCATATCGGCCGCCGCCTCGAGGGCCACGAGCCGCGCTTCCAGCGTGCCGGCCTCAGTCACGATCACGATGGCCCTGGCAATGTTGGCGGCGGCGTTGCCGACACCCGGTTCGAGCGTGCCGGCGATCACGGCCCGCAGCGTGTCGCCGAGGAGCCCTTGGAGATCGGCCGGCGTGAGGACCGCGTCGGCGATCTGCTTCCGGGCCCGGGCGACGTTCGACCGCGCCGCCCCGCCCCGTTGCCGGTCCGTGAGCCGCTGGTCGAGGAGGGCCGGGTCGTGCCAGTAGCAGTAGCCCGATGGCCGGACCGGGCCGGCCGAACAGGGGCGCCCTTCCTTGGTGGTCGCGATGCACATCTGTTCCATCGCCTAACTACCCCCGCCCCACCAGGGTCCGGCGGATGGCGGCGTTGATTGCGGCGCCGGGATCGGTCGGCACCTGCCCCCTGGCTCCCGCGTCGCTCTTGCCGAGGGGCTTCCGGGCCGCGTCTGTCCCCTCGGCTGGCCCCGTCTCCGCGTCCTCGTCCGGGCCGCGCAAGAGGCGCCCCTGACCGTCCACCGTGAACCGGCCGGCCGTGAACGCGCGGCGTAGACCCTGGTTGACTCGATCATGCTCGCTTGGCTTGGTCATTTAGGTGGCCTCCTGCCCGTCGAGGGCGGCGCGGCGGCGGGTCTGTTCCGCCTCGGTGGCGGCGTCCAGTTGATCGCCGGCGTGCCGCTCGAGAATCGCGTCGCACTCGGCCGAGAATCGCAGTCGCGGCCACTCGGTCAGCCGCGCCGTGCGGCCCAGAATGGACATCGCCAGGTCGTAGGACCGTTCGGCCGCGTGCCGGTCCGCGAGCGCCGCCGTCCAGGCTTGGAACGCCGCGACCGCCTTGGTCGGGTCATCGACGACGGCGGCCTCGAAGGCGGCGCGGGCCGTACCGACCGCCTCGGCGTGGTGGTGGATCCGGTCGCGATTGCCGGCGACTTCGCGCTCGGCCCACTGGCGCTGTCGTTCCTCCTGGCGCTTCCGGGCGGCGTCCGCCGCGGCCTCGGCACGTTGCCGGGCGGCCTCGGCCCGTTGGGACGCCGCGAGGGATTCCTGTTCCGCGCGCTCGAGTTCGGTCAATGGCCGGACGGGGGCTTCCGTGGCGGTTGGCATAGGTGGCTCCTTATCGTGTCGGTCGGTCGGTCAATCGCGGGCAGGGGGTATGTCGCCCGGACCGGGCGGTGATCGCGGGGGTGTCACCCCGGTCATGGGCGACCCCCCAGCGTAGTCATGTCCATGTCGTACGGCGAGCGATGGCCGGACTTGGGGACCGGCGTGCGGCCCCGGGCCTCGGCATCGGCGGCGAGGGCGTCGAACAGGGCGGGGCGATCATCGGCGGCGAGCGCCTCGCGGGCGGGGGCCAGGTTGGCAACGGGGCGGGGCGATGGGGCCGGTCCTATGTCGGGAAAATTTTCCGACAATAGTAAGTACGCACCAGAAGAAGACTCAGGGGACCCCTCAGTGGGGGCGTCCCCTATGTCGGGAAATTTTCCCGACATAGGGAGCGTGGGCGTGGCGGCGATCACCACCACGTCGCCTGGGGCGTCCTGGTCGCGCTCTTCGGTGTCCGGGGTGACGATCGTCCGGGTGATCGTCTTGGTGTCCAGGATGGACCCACAGCCCGTGCAGGCATCGGTCCGGGTGGTGGTCCGGACGATCGGGTGCAGCTCGCCGCAGGACGAACAGGGGACCGCGACCCGGCGGGGCTTGCGGTCGGTCGGGTCATCGGGTCGCCACGACGCGGCGGGGCCCAGGAAGTCCGCCGGCGAGCTGGCGGGGAGCGTCCAGGTCGTCTCCTTGTAGGGCAGGCCGCCGGCCCGGGTCTTGACCGCGTGGCGGGGCGTGGCGGGGACGATGCCCCGGGCGATCATCGTCTCGAGGATCGGCTTCACACTGCCTCGGGTCATGCGGGGCGTGGAGCCGGAAAGGTTGCGGGGGGCGACGTGCTCGCCGCGTTGGGGGACGGGGCGGTAGTCGTCGGACACCTCGGCGGCGGAGAGCACCACGGACCCGTCGGGTTCCACCTCGCCCCGGGCCCGCTTTTGCTGCATCAGGCCGCTGGCCGCGACGATGGCGACCTTTTCCGTCGCCTTTAGGTGGGGGTTCATGATCGTCTGGGTGATGGCGCTCAGGGATGCCCGGGCCTCGTCACGCTCCCGGCGGACCGTGGCCAGTTCGGCGAGGCAGGCGGCATCGGCCGCCGGGCGGGCCGGTTCGAAGACGATGGTCGCCCCGGCGGCGAGGGCGTCGTCTATCCCCTTCGCGGTCCCCGCCCACGTGGCGCGGTAGACGGTCAGGCCGGCGGCGGCGAGCTCGTCACCCAGGCGGCGATCGGCCCTGCCAACGTGCTCATTGGTCAGCCGGTCGGCATCGAACGCGAGGACCACCTCGGTGGCCCCCAGCGCCAGGACCATGGGCAGCACGTCCCGGGTGATCGTGGCCCCGGCCATCGCCACGACGGGGATGCCGAGGCGCTCGGCGGCGATGTTGGCCTTTAGCTCGCCCTCGGTGGCCATGACCCGGGTGATCGTCGCGGGGGGCGTCGCCGGCATCGCCACGTGGGTGGGGGCGCCGGACCCCGCCCCACCGCTCATGGTGGGCGAGCTCAGCCAGCGGTACTTGCCCCCGTCGCCGGGATCGTCGGGGCGCAGCCGCAGCCCTTGGATGTCGCCGGCCAGGTCGCGGGAGGGGATCAGGACGCCGGTCACCCCGGCGATCATCGCGCCCTGGCCGTCCCGGAATAGGCCGGGCACCTGGCCGTAGGCGACGTCGCCACAGGCGGCGATCACGGCCCGGGCCACCGTCCGCCGGCCGGCCCAGTCGCCCGGCAGGGACCCGTACCCGTGGCGGGCGATCGCCTCGGCGGTCAGGCCGCGACCGATCAGGGCGGCCCGGTGGGCGTCGGAGAGGGGGCAGGCCGTCAGGATCGCCTCGAGCCCCCGCCGGCGGATCACCGGGTCAATGGTTGGCCCCTCGGCGACGTCCGGGGCGATGGTCGCCCGGGGCGGTGCGTAGGGGCGGTCCCGCCAGTCGCCCAGGGCGTTGCCCTGGCCCGTCCAGTGGAAGTGGCCGCCGGTGGTCTCACAGAAGCGGTCGGACTCGGTGCGCTGGCACAGCGTCCAGTCGTCGGGGAAGGTGACGCACCAGTCGGGATGGCCGCAGACGCGGCAGGGGTTGGACGTCGATACCCGCGTCTCACGGGTGAAGGTGGTGCTCATGGCCGCACCACTTCGGCGCCGAGGCGGGACCGGCGGCGCAACTCAGCCCGGGCATCGTCGATCGTCGCGCCACGCCGGGCCAGGTCGAGCCGGCGGACGGTGGGTAGCCCCTGGTGGGACAGGATGATGGCGGCGATCAGCTGCCGGCTCGACAAGTCGCCGAGCGGCGGCGGGGCGACGGTGGGGGGATTGTGCGTTTGGGTCGGGACTGCTACTCTATCCACGAGGTCAACTCCTTAGAGGCCCGGGTGTGCTTGGTCGGCGCCCGGGTCCTCGCTTTTTCCTAGACGGCCGTCGCCGTC
>MWVY01000167.1_pt1 | contig 15853 bp, 17 predicted proteins | sample 1047251 | NCBI WGS metagenome assembly MWVY01 (sample SAMN06349983, study PRJNA376086) | soil metagenome | isolation source: MS7-5 sample Antarctic (ecotone) soil | place: Antarctica | collected 2015-01-13
GTATGATACGGGCTACGTTATTGGTGATATTTCAAAACCTGAAGTTAAGGAAAGGATTTATGCTGAAATTTTACTATGGCAAAAGAAAGGAAATGACAGGGTTGACGTTGTTCTTGCGACACCCCCATGTCAGGGCATCAGTGTAATTAATCATAAAAAAAACGATGCAGACATAAACAGGAATAGCTTAGTGGTTGATTCAATTGAGATTATTACGAAAGTAAAGCCGCGGGTTTTCATTTTTGAAAATGTAATGGCTTTTCAAAAAACCCTCTGTACCACACCAGATGGTAAGATCAGTAAAATTGGTGACTATGTTCGAGAATCCTTGGGGCAAGACTATATAATAACTTGCTGGATAGTTAATTTAATGAATCATGGATCGAACTCGTCAAGAACAAGGACACTAATGATTGGTGTTGACAAGAAATATCGTAACAGCATCACACCCTATGATCTTTTTGCAGATTATCAAAAGGAAAAAACTTTACGTGATGTTATTTACAAGTTCCCATCCCTCCAATGGGGAGAAATAAGCTCGACTGACTTTTACCATGCCTTTAGAATGTATGAATCAAAGATGAGAGATTGGATAGCTGGACTGAAAGAAGGACAATCTGCTTTTGATAATCCTGATCCAGCAAAAAGGCCACACAAGATTCGTAATGGTATTCAAATCGAAAATAGCCGGAAGAACAGAGATAAGTATACCCGGCAAACATGGGATCGGTTTGTTCAGTGTATTCACACGAGGAATGATCAATTAGCGGCTCAAAATACAGTGCATCCCGAACAAGATCGTGTTTACAGCATCCGAGAGTTAATGGAGATGATGACAATTCCTTCTAATTTCAAGTGGATTGATTTGGATTTTAACGAGCTGAATAATCTTTCTGAAGAAAAGAAAAAGGAGATATACAAAATTCACGAATTGAATATTCGACAATGTATTGGTGACGCTGTTCCTACAGAGCCGATGCGTCTGATTGCTCAAAAAATTAAACGTTGTTTGTTAAGTAATCACTTTGAACCTTCAATTCTCAAAAAAATTATAACTAAATATCATTTAGAAAATAAATCTTTCCTCCAAGATTTTTTGAAATCTAACCCTTTGAAACTTGAAGTAGCAGCCTTGATGCGAATCACTGAATTGTGTAATGCCAAGCGGGAAGAAAATGCTGCTTTTTATACCAATAAATTTATCGTGAATGAAATCATTAGTGCGTTGCCTGATTTTAAAAAGGATGAGATACGTATTCTGGAACCTTCAGTAGGGGCAGGAAATTTCATTCCATTTTTAATTAAGCGATATGAAGGGGTTAAAAAAGTGATTCTTGATGTTGTGGATATAGACCAAGATGGCATAGAAACACTAAAGCTTATTCTTAAGAAAATTAATATTCCTGATAACTTTTCGATAAACATTATATGTGAAGATTTTCTAACGATGAGAATTTCTCAAAAATATGACTTAGCTGTTGGCAATCCACCATTCACAAAGTTGAATAGCACCTCACCTAAAAAATCGGTATATCTCAAACAAAATAGAAATCAGAAGACAAGTAATCTTTCAGAGATGTTTCTTGAAAAATGTCTTACATGCAGTGAATGTGTTGCTCTTGTACTAAATAAAACATTACTCAGCTCGTACGAATTTGAAGTAACAAGAGAGATTTTACGCAACATGAAAATTAGCTCAATAATTGATTTTGGACGGTATGGGTTTACAGGTGTATCTATAGAAACCATGTGTTTGATAATATATCCGAATCAAAAGCCCAAAGACACCTTGGTCTATAGCATGAAGTATAATCTAAAGCTTAATCAACCACAAGCGTATATTACGGATAAAAGCTTCCCTTGTTTTATCATTTATCGAGACCAGGAGTTTGATACAGTTGCAGCTAAACTTGAATTCAATGTATTTGAAGTATTTCGAGATAGGCAAATCACAAAAGCAAATACCACCTCAGAGCCTACGCGAAGTTCAATGTGGGTAGTCAAGGCAAAAAACATTACGAGCGAAGGAGCCGTTACACATTTACAAGGTTACGATCTCTTCATTTCGAAAACAAAAGCTCAGGAATTGACTGGATTCAAGTATGTGAATGATGGATCAGTTTATCTAACTCCAAACATGACTTATAATCCACGTGTTGTTGAGAATGTTCCTGATTCAATTACTGACGGATCTACTGCAGTTCTAATCCCAAAAACTCGATTTAGGCTAAATGCCGAACAGATGGCATATTTTTCCTCAGACGAATTCAGGCGCTTTTATACAGTAGCCAGAAATCTTTCCACACAATCTATCAATGTTGATAAAACAAGCATATTTTTTTATGGAAAATTTAGAAAACAATGACCTACAATCTGCTGGCTAACTTTATTAACTCACATCAATACGATATACGTAAATCAGGCAATGGTAGATGGATCGACCAGAAGTGTGCTTTGGATTCTGTATGTTTTGTAGCTGATTGCATAGTTGAATATATTAGAGCAGGAGGCCAACAGCCTTTCCAATCGCCCGATATTTGGAAATCAGAGTATGCGATTACGAATGTTCAGCTATGGTTTGGAAAGCCAGATCCACTGAGGTCAACAACAATGGATGAATACAATAAATTCTTTCGGCAACCTATGAAAATGCTGGCTGCTGCCAGTGTATTGAGCGAATATAGAGATGGGAGTGCTATTCAATTTAGTGTTGCAAATCTCGATGTGCTTGAATATATAGCTCTGCGTGAAAGAAATTCCTTCGAGTTTTTATTTTTATATATTGAGAAGACTCTTTCTGACAGTGGATTAAAGGACAGCTTTGACTCATTTTTTGATGAACAGACCAATACGGCATTAGATGAACTTAAGAGTAAGTTTTCAAAATTTTGCATTAAATACACACCCATCAATACAGAAGTGGAGGCAAACAGGATTTTTATTAAGGTGTTAAATCCTTTGGCTTGTAAAAGCCATAAGAAAGGCATTGTTAAGGGTAGGCTTTCTACTTCGAATATAACTTTCAATAAAATAGTTTATAATCAACCTAATTGGCGCGATGTTCACTCAGGAAAAGATAAAAATGTGGCACGGGGTGATTTCAATGGTTTGCAAACTAATGAACAGTTGTACCAGTATCAAGTGTCAAGAGCAGCCAAAAACCTTAGACAGTTTAATGATAAATACAACGGTGGTAAATCTGAGGTTCTCGACAAATTCTCTATCGGTGAAATAGCTACCCATATTCACCACATTTTCCCGAGAAGTGAATTTCCAACCATTGCCGATTATATCGAAAATCTCATCGCATTGACCAGCGGCCAGCATCTACAGCGTGCGCACACAAATGGCAGAACATCCACAATAAATAAGGAGTATCAATACCTTTGTCTGTTAGCTAAAACAGAAAGCATCAGAAAAAACCTTGTTGACAACACAGGGCAATCTGTCATTTATGATTTTGAATATTTCATGGATGTTTTGGATACCGGGTTGAAAACTGAATATTTCGGTCATTTGCCGCTTCACGACTACCATTCGGTTGTGCAAGGTATAGAGATGAATTATTAATGCAGATGTGCGATAATTTCATAATCACTATTCTGTTTTAAAATGGGTCTTTAACCAGCTTTTTTTTATCCTTGATTTAAAGGTCGAATTTTGAAACAATGCGGCTGGTGACTCAGCTGGTTAGAGCACCTGACATGTGAGCAACAGATCACAGCCTCATCCACCTCTTCACCGTCTTCTTACGCCTGATCGTTGCCGCATCGGGCTGGCTGCCGCTAACGGAGATCAGCAATCTCCCGGTGTATTGTTTTTGAATACCGTTTTCATCATCACCGAAAGGTCTTCAGGTGTGCGTGTAGATCAAACCACTTTCGCTTCAGCGCTGGTAATCGGTTTACAGTTATACATCTAGCTTTTTAATGAGTTTACAGTAACCTTAATCGTTTTACTGTAAAAATCCATCATTGTTTTTGTAGTAGTTTTTCAAGCTGTAACTCTTTTACAGTACATGATTTTTTTGCAATATCTAAATTCCTATACAACCCGGCATCAATTGTTGATACCCTTTGATGTGTCAATCGAGTTCAAATATCTTCCGATATCCAGCTTGCATTCTTTCAATTTCCTGATCGGTCAGTTCTTTAAAGTGTTCCCTTCTTCGTTTTGGAAAAACACCTTTGTTCTGGTGGAGGAACAGGAGCATGGAGTTAATCTTTCTATCGGGCATATCAACAATATTTTGAACAGCCTTTTTGGCTTCGTCGTAGCGGTGGACGAACAGGAGTTCACCCGGCATATCCTGATCAATGGTGGCAAGTATGGTTTTCAGAAGATAGACGCATTGATCCGTGAGATCGGGATAATGGAAATAGCCTTCTACTTCAGCCGGATTGGTGATCACTATTTCTTCAGTCAATTCTTTATCATACCTGATTCTTTGCATTAAAGGCTTGGAATATTTCTCTAAAACAGCGTCATAGTCCCTAATGTGGTTGAGCATATGTGCTGAAACGGGAACTATGATTCCAAAAGGTACCATTTTATCGTGAACAAGAATGTCATGTATGAGAAAACGATGTATCCTGCCGTTGCCGTCCTCAAATGGGTGAATGAAAACAAAACCAAATGCTATAATTGCAGCCCTGACAGCTGGATGAACACCTGTTGTTTTTATTGTTGTGTCTTTAAGTCCGTTCATTAATGAATGGACCATCAAAGCAGGAGGTCCGATATAGTAAATCAGTTCATCTGAGTTGGGGAGAGACTCGCCTACATAAATCGTATGATCCCTGTAATCTTGTGCAGAATACCGCAGGTCCACAATGGCATTCTGCAGCTGCACTAATCTCGGTTTTGAAATAATCTCATCGTTTGGTTCAAGACCGGCTTTGGTAAGCAGGGTAATGAATTTTTCCATGCGGTCAGAAGAAGGTTCTTCCCGTTCTATCTGGTAGGATGATCGTGTTTCTTTTTTAAACAAATAAAATATAGCCCTATTAAATACATCCTGAGTAAACCGCTGTTTCAATGTCTCTATCCGGGTGCCAACGTCTTCACTGAGCAGTTGCTGCAATTCTCTTGTCCTTCTTATGACGGGACAGAACTCTGGAGTGCCAAGGAGGTTGTCATTAATGCGCCAGCGGGAGTTTTTGATTACGGTGCCGGTAATATATTTTTCGTTATCGAGAAGATCGGTATAGTTACCCGACACCTGTCGCTCGAAGCCGAGTTTTTTACCTGTTAGATATTCATACAGGAAGCCGATCTTTCGGGCATATTTACTTCCGGGGGAACTGTTTACAAATACCTCTACTTCCTGCTGGACTACTTTTTCAAAAACAGCTTTAAAAAAGTCTAGGTTAACATCATCGTATTTAAGCGAAAATTCTATGTGATGTACTGGTTCATCACGGACAACACTGTAATGCGAACGGTAAACCTCCTCCACATTGCCGCGGGAAGTGAGCTCAATTGTATGGCTACTGCCGATAAAAGATGCATGTGTGAGTATATGATCATGCAATTTGAACTTTTCTTTTAGCCACTGGCTGCCTATAGATTGTCGTGTCATGGTAAGAACAGATAGAAGGCTGTAAAAATAGATATGATTTATCTATAGTCGGCTAAAATAGATAAAACTGCGGATTTTAGAAAAGGAGCTAAAACAGATAAAAAGTGGCCAATACTGATAAATAGACTGCAAAAAAACTAAAACAGGTGAAAGGTAATAAATAAAAAAAGATGCAGGGACGACTAAAATAAATAAAGAATCATGTTACCCATTACAAGAACATGGCATACCTCCATATTCGCCTGAGTCTATAGAATTGCACGATACAATCTTAGGTATGGACAGCATCTTGTTTGATGCTTATAACACGTGTAAACCGCATGTGTTCGAATCGCTTATTTCTGATGATATAGAATTTTATCATGTCCAGGGCGGCTTAACAACATCGAAGAAGGATTTGGTGCAGGCTTTTAAAAATAATATTTGCGGAAAAGTAACCAGGGAGCTTCTGAAAGGCAGTATAGAAGTGTATCGAATTCCGAATTATGGCGCAGTGCAAATGGGCTTTCACAGGTTTTATAATAACCAGGAAAAAGAGCAGGGTGTATCGCGGTTCTCCAAATTTGTGCATATATGGCAAAGGGAAAATAGTCAGTGGAAACTTGCCCGTGTTATCAGCTTGCATTAAAAGCATTCCGGTAAAACCTGAATAGCCATCATGTCCGCAATCCCGCTGTTGTAAAACTAAGGCTTGATTCAAGACTCAATAATATAAATGACTCAACAATTTACCTTTGATAAACTTTTGAATTAGGGTTAAGCAGTAGCAGTACCATCTATACTTCAATAATCCTCTTCTATTTGTACTCAACCATTCTGATTAAAATTATTCAACATGGGTAAATTAGCAGAAATAAAAACAAAACAAACTGACTCCAATGTCGAGGACTTTATCAATACCATTAAAGATGAAGAAAAACGAAAAGACAGTTTCCTCCTACTTAACTAATGGAAAAGGCTACAAAGGAAAAGCCTAAAATGTGGGGTAGCTCAATGATAGGTTTTGGAAATAAAAGGTACAAAAGTGCAAATACAGGAAGAGAAGTGGATTGGTTTAAAATTGGCTTTTCTCCGCGAAAAGCAAATCTGTCATTACACCTTGGCTTAGATATTCAGCAGTATGCGGCTGAACTTAAAAAGTTGGGTAAGCACAAAACCGGTGTTGGATGTCTGTATGTGAATAAGCTTGATGATATTGATATAAAAGTTATAGAAGAAATGATTGATGTAGCTGCAAAGAATAAGTAGTAGCTCTATTTCCGAACCATCTACTTAATTATAAACACCGCCGGTATAGCTCTTTGCCCCTCTTTATCTGAAGGTTTAATTGTTTCTTTTCCATTCACTAATAAACAACTGCTTCCACCACCATCCAGGTTCAGGGCTTCCACACAACCAAGGTCCTTTAATATTTTTGCTTCCTGAAGTAATGTGGCACCTTCTGCTGTGCCTGGAGATCGCCCCTGGAGTACTAAAATGATCAATTTTCCGTCACCGGTATAACCCATCGCAGTGCGTGGATGTTTATCATTTACTGCGGTACTCGTAAACATTCTTTCTTCTTCATTAGTTATTTTTATTTCACCGTTCTGAACAACCACAGGTCCGCCGCCAACAGCTGTTTTCATTTTCCATTTTCGAAACTTTCGAGTTTCAACGTCAATTGATGGAGCGACAGCAAGCTGAGTAGCATATACAAAGTTGTTATTGCTGTCACTCTTTACCCATGCTATATCTGCTTTTCGATTCTTTTTAATTCCAATGGCACTGTTGTAAACTTTCAACTTTTGTGTTGTATCAGATGGATTCCTGGTAGTCTTTGCATTATGCGCAACAATATTCTTGTCTTTTATTACAACATTTAAATTTCTATTTGTTTCGAACGAGAAGAATGTACAATTAACAACCACAGCAGGCCGATTATTCTTTTGATAAAATTGTTGAGGTGTTAAACGCCTGTTTTGAGAAGTATCTGCTGTGAAATTTAGTTTTTTATCTGATAGATCAGCAATTACATAGAAAGCGATATTTGGTTTTCCATGCAGTGAATCAGTTGTTTTAAAAACTTGCACTGATTTGGGTAATGGCTGATATAGTGAATCAACGTTCTGCCATCGCAATTGAGCTGCAGAAGTTAAAAATGTAAATAAAAGAAGATGTAAAAAGAAACAAGCAGCTGAAGCAGATTTCATTTATCAGTTAAATATGTTTGAAAACTCCGGAGCAATTGTGCAATTATCACTTAAAAGAAATTTATACCCATTTTCGTGGCTGGTTAAATTGAAGTGGTTCTGAGTCAGCTCAAAAGTTTCAATAGTTTCTTTATCAGGATCTACAATAATATAGTTCCGTACACTTTGTTGTTCGTAAAGCTGATATTTTGTATGCCTGTCACGTAATGCTGTAGCAGGTGATAAAATTTCAACAATTAAGGATGGTGGAAAATCAAGGTATTTCTTTGTTACTTTTCCGCAAATAATTAAGATGTCAGGAATGAGAATAGTATCATCTGAAATTTTGTAATCAAGCGGATCATAAGCATGACAATCTTGACAATTTGACTTTCTCAGAGCCAATGTCAATTCTGTACGTAATTCCGCAGCAATTCGTTGATGCTTTGGAACGGGTGTGGGACTCATTGCTATTGGATGCCCTTCAATTAACTCCCAAATGCCGTCCCAGTGAACCCAATCTTCGTAAGTATAATGCGGAAGTATTTTATTTACTAAGCCCATAATGCATTACAAAGCTAATCCTGCTTTTTCTTTTTCCCACACAGCTTTACCATAGCCTGCAAACACATGTCTTTCACTGTGGTAAGATGATCTTACTAAAGGTCCGCTTTCAACGTAATCAAATCCAAGTTCGTAACCAATTTTCCTGTATTCAGCAAATTCATCAGGATGTACAAAACGGTTAACCGGCAGATGTTTTCTGGTTGGTTGTAAATACTGTCCTATGGTTAGCACATCACAACCTGCATTATGTAAATCCTGCATTGTTTGAACAACTTCTTCCTTTAGCTCGCCTAAACCCAGCATGATGCCGCTTTTAGTGCGCATTCCACCTTGTTTTAATGTTTTGATCACTTCCATGCTTCGCCAATATTTGGCCTGTATTCTTACTTGTTTCGTCAGGCGCTCTACTGTTTCTATGTTATGAGAAACAACTTCCGGAGCTGCATCTATAATTCTTTCAATATTTTCCTTATCTCCTTTAAAATCCGGAATTAGTGTTTCCAGTGTGGTGTCAGCATTTAGTGCTTTTACGGCTTTGATTGTATTATTCCAAATAATAGAGCCACCATCTTTCAACTCATCACGATCTACAGAAGTAATGACTGCATGTTTAACCTTCATCAGGTAAATTGCTTCAGCTACCCTTTGTGGCTCATCCCAATCGAGCGGCTCCGGCCTGCCTGTGGCAACAGCACAAAAACCACAACTTCTTGTACATATATTTCCAAGGATCATGAAAGTAGCAGTGCCAGCACCCCAGCATTCACCCATATTAGGACAATTACCACTTTCACAAATAGTATGGAGTTTATTAGTGTCTACAAGATTACGTACATGCTTATAGCTTTCGCCAATGGGTAATTTAACCCTTAGCCAATCAGGTTTTTTTACTTTAACTGGTTCATTTATTGAAGAACAGGAAGTCATATTCTAAAAATTCGCGAGTTCATGGTTTATTGATCGTAATGCATCATTAATTTGCTCAAATAGAACCCTAAATCCCGCATTGTTGCGTAGCGGGACAGGCGTACAAGTGAGTGACACAACAGACGGTGATTAGAATTGTTGTTGCTGGCCACAGAAAAACAAAATTACCCCATTATTTACGGCGACCAAAAAGAAAAGCAATGTGACCCTGGAAGAAAAGGCGCTTAGGATCGTTATACAACATTATAGGTATTTCTGATGCGTAGGCATCTACACTTAATCCTACTTCTAATGCCTGTACTGATTCATTGAACCTGCTGAAATCGAAGCGCATTGCTGTTTTTACAAATGCACCTGGTTTTGGCTTTATTTCGCTCCATCCTTTTCCCAATCCTCCTGAACCGCGAATAGCGCCACTGACAAACAGCGTACTATCATCTTCATACTTAATGGTGCGAACAGTACGATTATCATCCACCTGCAGGTAATATGGCCTCAGCAGACCTACAGATAAACCTCCCTGTACAACGCCAATAACGGCAACTCCATTTTTATTTCCTTTCTGACCGAAAATATACTGCTGCCCATAGCCAAACTTCAGCTGGTAAAAATTGTTGACTTTACCATAAATGTATGAGTTGCTGAAAAAGCCTTCAAGGCTGTTTTGTTTATCTTCTTTCCTATGCTTTATTTCTGTAAATTCTACTGCATACATATTACTGATGCGGTCAGTTTTTCTTCTTGCCAGCTCATAAAATCCGCCATAACCATTAGTGCGTAATTGCAATCCAAATGAGCTTTGCTTTGTATAAAATAGTACTCCTTCTTCTTCCTGCCTGCTAATTTCATTTTGCCGGTTTCTTTTCTCTTCACGTTGGGTATCTTTTCTATCACGTCTGTTGAGCGTTGTATCCTGTGCGTATAAATAAAAGAAAGAAACTGTTATCAAAAGGGTTACGATAAATTTTTTCACTGTGCTTGAGGTGTTGTTCGCGTAAATTTAGGCAAAATTCAACTATGACTTCTACTGTGGTGTATGACGGAGCTTTAAGAACTACTTGTATTCATTTAAGATCAAGTGATTCTTTTGAAACAGATGCTCCTGTTGATAATAATGGTAAAGGAGAACGTTTTTCACCTACTGATCTGCTGGCCACCTCTTTAGCAACATGTATGATAACTGTGATGGGAATAAAAGCAAGGAGCTTAGGGTTTGACTTAGATGGGGTGAAAGTTGATGTAGAAAAAATTATGAAACCAAATCCCAGGAGAGTAGGTGGAATTAACCTTGTGTTTCAAATTCCGGAAAATCTTATGCAGTTGGATGAGAAAACAAAGGAGGTTTTGAAAACAATCGGTAAAACTTGCCCTGTTCAACAAAGCCTTAACCCTGAAATTGAAGTAAATATTGATTGGAATTGGTAATGTTAATTCTAATTGATTTTATATTATTCGGATTATAGTTGTTTAAATATATAGTTGCCTACACTACATTCCAGGCACCGTTTATGGTTACAGTATTCATTCTTTAGTTCAATTATTGCCTGCGAATCATAAGCTGATTTACTTTTTATAGAAAGTTGAGAAAATCCACCTGTAACTGTGTTCTGTTCAGCTTTCAATTGTTCCAGCCAGCCCAATGCTCTTGTTTTGAATTTATTATCATTGTGGTGATGTCCGTAAGCAAAAACAACAGGAACCACAGTATTGATCAAAATATTTTCGATCATATTACTGCCTAATTTCTTTTGCTTGAATTCAGATAAAACATCAAATTGGTAATGATAATGCCAGTAATCATTTGGAGTCACAGATAACCACTTGCTTATTTCTGCAACAGTAGTAGCTTCTAAAATTTTTGTGAGTAAATGATTTGAATTTTGTACCAGCATAGCAAGTTGTGCCAACCGAATAGTAGGAAAATTCAACGGTCGCATTCTAAGGAAATGTACCGGTGTATGATTTGGAACCAGGTTGTATTTTGATCTTAGGAATTTATATTCTTTTTGCAATAGTTGCGGATAAGACTCTTTGAAACTGTCATTTAACAATCCTGCTTGTCCAAAAAGAAGCGCTTCCAACTGGTGAATTTGATATTTATGTTTTGCAAGAATATTAAGTGGAATAGATTGTGCCATTTGCTCAAATGCATCTGCATTTATTTTGATTCCAAAATTCCTTGCCAGTAACCACCAGAATGTTTCTTCCCAATGTGAATTATTCTTTTGCAAATGAGAAAATACAGCTTTCGATTTTCGAATTAATCTTTCAGCTAACAGGCGTTCTTTCCATGCATGCCATGTAATTTCTTTTACTGTACTGATGCTTCCCGCACATGGAATAAAGGAATCATTACTCATCAGGTGCTGGTAGTTACTTAAAAGTAATTTTGGTATTCGTGTGTTTAATTCCAGCACTGGTAATTGATCTGTTATTTCTAAATCATTCTCAAATACAACATGCAATACAACATTCTTATAATTAGGATCAATATGATGTTTGTGTGTTTTCCACAGTGATGTTTTTAGATGTATTTCTATTGAACCCGCTACTACCGCATTATTAATTCTGATCTTTGCATTTGTAAAATCAGGCCCCTGATGCTTGTTAATAGTGCCTGCTGAAATTATTTCTATATCATCACCCCTTGTGGTCTTTAATTCACTTTTATTGAAGTACTGAAATTGCCATATATACTGAAGCAGCTTCTCCGTAAATCCTCCTGTTGCCTGAATTGGTAAACTATTGATTACTGCATTCTTTTGCATGTGAAGAAATGTATAACTAAGATACAATCACTTAAGAAGAAGATCTGAATTCTGACAATGCTTGTAATACCCTGCTTACCGGTAGCCCCATAACGTTGTAGAAGTCACCATTTATTTTTTTTATGCCAACAACTCCTATCCATTCCTGAATGGCATAAGCACCGGCTTTATCAAATGGTTTATACTTATTGATGTAAAAGTTGATCTGATCTTCAGTTAAATCATAAAATTCAACTTCTGTAGTATCAGTGAAATTTATTTCATTTTCGCCATTTGTAATGGTTACTCCGGTAATTACTGAATGAATTTTGCCACTAAGGGCAGACAAAATATTAAATGCGTCATCAATAGTTTTCGGCTTTCCAATGATTTTATTGTCAAGAACAACAATAGTATCTGCTGCAATAATTATTCTTCTCCCATCTCCTACTGCTGATGCAACAACTTTTGCTTTTTGCCGTGAAATATATATAGCAATTTCTTCTGGCAATAAATTATCCGGGTAAGATTCATCTGTATTATGGACAACAACTTCAAAAGGAACCTCTGCCCACTCCAACAATTGTTTTCTGCGTGGCGATTGGGAAGCAAGAATGTAATTGGACATATTAGAAATACAACTTGAAAAAAATCATAGATAAAATTCCTGCCAGCATTATCCGTTTTGAAATACTACTTAAATACCCAAATTGTACCGGGTAGCTGGCTTTCTGTAATTTAAATAGTAATCCTGTTAGAGGTATTACTATGAATAACATAGCGTAAATTATAGCCCACCACCAACCGAATTGAATAATGTACAACTGTAAGATTAAAAGTGCGGCTATTAATACAACAGTCCATACCCCTATATAAATTTTTGTTGCAATAACTCCTGCAACAATGGGTAATGTTTTACAACCATAATTGATATCTCCTTTCATATCTTCTATATCCTTTAAAGCTTCTCTTATTAAAGAAATAATAAAAGCAAAAGCAGTATATAAAATAGTAATTCTTAAAAATTTTATGATAGATTCATCTCCGCCTGTTAATGCAGCCCTAACCGGAATTGTAAAGAAAAAAATGATCAGTACAGTCCAGGCACTTAAAAGTGAAACAACAATGTTACCTATGAGAATTTGTTTCTTCAATGAAGTTGAATATAACCATAGCAAAAGCACACATCCTGTATTTGCAATTATTAGATACCACTTTTGAAAACCTACAGCTAGTATTGTGGCCAGAATACCCAAAGAACTCAGCACCAGGTGCCAGACAATTGCCCACCTTCTGCTAATGACAGAGTTAATTACATTTTTTTTTGGTTTGTTGATCTGGTCAATATTAAGGTCAAAGTAATCGTTGATGATGTACCCACCTGCAGCTATAAAAACTGAAGCGATTATAAGCCAAAAAAATTTTACCAGGCCAACAGGTGAACTATATACTGAATCGTAGATACAGAAATAGAATAGAACTTGTGTAAGCACAATAAAAAGAAGGTTCTGCCATCTAACCAATCGGAAAAACGCAATAATTAATTGCATTAGTAATTAAATTTATTTGGAAGTGACTTGCGCTTCAAACTTCCATTGATCGTGCAGTTTCAATACTTTTTCTATTACATCTCTTACGCAACCTTCTCCGCCTTTTACAGGAGAAATGTATTTACAAATATGCTTTATTTCTGCTGCAGCATCCACTGGGCAGCATGAGAATTCTGCTTTTTGTAAAACCGGAATATCAGGTAAATCATCACCCATATACAATACCTGCCCCCATTGTATATTTTTTTCTTCCAGGTATTTATTAATAAACTGAAGCTTATTTTTTATGGCTAAAAAAACCTCAGTTACTCCCAGGTAGTGCATTCTTGTTATAACCGGTTCGGAATAGCCTCCGGAAATAACAACAACATTGTATCCATTGGTTAAAGCCATTTGTAAAGCAAGGCCATCCTTTACATGCATTGTGCGGGCCTGAACACTATCGGTTAATAATAAAACAGTACCATCAGTAAGAACACCATCAACATCAATAATAAAAGTGTTTATATTTTTTAAATGTTCTATCATACTCCTTTTATTCTCAACTATTTTTGATTATCACGCCATTCATAAACCCAGGCGCTTTGAATCATTTCCAGGTGCCCTTCATTGCTTTCTTCTCGTTTTCCCTGGAAGTGTTGGATCTGTAAAACCCATTCTAATAAATCTGTAAAACGAACACGATAGATCTTTCCTTCATTGAATTCATCACCAAAACGTTCGTAGAGTTTCAATGCAATGTCTTCATAATCATTCCAATTAATGGGAGGTTCAAACATATAATAAGATTATTCGCCTAAAAATTGTGTTTGGTCTGGTAAAGTTACTTCTACCTCACCATCATCGTCCAGCAATAAGCATTGGCAACCAAGGCGTGAATTAATACGTGGGCTTACTGCTCTATCAATAAAATCTTCTTCTTTATCGCTGATCTCTTCCAGATATTCTTCACCGGCATTTATATAAACATGGCAGGTGCTGCAGGCGCAAACACCACCACAGTTGTGATGCAATTCAATATCGTTTTTTAATACAACCTCCAACAAGCTTTGTCCTGGCTCAATATTCTCCAAAGTCACAGGTTCAAGCCCAGACTGCTCAAATTTTATTTTGATCTTATACATCTCATTCCTTTCGGCTGCAAAAGTATTGGAAAGGCAGTTTGTATTATCAGATATCTTATTTATTATGCTGAATGCTTTTGGTAAATAGTTCGTAAAACTGTTTTAGTTCAGGATATTTATTAAGTATGTCCAGGTGTTTTTCAATTGTCTGATAATCGTTTCGCTTTGCAGGCCCTGTTTGAGCTTGTGAAGGTACAACGTGTTCTATGCGTGATGCAGTTTCTTTAATAAGTGGAATTAATAGTGAAAAATCGAGCATCTCCGCTTTGCAGAGTTTTTCTGACATTACATATAAGTGATTCACAAAGTTGTTGCATAAAACTGCAGCTAAATGTAATCTCAGCCGTTCTTCGTCCCCTGCTTTTACTACATGTGAAGAGATGCTTTCAGCAACCACATATAATTGATTAAACGTTTTTTCATCACTAGCATCAATTATTAGTGGTACATCGGAAAAGCTATTAATTTCTTTTTTTAATGTTTGTAACGGATAAAGTACTCCATACTGGTATGAAGTAGATTTTAAAATGTTTTTAGATACTGCGCCTGCTGTGTGTACAATAATTTTTTTTGGAAGCTGCAACTTGTGAAGAACCTCTCCTATTACAGCATCAGAAACAGCAATAATATATAACTCTGCATTCCTGTTAACCTCACGTTCTTTATTAGTAGATTCAGAGTCTATCTCTTTTGCTAAACTACTAGCCGAATCTGCATCACGTCCATACACTTGCAGTATATGATGTCCGGCTACTTTTAACATACGCCCTAACACCGTGGCTGTGTTACCTGTTCCTATTAATACAATTTCCATTTTTATCTTTAATGATGCGCTCCGGAAAAAAACTAGCATTAAAATACATCAGAACAAAGTTCAAAGTTCTTTCTTCTTTGTCTAAAACAAGAGCAGCAGCAAAAGCCTTCGAATTATTTTGCACACCACAATACCGAAACACAAAAAAACTACCACGCATATTTGAAACTGCAGAGCAGTTAATATTTCAATTTAATAACAACCAAATTCATGGGTACCGGTGGAATAAAGAAGCAGATAAAAAGCTGCTGATCTTACATGGTTATGAGTCAACAATAATAAATTTTGACAGGTATATTAAGCCGCTGGTGCAGAAAGGATATTGTGTTCTTGCTTTTGACGCCCCTGCTCATGGTCGTAGCAGCGGTAAAA
>MWVY01000168.1_pt1 | contig 15790 bp, 17 predicted proteins | sample 1047251 | NCBI WGS metagenome assembly MWVY01 (sample SAMN06349983, study PRJNA376086) | soil metagenome | isolation source: MS7-5 sample Antarctic (ecotone) soil | place: Antarctica | collected 2015-01-13
CTACGTCCAACTATCGGGCTTCGTAGTCTAATGCCCACTCACCCACAGCGTAAGCCTTGTATCATATTTCTGTTCGTCAGTTCATCACTTTGTCCGCCGCTTCCTTCAGATTTGTGGTCACCCACAATCCCGCAATATGCGGGACTTTGGACTAACGATTCCCGTTGGATGGCTCGTTCAAGACTTGCACTTTAAAGAACTATCGCATGCATGGCGCACAAATAAAAGCCATCAAATGATGGCTGTCAAAAAGTTTTACAACTGTTTATTTTCTAAAACTGAACCGGTGCAACAGTGGTTACAGTGTTGTTTGTAACTGTAATTCCGGTTTTTATTTGTTTAGTTAAAGCCGAATTGTTTGGAATAAAGTGGAGGTCGTATGTACCTGCATTTATTCCCTTTATTAGATACGCTCCATTCATTGTATATGTGCTTGCAGTTGTATCAGCACCCTGGATAGCTAATACTGCTGTAGGTTCAGTAGCAGGTAATACAGTTCCTTTAATGCTTCCACCAACTGCTTCTGCAACTGCACGTATCACCGGCTTTAACATATACTTTCCGTTACCTGTTTTATGAATTGATTTAGCAACATCAAAATCCAATAATAGCTTGTAAGCCAACCCCTCTGTAAGCTCCTGGTGTAACTTTATCTTTAATCCGGATTGTTGTGCACTTGGAGTTTCCAATTTATAATTTACACCACCAACTCGAACATAATTCTCAGGCCCAAGTATTAAACGAATTTGCTCTACCGTACCTGTTTTCAATTCAGCATCCGCAAGTAAGACTTCATTGTCATTTACTAACGTCAAAAGATCGTAAGTTCCTTTTGCAACTCCTGGCAAGCTTTCCCAACCGTCATCAGTATCATTACTATAATTTACCCTTACATCCTGAACGTCTATCAGTACAGCCTGGTATGGACCGGGGTCATCAGTTAGATATACTTGTAATCTTGCACTATTTGAAGACGATTCGTTTTTTGTACAAGCGAAGAAAATAAAGAGGACTGCAGTAAATGCAGGGAATAACAGACCAATTTTAAGTTTCATAATGATCAAATTGAGTTGGCTAATTTATAATTGTCGGAGAATTGACTTTAATAACCATTAAAGGTTTAATGTTTTGTGAAAGAAAGAAAAAATTTCCACTAAAAGATAAAAATAAAACCCGCCGAAGCGGGTTCCACGTTTGAAAATTAAATCAGAAGCTTTATTCAGCAGAAACTTTTCCTTTTGACTTCGCGATTACTTCTTCTGCAATATTGTTAGGAGCTGGTGCATAATGAGAAAACTCCATTGTTGAAGAAGCCCTTCCACTTGATAAACTACGTAACTGTGTTACATAACCAAACATTTCACTCAAAGGAACTTTTGCTTTAATAACCTGTGCACCGGCACGGCTATCCATACCTTCAAGTATTCCTCTCCGCCTGTTTAAATCACCGGTTACATCACCCATATATTGATCAGGAGTGATTACTTCTACCTTCATTATTGGCTCCAATAAAACAGGCTTTGCTTTTCTTGCTGCTTCACGGAATCCACCTTTAGCACATAATTCAAAGGACATTGAATCAGAGTCAACCGGGTGAAAACTTCCATCAAATACACGAATTTTCATATTATCAACCGGATAGCTGGCTAATACACCCGTATTCATAGACTGTTCAAATCCTTTTTGAATAGCAGGAACAAATTCTCTTGGAATAGATCCACCAAAAAGATCATTTACAAATTGATAACTGCTTTCCGGATTTGCTTCCTTCCAATCTTTATCAATAGGGCCTAATTCAAAAACAATGTCGGCAAACTTACCACGACCACCAGTTTGCTTTTTCAGTACTTCGCGATGTTCAACTTTATTTTGAAATGCTTCTTTGTATGCAACCTGTGGTGCACCCTGGTTGATTTCCACTTTAAATTCACGCTTCATTCTATCTACAATAATCTCAAGGTGAAGCTCACCCATACCACTTAAAATAGTTTGACCTGTTTCTTCATCCGTTTTTACTTTCAATGTTGGATCTTCCTCAACTAGTTTAGCTATAGCCATAGACATTTTGTCAACGTCAGCCTGTGTTTTTGGTTCAATGGCAACTGAAATAACTGGTTCAGGGAACGTCATTACCTCAAGTACAATTGGCTTGCTTTCAACACATAATGTGTCGCCGGTTTTAATGTCCTTAAATCCAACTGCTGCACCAATATCACCTGCTTCAATAAAATCAACCGGATTTTGCTTATTTGCATGCATTTGCATAATACGGCTGATACGTTCGTTTTTGCCGGTTCTTGTGTTCAAAACATATGAACCTGAGTCAAGCTTACCAGAATAAACTCTAAAGAATGCCAAACGACCAACAAAAGGATCGGTCATTATCTTAAATGCCAAAGCTGCAAATGGATCTTTTGCATCTGGCTTTCTCTCTTCGATTTCCCCGGAATTAGGATTTGTACCTTTTACAGCTTCTATATCTGATGGGCTTGGCAAATACCTAACTACCGCATCCAATGCTGTTTGAACACCTTTGTTCTTAAAAGATGAACCACACATCATTGGAATAATAGAAATATCTATAGTAGCTTTTCTAATAGCTTCATGCAGCTCATCTTCTGTAATAGAATCTGGATTATCAAAAAATTTCTCCAGTAAAAGATCATCATACTCTGCTACTGCTTCAACTAAAAACTGCCTCCATTCATCTACATCCGCTTTCATGTCCTCAGGAATAGGAACGATTTTATAAGTCATTCCTTTATCTTCTTCATTCCAGATAATTCCCTGCATTTTTATAAGATCTACAACCCCTTTAAAGTTTTCTTCTGCACCTATTGGAAGTTGTAAGGGAACTGGTTTTGCACCAAGCATTTCCTTAACCTGCTTCACAACATTTAAGAAATCAGCTCCTGCACGGTCCATTTTGTTTACGAAACCAATTCTTGGTACACGATACCGGTTCGCCTGGCGCCAAACTGTTTCAGACTGAGGCTCTACACCACTAACAGCACAGAACAATGCAACTAATCCATCTAATACCCGAAGAGATCTTTCAACTTCAACAGTGAAGTCAACGTGCCCCGGAGTATCAATAATGTTGAATTTGTACAGTTTTGTATCTGTTGTTGGCTTTCCTTGCTCGGTTGGGAATTTCCAAAAGCAAGTAGTAGCAGCAGAGGTAATAGTAATTCCGCGCTCCTTTTCTTGTTCCATCCAGTCCATTGTTGCAGCACCATCATGTACTTCACCGATTTTATGACTTACACCGGTGTAGTAAAGAATACGTTCTGTAGTAGTTGTTTTGCCGGCATCAATATGAGCAGCAATTCCGAAATTTCTTTGAAATTTTAAGTCAGCCATAGTATTTTCCTTTCCCTAAAAAGTTGTTTCACTTTTAGGGCAGCAAAGGTAGGCAAAACGGCTGTACAGTTTTGCAACATTTAAACTTTGTTTGTTAAAGATGTTGTAGAAATTCTTTGTGTAAGTTGAACTAATACAATATAGTTGCATAATGTTTGCAGCAATATTATCGCTTCAATTAAATTAAATTTATGGCAACTGAAAAAGCATCTAATAAGAGCAGCTCATCTAAAGTGGGAACTCCGACATCAAAAGCTTCCCGAAGTGCAACAAAAGGTATGGCAAAGGCAAACGCGAGAACCAAAGATCCTGATGTGAAAGTTAGTGGTGGCAAGACTACTGGTGATGAAAAAACTAAAACTGTAAAAACCCGTGGCGGGGCAGGCACAAGAAGTGCCGCAGGGGGTCGTCGTACAAATGAAGGCAGTAATCAATCAACAACTGCAGGTCGTAGTGGAACAAGCAGAGCTGGTCGTGGAAATGATGCAGAATCTACCCGCACAAGGGGAGATAAAGGTCAGTATGAAGGTTCTAATGTATCAACAGGTAGTCAGACACCTGAGGATGTTACTACACCTTTACCACAAGCAATGGATAATACAACCACCACTGGCAGTTCTCCTGATTTTAACAGAGAGGCGGAATAAAAATACCATCTGTGTATGATGGTATAAAATGTTTCTTGTAGTTATTAAACCTTAAAATGTGCAAAAGCTTTATTTGCTTCTGCCATACGATGGGTATCTTCTTTCTTTTTAAATGCAGCACCTTCACCCTTGCTTGCAGCTACAATTTCATTTGCAAGTTTATCTGACATGCTGCGACCATTTCTTTCGCGGCTATAACGAATTAGCCATTTTATACAAAGTGAGATCTTTCTATCTGCTCGAACCTCAGCAGGAATTTGAAAAGTTGCACCACCAATTCGGCGGCTGCGTACTTCTACAGCAGGTGTTACATTAGCTAAAGCTCTTTTCCATATTTCATAACCGTCTTCACCGGTTTGCTTTGCCACTTTATCTAAAGCATCATAGAATATGTCGTACGCCACACTTTTTTTACCTTCCCACATTATATTATTTACAAACCTGGTAACCAGTTTATCATTAAACTTAGGATCTGGTGCCAGTGGAAGTTTTTTAGCTTGAGTTTTACGCATTGCTACTGATTATTTTTTAGCCTTTTCTTTTTTAGTACCGTATTTAGAACGACTTTGCTTACGATCCTTTACTCCTGCAGTGTCTAAAGATCCTCTAACAATATGATACCTAACGCCAGGTAAGTCTTTAACACGACCACCGCGGATTAATACAATTGAGTGCTCCTGAAGATTATGACCTTCACCGGGGATATAAGCAATAACTTCTATTTTATTGGTTAATCTAACCTTAGCCACCTTGCGAAGTGCAGAGTTAGGTTTTTTAGGAGTAGTTGTATACACACGTGTACATACGCCACGGCGTTGAGGACAACTATCTAATGCCCTGGATTTACTTTTTGCACGAATAATTTCTCTTCCTTTACGAACTAATTGCTGAATAGTAGGCATTATTTACCTGTAATTTTTGGACCGCAAAGGTAGGTGAACAAATTTTAATTATGAAAGTGAGTTTACAGTTTTATGTTTTTAGAAAGAACCGCTAAAAAAACTTATTCAGTTTACTTTATTAAATTTTATACATCCAGCCGTATTTATCCTCTCTTTTACCGGTCCTTATATCAGCTAACCACTTTTTAATTGTTGGCGCTATTCTCCAGTGATCAACATTAAAATTCATTACGAAATCTTTATATCGCAACTCTTTTATCATTGTAATGGTGGCAGCAGTTCCGGTTCCAAATACTTCATATAATATACCGGTTTTATATGCATCAATTATTTCTTCAATACTTAACCGCCTTTCTTCAATATTAAAACCCATTTCCTCTAATAGCTTTAAAGCACTATTGCGTGTTACTCCATCCAGTATAGTTCCAAGCTCCAGCCCGGGGGTAATAGCTTTATCACCAATAATGAAAATCACATTCATTGTCCCTATTTCCTGAACATATTTATGTTCAAAAGCATCTGTCCATAACACCTGGTCGTAACCTATCTTTTTAGCATGAGCTGTTGCATACATAGCTGCGCCGTAGTTGCCGGCTGCTTTAGCAAATCCAACACCTCCAGGTACAGCACGCACATATTTTTCTTCTACATAAATCCTCATTGGAGCATTATAGTAAGGTCCTGTCGGGCTGAGAATTATGAGAAATTTATAATTTTCTGACGGTCTAACTCCAATCATTTCATCAGAAGAAAACAAAAAAGGCCTTATATAAAGCGAATGATCTTCTTTTTGCGGTATCCAGTTTCTGTCTAAATCTATTAACTGTTTCATTCCATCTATGAAAATTTCCTCCGGCACCAGTGGCATTTGCATACGTTCTGCAGAAACGTGGAAACGTTTGAAGTTGTCGTGTGGACGAAAAATATATGCATTGCCATCTGCATCTTTATAAGCTTTTATACCTTCAAATATGGCTTGCCCGTAGTGCAAAGCTGCTACTGAAGGACTTAATAATAACGGCTGATAGGGTTTTATTTCTACATTTTTCCATTCGCCATTCTCACAATCTGCTTCAAGCATATGATCAGTGAAATACCTCCCAAATGGGAGATTCTCAAGATTAAGATCTTGTAATTTGCTCCGTTCTATCTTATTTATAGCAATGTCTGTAGTGGCAAGCATATCTTAAGTTAATTTAGCTGTGCAAATAAACAAAAAAACCTTATAGATAAATTCAGCTATGAGTTTAAACCAAATCAAATTAACTGCTAAACTAACAGCTGATTTATATTCAAATAGTTTAATAAATTATAGTACAAATCGTGCGCCTCATTATGAAATTAAATTTTTGGGGAATAATCACAGCAAGGTTTTAATTATTGTTAATAATAAAGATGTGGCATTTGTCAATGATTTAGAAATGCTATTTCTAACAAATGTTCTTAATGCATGCAACCTAAAAATAGATGATGTATGTTTAATGAACATTTATTCCTTTCCAATTGAAAAATACAGGGAAATATTAAAAGAGCTAAATAGCAAAATCACAGTAATGTTTGATGTTGAACCAGTTCATTTTGGCCTACCGGTAAACTCAGCTTTCCAAATTAAAAAGTCAGATGATTTAATTTATATGTATGCTCCATCCTTATTGGAAATAGAAAAAGAAAAAGAGCTAAAGCATAAACTTTGGAGTTCGCTTAAGCAAATATTCAGTATATAAAAATGAATTTGATATTTGCAACCAATAATAAAAATAAAGCTTTAGAGATAAATTCATTATTACCCCAATCTTTTACTATTGTTACTTTACAGGAAGCAGGAATTGATATAGACATTCCGGAACCACATGAAACTTTGGAAGAAAATGCAGTGGAGAAAGCCAGGGTGATTTATAGAATTACTAAACAAAATTGCTTTAGCGAAGACACAGGTTTGAATGTAGCTGTCTTAAACGGAGCACCCGGAGTACGAAGTGCAAGATATGCAGGTGAGGAAAAGGACTTTAATGAAAATATATCGAAATTATTATCGGAACTGAAACACAAGGAAAACAGTTCAGCACAGTTTCGAACGATTATTTGTCTTATCATTGGTGGAATAGAGCACTTGTTTGAAGGTATTTGCAAAGGCAATATTACTGATAGTCCAAGAGGAACAGGAGGTTTTGGTTATGATTCCGTATTCATTCCTGAAAATGAAAAGAAAACGTTTGCTGAAATGACATTATCAGAAAAAAACATTTATAGCCACAGGCGAAAAGCTGTAGAGAGTATGGTAGCATTTTTGAACAATTATGCGTAAAATCTTAATATTGACCAATTAAGCAACCAAATGATCAGCGATACCGACTTAATTGAAGGATGTATAAAAGGGGATAGAAAAATGCAGCAAGAACTATATAATAGGTTTGCTCCTAAAATGTATGGTATTTGTTTAAGGTATGCGGGTGATGCTGAGGAGGCAGAAGATATATTGCAGGATGGATTTATAAAGGTTTTTAAAAAGATAGAAAGTTTTCGTGGAGAGGGTTCTTTTGAAGGGTGGATCAGGCGAATATTTGTAAATACTGCAATAGAATACTTCAGAAGAAAAATTTACTTGCAACCGATTACAGAAAAAGAAGAAAGCACGGTAGAAGGTAAATATTTATCAGTTTTAGACAAGCTTGCAGAACAAGATATAATTAGCCTGGTGCAACAGCTTTCTCCCGGTTATAGAACTGTATTTAATATGTATGTAGTGGAGGGGTATACTCATAAACAAATTGCTGATATTCTTGGAATAAGCGAAGGCACAAGCAAGTCTCAGCTTTCCAGGGCAAAAATTATTTTACAAGATCTTGTGAAGAAATATCTTGACAGGCACAAAAAAGTACAATAAAAAATGAGTGAGGTACTTCAAAGTAAATTAATGAATTACCAGGCACAACCGCCTGAAAAAACCTGGGAGAAAATAAATACTGCATTGGATGAAGAATATTCCGGATCAATTGGTGAAAGGTTGTATAATTTTCAGGCTGCTCCCAATGAGGAAATTTGGAATAAAATCTCACTACAATTACAACCTGGTGCTGAAGATTCAAAGAAAACTTATCCTGTTTCTCAAGGCAGAAGTAGTCTATTTAGATACTTAAGTGCAGCGGCTATTTTAATTTTAATTGCCTCAGGAATATTTTTATTTATTAATAACAGAACAGATTCAGATGTAGTTAACAATACCACTGAAGTTCCGGGTAATTCTTCAATTGATACAAATACTTCAGAAGTTACCGGGACTGGAGAAAATCAGATTAAAACAGAGTCCGGTAAAATAAATCCTTCTGGTTCAAAACAAAATAATACTGGTGTTGCTAAGAAAACTTCTTCTGGCAACAACCGTTATATGATGCTTACAACAGACAGGGGTAACACTGTAAGAGTTTCTAAAAAATTGTATGCTGTATTTGATTGTGCTGATAATGCCACAGCTTTAAATAGTAAGCGTTGTAAGGAAAATATTCAAACACTTCAACGTAAAATGGCTTCAGCAGTTGTAACTCCAACAAACGATTTTACAAGTGTTATTGACATGATTAAAACACTTGAAAAAGAGCAGTAGCTAGCTGTATGGCTCAGATTAAGTTGCCGCTTCCAGATCACTTCTCCTTCTCTACCACCATTCCGATTCGAATTACAGACGTTAACTATGGAGGACACGTAGGAAACGATACTGTACTGTCTCTGATACATGAAATAAGAATGCAGCTTTTACAGCATTATGGATATACTGAATTGCAATTTGCAGGGGTTAGTCTGATTATGAGTGAAGTAACCATTGAATTTAAAAAAGAACTGTTCTATGGTGATGTAATAACAGCATTTGCAACCATCAGTAATTGGAGTCGTATTGGATTTGAAGTTTACTACAAACTTGTAAAGAAAACTAGTGATGCTGAGATTATAGTAGCCGTTGCCAGAACAGCTATGTTATGCTACGACTATAATAAAAGGAAAATACAATCTGTTCCTGCTGAAGCATTACATCGAATTAAACAGTAGGATCATTCCAGATTTTCCAACTTTCTTCTGCCTGTTGTACCAGCATTTCATAACCATTGGAAACAGAAGCACCCACTTCCTTACCCCTTTTAAGAAATAATGTTTCTGTTGGATTATAAATGAGGTCAAACAATAAATGATATTTACTTAGTAAATGATAGGGAATGGGCGGTGCCGCATCAACGTGCGGGTACATACCAACAGGTGTAGTATTGATGATTACTGTATGCTCTTTTATAATATCAGGAGTAAGCATTTTATAATTAATGCTGTTGTCGAAACGGAAACGGGAAACAGAAGTAAAGTTTATACCTATCTTATGTAAAGCAAACATTACTGCTTTAGCAGACCCGCCGGTTCCTAATACTAATGCTTTGGTTTGATGAGGCAATAACAGAGACAACAGTGATCTTTCAAAACCAATAACATCAGTGTTAAAACCAAATAATTTTTGCCCCGTTATCTTGATGCAATTACAAGCCCCAATTTGTTCAACTACTGAACTTTTGCTGGTTAAGTATTGAAGCACTTCTTCTTTATATGGAATTGTCACATTCAATCCATAAAGATGGTGCTGCTTCGTTATTAATTGTGGAAGCTCATTTATATTCTGCAGCTCAAAATTCTCATAACTGCAATCGGTTCGATTTTCCTTTTGAAATTTTTCGGAAAAATAGGCTTTAGAAAATGAATGGGTAAGTGGTTTTCCTATCAAACCAAATATCCTCATCTTGCTTCTTCTTTATTCAGGAAAAGGTGAAAGGTGTCACCACGAAGGCCAATTCGCATTGTTTCCAGCGGCAGCACTTCTGAAGGAGCTATATTTCCAAGATTTACATTGCAGCCCAGTAATTCTATAAAGTATAATTGTTGTGGTTTCTGTGGTGCTTCCCAAATGATGCTTTCACTAGGTATTTGAGTTAAAATTTCCTGCACCAGTCCCTCTCTTACTTCACCTGAACCTCGATAAATACCTACATTTCCCGCTTCCCTGGCTTCAGCAATTACATATGTTGCTCCAGCACTTAATTCTGCCCTCATCAACTCAATCCATCTGTAAGGGGGCATAATATGTGCAGCATCCTTGCTACCAACTTCACTTAATACGGTGCCGTGCTGTGTAAGTTTTTCAATATAGCCGCACTTTTCTGCATGCGGAATATTAATTGAACCATCGCTTACTTCTACATAAGAAATACCATACTCTTTACATATGGATACAAAATCGTCAAATTGATTTCTTATTAAAAATGCTTCGAAAAGAGTGCCGCCAAAATAAACAGGTATACCAAAAGATCTATAAACTTCAATTTTTTCTGCCAGATTTGGTGTAACAAAAGAAGTTCCGAAACCAAGTTTTACAAGATCAATGTGAGGATGCGAAACACTTAAAAAATTCCTTACCTCGTTTTCGCTAAGACCTTTATCCATGATCATAGTTATACCTGATGTTCGTGGCTTAGGATGACGATGTGGAATTTGTGATAAATTGAAATTCATTTAAGAAATTTAGGTTGTAAGTAGTTATTGCTGTAGCCCGGCAAATTTATGGAAGTAAAAGCGATTATCAGGAACGCTTATTCTTATTGCGTACAATTACTTTTATAACCTGTGAATCCTGCAAAACAGATGGAAATAACTGAACAAACTTTTTCAAGAATTTTGGTGAGGCCTGAATGGCTTTTTCAATATTTAGTAAAGCATCTTTTTTCTTGCCTAATGCAAGTAAAACAATGCCTAAATAATATAGAAATACCGGCTTTTGATTTGTATGTTTCAATGCTGCTAAAACCTGCTGGCGAGCTTCTGCAAAATGTTCTGCTTTGTATAGACAACGTATCAAAGCTTCCCACCCGGTAATACTTTTTGGCCTAACCCGAACAACAGTTGAAAAAAATTGAACTGCCTCTTTTAAGTAGCCTAACTGCATTTTACATTCTCCCATCAACAAGTTATATTCAGGTTGTTGGCGGTGTATTTTAAGTGCAGATTCCAATTGCTTTATGGCACTTGTATACTGGGTTTCATTGTAGTATGTACAAGCTATTTTATAGATTAGTTTACTATCATCCGGATTTAAATGAGAAGCTTTACGATAGTGAAATCTGGCTTGTGCATAATTTTTTAACTTATCATAGCAGTGACCAATTGCTTCATAAATAACTTCTTCAGGTTTGGAAAGCTCTAATACCTTTTCTAAAACTTCAATAGCTTCCTTGTATTTACGTAACCGCATGTAGGCATCACCCATATTCCTATATGCGTAGTCAAATTTCTCATCTATAATAATTGCATACTGGTACGCGTCAATTGCTTTTTCATACAATTTCAAGCCCTGGTATGCAGCTGCCAGGTTAAACCAGGCTAAAGGATTATAAGGATGTTCGTCAATTATATCCAGGTGCAGGCGAATACTTTCTTCATTCCTACCTGAAAAGTCGGTCCAGAAACAAATTTTGTAAAGTGCTTCTTCATTTGACGGTTCTGTTTGTAAAATCAAAACCAAACAGTCAAACACTTTATCAAACTCCTCATAATCATCATACACATCTGCTAACTCAAACAACAGCTCAACTTTTTCTTCGCCTTTAAATCTGTCAATAGCATCTTCAAGAAGTGTTACTGCTTTATCATGCATATCAAGAGCCAAATACACATCTGTTTTTAAAATATAAAGATTTATATCGTTGGAGTCAAGCAACTCCGCCTTTTGAAGAACTTCCAATGCATCATAATACCTGCGTGATGCAAGTAAAAGATCAGCTTTTCTCAATAATAGTAACGAAGAATATGGAAAGTAATTAATGCTTATTTCTGCAGCTTCCAGGGCTTTACTAATATCCTCCTGGTCATCGAAATAGTCAATTATTTTTTCAAAAGATTCCTCTTCTAAAAAAACAGAGCTTTTGCCGTTGCGAAGGTTATTGTAATGCTTAAGTAACTCTCTAAGGTTTTCTTTATCCCGATAAGGATCAGTAATCATTTCTTACAACAAAGTACAGATATTGCTTTAGAAAAGTCAAGGAATTAGCTGGATTTTGACAAAAGCTTGGTGAAATTAATGATGAACGGTAGCAAAATGTTAATATTTTTCGTACCTTTGGTTTGTTTTAACCTACCTCCGAAAATGTTTTACAGTATTATTAAAAGAAAGATTATAACAGTTACACTTATAGCTGTATCGATTGGCGCATTTGCTACTTTGGGCGAAGGCACCAATAAGGGCAAACAGCGTAAGAATCTTCTTTCTACAGGCTTAGAGAGTAATTACAATTACCATACCTTTTCTTTAAAATCCGGGTACAATTATAGAGGATGCACTGTTTTTTCTGCTACTGATAATAAGAAATATGTAATGATGAATACGGTTGTTACTTTTCAAAAAGGTAATGCCACCTATATTTTACCAATGAAGAAGAGAGTATTACTGGATAATTTTAAATTTAGTCCTTCTCGCCCTGCTCATTAATTATTTTCCCACTTTTTAATTTTTTCCCCGGCTTTCCTCATATGTCATTACTCTAAATCCAGATTTAGGTAAATCGAATTTTGCAGCAGGTACTGTATTGAAGTCTATCTTGGAGACCGTGTAAGTAACTTTTAAATTTCCGACAGCAGATTCATATTCCATTGCTAGCCCTGGTAAAGATTTGTTCACATACTGAAAGTCTTTATTCTCCGGCAACAAATCCGTTGTATACCAAACAGTAAAAGAAGTTCCATCATTCAACTTACCAACAGCTTTTTGGCATTTATAGCCTAAAATTGTCTTTGTATCATCAGAAAATGTAAACTGCACATTTTCGTTTTTTTTGTTTGCTTCTCTCCAATTTTCTGGTGTTAATTGAATAAGATATTTCTGCTCTCCATATTCTTTCAGAATAGAGATAGAATTCTTTGCGCCATCAATGATTGTAGATTGAGTGCCTAAAGAACTAACCATTTCAGTACGACTTTTATTTCCTTTCAGGAAAACTGTACTGGTAGCACCATCAAAGAAATCAGCTGCCTGTGGTTTTTCAGTCCCGGTATTTATAACTATATCATAATGAATAGTTCCTTCAGTTAATTTCTTTTGGGCTAAAGCCGGCAGAATTAACAAAGTTGCCAATCCAAGTAAAAAACCAAATTTCTTGTTCATATTTTTTATATATCCAGTCATAGACGAACTACTTCTCTTATTTAGTTGCGTAAATATCCAATATAACTGGCTAATCTGTTGTTATTTAACGGCTTTTTTGTTGAGGATTGCGAAGCTGTTTTTGCTGTTCCTGCATTTGTTCAATACGCTCCTGCCATTTAGATTTTGTTTTCGGCTTCTTTCTATACGCTTCAATCTTTGCAAGTATTTTCTCGTTGTTGATTATATAGTTCTGAATTACAAATTGCAATGCCAGTGTAATAATATTAGAAACAGTATAGTACCAGGTTAGTCCTGATGGCATTTTATTGAAAACAAATAATAATATAAATGGAAATATATAAGGCATGTACTTCAAAACAGGATTACTTTGATCCGGCGTCATGCTCATGCTATACCAGGAGATTAGAAAGCTGGTTATTACTGCTAGTATAGTAAATAAGCTAACATGGGCACCGTAAAAAGGTATACTGAATGGCAGATTTAAAATAGAATCAAATTGTGAAAGGTCATCTGCCCATAAAAAGCTTTGTCCCCGAAGTGCAACGTTCGAGTTAAAAAAGCTGTACAAAGCAAAGAAAATGGGAATTTGAAATAAAGCTGGAATACAACCTCCAAGTGGGTTTACACCTGCTTCCCTGAATAATTTCATTTGCTCCATGCTTATCTGCTGCTGATCATTTCCATATTTTGCTTTTAGCTTATCAATTTCAGGTCTAAGCACCTTCATTTTTGCTCCGCTTAAATAACTTTTGTATGTAAGTGGCGATATTAATAACCTAATTACCAGTGTTAGCAGGAGAATTACTATTCCATAATTATCGGTTACTTTTCTAAACAGATCAAAAAATGGTAAAACAATCCAGCGGTTGATATATTTTACAAAGGCAAAAATTCCACTCCCCAGATCTACCATATCCTCCATGTCATTGTTATACTTCTTTAAACTTTTATAATCAGTTGGTCCGTAGTATAAAGACATTGGAACTACAGCGGTTCCGGCGGAGGGTAGCTGTACCTGTAGATTAGCTACTGCTTGTACTACTGTATTATCTGTTTCACTTTCAGATGCTGTCCACTGCACACTTCCGGAAGAGAAACTCTTTTTAGCAGCGATAGCAGTATTGAAGAATTGTTGCTTTACTGCCACCCACTGAACTGGTTTTGAAAATTCTTCGCTACTACTCCTGAATGCAGAACTGTAATCATAGGATTCATCAACACGGTAACTGATTTTTGATTGTTGCTTTTCATATTCCAGATCTTTCTGCAATTGAAGAGCTTTATTCTGCCACGTAATAGTTAACCTGTTGCCTGAAAACAATTGATTGATTCCCTTTACCTGAAGATTAAAATCAATCATGTAATCATCCTCTTTAATTACATAATGATGAGTAATGGCAGAATTCTCGGCAGACTGCAAAGTGTAAGTAACTACTGTGGAACCATCAGGTTGTTTTTTAATTTCTCCACTTTTGAAATATAAAGTGGTTATTTCAGCTGTTTGGTTTGCACCAGTATTAATTGAATAAGAGATTTTATCAAAATCAGTAGAAGCCAATCTTACATTACTACTATCAGGTGCTTTAAAATTATTAAGCTCCACCCATTTAGGTTGACCGCCTTTATTAGTAAATGCTACTTTAAATAACTTATTTTCAACAATGGTAAGCTGTTCTTCACCCTTCGCAGCTTCAACAAAACCACCTGATTTAGTAATTGCAGCTATAGAATCTGCTCTTAATGAATCTTGTCTGAAAGCAACTGTATCAGTTTTTGGTTTATTTAAGTTTGCTATTGAATCCTGCTGTGCCTTATATCTTTGATATGCTTGTTGTTCTTTGCTTGTATAAAAAAAATAGCCTACAAATAGAATGGCTAATATGATAAATCCTATAATAGTATTACGATCAAAATTCATTCTTTCACTTTAAGGGCGGCAAAGATAGTTGAAGTTTATAGTTTGTAATTTCCGGGTGTTGTTAGGTTATTAACATAGAACAACTGAAAGTTTAGATAGGTAAGTTGCAATGTACCTTTTGCCTTATATCTTACACCTTGAACCTTAATGTTATATCATTTCACTTTCCAGCAATGAGTTTTTATATGAAAGTCGTTTTTCGTTGAACTGTTTTGCTGCTGCAACAAAATGTACAAACAATGGATGTGGATTTTCAACTGTACTTTTTAGCTCCGGGTGATACTGACATCCAATAAAGAACGGGTGTTTTGTTATTTCTATTATTTCAACCAGGTCTGTTTCAGGATTACAACCACTTGCTACCATACCATTTTCTTCATATCTTTTTAGATACTCATTATTAAATTCATACCTGTGCCGGTGTCTTTCCGAAACCAAAGTTGAATCGTATATCTGATGCGCCAGTGTACCCTCTTTGATCTTACATTGATAAGCACCTAATCTCATTGTGCCGCCTTTGATTGTAATGGCTTTTTGCTCTTCCATTAAACTTATCACAGCATCTGTTGTGTTTTCATCCATTTCAGTTGAATGGGCTTGAGCTATACCTAAAACATTTCTTCCAAATTCAATTACAGCCATCTGCATCCCCAGGCAAATACCAAAGAATGGTAATCCCGTCTCTCTGGCAAATCTTACCGCATTAATTTTTCCTTCAATTCCTCTGTTACCAAAACCTGGTGCTACCAGTAAACCATCAAGGTTAGCCATTTTT
>MWVY01000169.1_pt1 | contig 15768 bp, 22 predicted proteins | sample 1047251 | NCBI WGS metagenome assembly MWVY01 (sample SAMN06349983, study PRJNA376086) | soil metagenome | isolation source: MS7-5 sample Antarctic (ecotone) soil | place: Antarctica | collected 2015-01-13
GACAGCTATTCGGCGTGGCGGACTGGGGTCCACGATGATCTTGTGCTTGCGCTCGCTCTCGCTGTGTGGGCAGGAGAGGCACGGGTGTTCGGTCAGCCCATGGCCGCTGCTGTCGGCGGCACGCGAAGAAAGATTGGTTCGTAATGAGGAGGTTGAACATGGACGGTAGCAAAGAACTGGAGCGGCTTCAGGAGCAGCTGCGGGCGACGGAGCGCCGGCAAGCTGGCGAATGTTCAGGTAAGATTAAAAAGTCGCTGCTCGGTACGAGGAGGACGACACTGAACGAAATGTATGGGGAAGAGATTGGTTTCTTACAATGCATCCATTTGTAGTCGATGGTAAACGCGCGATTGCGTTATGCGCTCGCACGAGCAAACTTAGTGTCAGTACCAGTCCTTACCTATGTCGTGCTGTTCGCGCTTTTACCTGCAAGCGCTTTTCTGGCGGCTATGGTTCTTATCAGTCGATACACTGCTATCCCAATTGCTGATCTGACCCGTGACCCAGCGTCAATCATGGGTGTGCCTTTTTACAGTGGTGCTGTCTCACAAATTGGGGTTGCAATTTGGGCCATGACTGTTGCGATCTGTCTCTTTAGTGCTGCGCTTGTCTCTCAGAAATCCTCACAAGCGAAAGTATTCTTGCTCGCTTCAGGAGCTGTGACAGGCATGCTTCTCGTCGACGATATGTTCCTCGTCCATGAAGGGGTTGCAAGGCGGCTATTCAACATCTCCGACCGTCCTGTCTATGCTGCATATCTCATCGTTCTGCTTAGCTATCTTGTGTTATTTCGACAAAGCATCCTCCGCAGTGACTTTCTGCCGTTAGTCTTGAGTTTTTTGTTCTTCGCTGCCTCTCTGGTCGTTGATGTGAAGCTTGTGAAGGTGGAAGAACAGTATCTGTATGAGGATGGGCTCAAGTTTGTCGGGCTTGTCCTGTGGGCTGCCTACTTCGCACGCCTAGCTAGTCAGCTAGTCAGACAGCATTTCACGGTTCCTGGTGGCAGAGAATAGGCTACAGCGGGTCTCTGTTGCGTCCGTTAAAGAATGTACGCATAAGGAATGTACGATTCAGCGCAGCAAGCCGATCTTGAGATCGGAGAAGTGTAAAAAGATATGAGGGTCAATGAAAGAGAAGAACGATCTTATTTCATGCCAACTCGACGGTAGTAGCTGCCTCTGAGTATGCGTGACGCATTATATACAAAAAGTCGGCTAACTTCTCCAGACTGGTGCCAGCATGCCGCTGTGACCGCATGGGATGGCTCAGGAGGGGTGGAGGGCACTTAAGTATGATACTCGGCATTATTGGCAGCAGCACGGTCTTCCAAGCTTATTACAGGCCAAGAAGCCTGCTGCCAAGACAGCTCGTTCGTAGGTTAGACGGTCAAAATCGGCTGATAAACGATGCATTCATAGAACATTTTTCTAATCTAACATTGTCCAACTAGTACTCCACCCAGGCTGAGTTGAGGGGTTGAACAACAGAGGGTATCCTACACGTTGGCTGCCCTCGTGGCAGAGAAGCGAGGAAGGAGACTCCCATGAATAAGAAGTATATCGTGCGCCTCACTGATACAGAACGTGGTGTCCTGGAAGGGCTCGTCAACACTGGCAAAGGTGCCGCCCACACGCTCACCCATGCGCGCATCTTGCTCAAGGCCGATTGCGGACCTGACGGCCCTGCCTGGACCGATCCCATGATCAGTACTGCACTGGACGTGAGTATTCCTACCATCGAACGGGTGCGGCGCACGCTCGTGCAAGACGGCTTCGACGCAGCGCTCCATCGCAAGCCCCAGCCGCCGCGCCAGCGGAAACTCGATGGTCGCCAGGAAGCGCAGCTGATTGCCCTCGCCTGCAGTACGGCACCCGAAGGCCACAAGCGCTGGACACTCCAATTGCTAGCGAAGAAGTTGGTGGAAGTCGAGGACCTTGACGGCCTTGCACCTGAGACTGTGCGCCAAATTCTGAAAAAAACAAGCTCAAACCATGGTTGAACAAGGAATGGTGCATTCCGCCCAAGGCCAACGCCGCCTTTGTGGCGCAAATGGAGGATGTGCTGGATGTGTATGTTCGGCCGCTGGACCTCAAGCATCCGCAGGTTTGCTTCGATGAAAGTAGCAAGCAGCAGGTCAAAGAGGTTCGCACGCCGCTGCCGGTCGCGCCGGGAGAGCCAGCGCGGTATGACACGGAGTACGAGCGTAACGGGGTCAGCAATCTGTTCATGTTCTTCTGCCCATTGTTGAACTGGCGGCACGTCAAGGTCACCGATCACCGCACCGCCATCGACTGGGCGCACTGCATGCGTGAGCTGGTGGATGTGCATTTCCCGGAGGCTGAGCGGATTACGCTGGTGCAGGACAACCTCAATACGCATACAGCTGCAGCGCTGTACGCAGCGTTCCCACCAGAGGAGGCCAAGCGCATCTGGGACAAGTTGGAATTCCACTACACGCCGAAGCACGGAAGCTGGTTGAACATGGCGGAAATCGAGTTGAGTGTGTTGAGCCGGCAATGCTTGGATCGGCGCATCCCCGACCAAGAGACGTTGACCACCGAAGTGGCAGCGTGGGAAGCGGAGCGCAACGGGAATGGCGCCACAGTCAACTGGCGCTTCACCACGGCGGATGCCCGCATCAAGCTCAAGCACCTGTATCCCTCAATCGAACCCATCACAGTCTGATGGATGGAGTACTAGTATATCTACGAATACGTAACGTTAACCAAATACACCATGCGAAATCACCCCGTCCTGCATCATGCGTTACTCCTGATGGGTGCGCTTATCTTCTTCATACCTTTGCTCATGAGCTGTGGCAGTTCTGAGGAAGTAACTGCTGCTACACCAGAGGAAGCAGCATACGAATCGATTAGCTGCGGTAGGCAACCCGGTATGGGTGGCGCACCGCCTGACACCTTTCAGATGCATGAGCGGCGTCCCTGGGGCCAAGGGCAGATTCTGCTGTATACGGTGGAATGCCCGCCTACTCCACCCTTCAACGTCCCGTATCTGATGGTCGGATATGCCTATGTTGAGTTTGCCTACGGTACCTGGGTGGGGATTGGCACTGCGGGTAGCCTCATCAACCCTGAGCCCGTGCCGCTCGTCCATATCCAACAGAGCGCAGGGCGGGGCCATAGTCCCCAAAGCTCACATGCGATCGTATGGGGGCAGGTTCTATCGTCTGATGTTACTCGTCTGGAGCTCACGTATGCCGATGGCACAGTGGTGCGCGATCAGCCGACCAACGGTATGTTTGCGTTTATTACACCACCAGGCGTCAAAACGTGTACCTTACAAGCTTTAGGGGCTACAGGACAAGTGCTCTATCAGAATATCCTACACCCGTGTTTTTGATAATCTGGAAGTGGGAGCGCAACGCGAGCAAGTCCCCGCAGGCACAAAGAACCCTGGCATAAACTAGCTATCGATAATCCCGGTTCTCACGCCCGAATGCACTCAACATACACTAGGACATACGAGTACCCCTACAGGCCCACCAGGCCCGCGGCATTCTCGCGAAAGAGCGAGCCCTCGCGGATATACCGCCGGGCCATGGCGACGCTCTTATGCCCGCTCTGTTGCATGATCGCCCCCTCACTGACCCCAGCAGCCGCGGCGGCCGTGACTTTCCCATAACCGGCTGGATATTCCGATGCTGATCAAGGGCCGGTGTCAACCCTTTTGACCTTTGTGCCCAACGGAATGCGAAAGAAAGGGTTTTATCTTTCATTACGCTACGCCTTACACTGCCCATCGCGCGCCCTACTTCCGTGGCCGGCCTGGTGGACGCTTCTGCCACCATGCGGTTGTGTCCTGTTCGGCCTGGCGCTCGCGGTACCGTTTGGCGCGGCCGGCATCAGCAGACCGCTTCACCTCAGCAGCGCAGGCCTGGCAATACTGTGGCACTGGTCCGGGCATGCGGTTCTCGGTAACATCCTTGTAGCACCAGCTGCAGGTGAAGGTGATGGGTCGTGGTTCGCGTGGCATAGCGCCTCTGAGTATGCGTGACGGCATTATATGCGAAAACGCCCCGTTGCTCCATGAGTGGTACCAGCATGCCGCTGTGAGCGCGTGGGATGGCTCAGGAGGGGCGAGGGGGCTGAATAAAGATGAGGTCGCCCAGTTCGGCTGGCCTGTGCTCCCGACAGAGTGGGAGCAAGACCCACCCACAGTCGGCCCGCTGTTCAAAGCGGCTCACGGTTGTCAGGATGCCGCAAACATGACACGGCAATGTCAGCATGTGCGTCACGTAGCGGCCCGCAGGAGCGTCTGTGCTCATGTGAGATCCTTGCGAGGCCTCCCACCAATACACCGGGATCAGGCTGGCATCTCTCCCAGCTTTGTGGCAGAGAAGCCGAAGCTAGGGCACCTTGTAGCCTGAAGGTGCGGAATGGTAACCGCTTGCAGCTAACTCGTTTTGCTGTGAATGAGCACCTCGCCTTCGGTCACTTCAGGTGGGTTGCGGGCTAACGCTGGAATAAACTGCCGGACGTAGTCAGCAGCCATCCGCGTTGACTCTTCTGCTGCGTCCTGACTCTCGAACATGCTAACAGAGACCAGATACCCATTGCCCGCGTTCAGCCAGTAATACTCCCGAAAGCCAGGCAGTTGCTTGAGGAGCGGAAGAAAGCCCGTCTCGACCTGCTCAGTTACCTCAGTGACCGCATTGAGTGGGATGCGGTAGCGCCGGATAGCGACATACATAGCAGCCTCCTTGACGAGGGGCAGCGTGGAATGGAGGAGGGAGGCCCCAGCGGTTGCTTTCATCCCAGCATCAAAGGTGCCACGACGCCCCAGCCGAAGCCAGGGCGCCATACCGATAACCGTGATTGTCTCACCAGGGCAGAGCGATGATTATCGGGCTTACCTTATCAGCGCATCGGACAACCATGTATGCGCCCGCTCAGCCGCCAGCTGCATGACCTCGGGGTGCTCCTTCACGATCGAGAGAAGCAGGTATTTGCCCATGGCCTGAAAGGCAATATGAGCAGAATCCTCAAACTCTCGGGCTCCATCAAACAACAGCGGATCGCACGCTTTGAACTCGTCAAGCGCGAAGAACTCCACACCGCTGATGACATGCTGGAGCATGTTCAGCATATCCTCGTAGCCAACGTCCTTCTCGTACTCGGCCTTGAAACGCTCAGCCGCATCGATAATCTTGGGAAGTGTCTCTGCCACGAGCAGATCCATAGCCCGACGATCTGCCGCTTCCTTCTCCTTCAGCTCGTCCAGGCGATTGAGGAGGTCCCCAGCGTCACGCCCCTGGAGGCCGCAAAACGCGGTTACCTCTTTCCGGAGCTCCTGGGCTGTTGAGGGCGGCGTGCCCTTGGCTTCCAGCGCGGCGTCAATCTTGGCGTGCAGTTCTCGCAACTTCTCGGCCGACTCCAACGTACTATAATCAGACGTGGTCATGGTGGTTGGTCCCTCCTGACCTTCTGGCCCTGGGAAAGAAGAAGTTTCCCAGGGTCGCTTTTTGCCCAGTCCCGCTGGGCGCGTCCGCCACAAAGAACAAATTTGCTGATAGGCCAACAACTTGCGTGTTGTTGGTCGGGTGTAGACTGGTTGTCCCGGTGGCTGGGAGTTTGACGGCGCCTACTCCGAGTTGCCGGGGCATACGTTCTGCTAACCTTCAGTGCCCGGTGGCTGGGAGGTTGCGGAACCGCACCCAGTTGCCGGGCACACGTCCTGCTTATGGCCATGCTGCCCGGTGGCTGGGGCAGTGGGCACACCTTCCCCAGTTGCCGGGCTAGCCTGCGTGCCTCACCTCCTCTCGCATCACTACCCGGTTAATAGTGCTCAAAAGCGTGGTAGAGTCACCGCCGTGGCCGTGTGCGCTATACCTCCAGACAGGATCTAGGCTGGATCGGCCACGATGACAATCCAGCCTAGATCCACCTACGCGGTCTGTGCCACACCTGCTGTCCCGATACCCGCAACCTTTTCGGTTCCTTCAACGTCTATATCAGTACCGCCACACGGTCCGGCGGGGCGCTGAGTATTACAGCAACGTAACCCCAGCGCCCTTTCCATTTCTTACGCCGTCTGGGCCACGCCGATCAGCGCCCACTGCGCCTCGGCCGCGTGCTGATTCCAATCGTGGGCATACAGGACGAGCCCGCGCAACTCGACCGTGGCCCGCTCCAGGGCAGCGGCGAGGGGAATACCCTCAACCGCTGCGATCTCTTTGGCCAGGTCAAGCAACTCTGTTTGATAGCGGTTCATGCGAACAACTCATCAGCTGCGGCCTGCAATTCGGCCATGGTGGGCCTGGCATCCTCGAAGGGCCGCGCCGGCGCATCCTGGTATCCGTTCGTCGTGGCAGCCGTGTACGTCATCTCAGCAGCCTTGCAGAGCAGCCGGCAGCCAGCCCGATGCCAACAGGGCTTGCCGGCCTTGCCAGCGCTGCATGGGCAAACTTCGACCGTCACGGTGTAAAAGTCGCCGCTGTTCGTGGCGCTCTCGACGCGGAGCGTATCACCGTCGAATGACCAGCGAACCGATTCGAGGTTGAGGGCCGCGCGGTTGACGGCGTTCAGCCAGCGATGCGAGGCGGCGCACTTCGCGCGAGCGTCCCTAAGCGCCAGGGCCACGGTCTGCCTGTTGACGGCCTGGGCAACGGTAGCATTCGCCATTACGCTGCCCTCCGGCGCGGGCGCGCCTCGACGAATGTCACGCCGTCGGCCTTGGCCAGCTCAGCCCGGTGGAAGCTGAGACGCGCCGGGGTCTGGGCGAGGGTCGTGACTTCCAGGACCCGCGAGCCCTGCATGATCTCGACCTGCTTGGTCGTGGAGTTGAGCCGCCATGTTACGATCTCTTGTGGCATTGGGATCATTCCCCTTTGCTACTGAACCGGCTGGAGCCTCTACTCTCTGGCCGGTTCGCTTTGTTTGACGTGCCCCAATTATACATGAAGTTATATAATTTGTCAACTACTTATTGTATATTCATGTGGAATGTGATATACTGAATACACAACTTCTTAGTGAGAGGGCGAGAGATGGCACGGTGGCGTGTACGCGAGATCGCCGAGCCGGAGCGGTGGAATGCAAAGAAGCTTGCCGAGGCGTCCGGACTCGCCTATGGCACTGTGTATGCGATCTGGACAAGCCAGGCTACGCGGGTCGACTTTAAGACACTTGACGCATTGGCGCGTGTGCTGAAGGTCGAGCCGGGCGAGCTCATCGGCACAGAAGAGATCGTAGAAGATGCCGAGGGGATAACAATACCCGGCCTGGTGCTCGCCTGCTAAGAAGAACACCGAAGCCGGGTAGTCAAAAAGACAAGAGGATTATAGCAACTATGTCACGTGACATGGACCAATGATGGAATGGACGATAGACCCCATTACCGAACGTCCCACTCTGGCGACTGGGGCATGTACAGCAACTGTCTGGAACTCAGGCCGCCATGGGTATGCTGCCACGATAACGCATCGAGGCATGGCCACAGCCAAGTATGGCTTCGATACCCTCGAGGCTGCCCAGGCCTGGTGCCTGACACAGCTTGCTGGACTACGGGTATCTGGCAAATGTACAAGCGTGACCCTACCTACCGACGATGACTGAGCAGCCCGACAATCCTACTGTCCAGGTTGACGGCACACATCCAGCACTTGCCGGCCAGGTTGACGGCGTGCTTGTCAACCTAGACGGCAGCCTGACAGTCCAGGAGGCGGCTGCACAGCTGGGGATCAGCGAGCGCACCATCCGGCGTCGTATCAAGGATGGGAGCCTGACTGCCTATAAGCTCCCAACGACACAGGGCTATGAGTGGCGTGTCCACCTAGACAGCAGTGCCGGCCAGGTGGACGGCGTGACTACCCGGCATGGTGGTAAGCTAGACAGCACGCCTGTCCAGTCGGCCGGCACTATTCCTGATCAGGTGACTACGCCGGCGATCGTCGCCGCGCTTGAGCTCGCCGAGCAGCTACGCCGGGATAATGTCGCACTTGCCAGCAGGAATGAGCAACTCGCCGGGCAGGTCGGATTCTTACAGGCCAAGATGCAGGACCAGGATCGGCAGATCGCCCTCCTGATGGCACCCAAGGATGACGAGCCAACCCAGCCCGATCAGCGGCCGTGGTGGAGGCGATTACTAGGATGAAACAATGATCGGCATAGTTGAGATAGTAGTCATGTTGGGCGCTACAGCGAGCCTCCTGGTGATGCTCGTGGTGATCCTCCGTATCCGGAGCCGACGTGCTGAACGTCTCAGGCGGTGGCAGCAACTCGGCAGCGTCTATGACCACCAAGAGCGCAGGAGCAGGGGAGACTGATGACGCAGGAAACTGAACAGCAACCCGAGCGCCCTCGGCGAGAGTACACGCCCGAGCAACAGGCGCTCTACCAGGCAGCTAATCGCATCGCCAACGCCCTGGGCGAGAAGGAACGCGGCCCACGGGCACAAGTAGCGCGTGTAGTCCGTGTGCTCGGTATTGAGCGCGCCCAAGCCCTCTACGAGCAGACGCTCGAGGTTGAGGCCGCCGGCGGCATGATGCTTCCAGACGGCAGCCGACGCCGCACGCCCGGCGGTGTTTTTTTCAAGCTCGTTCGTGACCATGCCTCCAAGGAAGAGCGCTGGAAGATCTTCCCCACGCGGACCCAGCAGGACAAGCCCGAGCAGCCGACAGACGCGGCTCAGCCCGCGCCCATCCCAGCACCCAGTATCCCAATAATCTCCGAGATCCCAAATGCAACAGGAGAGGCACGCACCGTGAAAATCACACTCATTGGTCGGCCCGGTCGCATTGTCTCAAAGCCGGGCTATATCATCACGGGCATGACGGCGAGAACGGTACCCGCACTCCCCAAGGGCATGCCAGCACCGCCGACACAACCGACTTCGTACACCGTCTACATCTCACACAAGCAGTGGCAGAAGGTAGCTGCGAGCCTTCAGGGCAACCCCGATGACGTGCTGATCGCTGAAGGGACGCCAGTGTATGACCCGCAACTTGAGGGAATTGCGGTCTACGTTACGAACACCACAACAAAGCTGCTGCAACAGGCACAGCGTGCAGCCCAGACTGATGGCTAAGCGGGATGAGCTGGTCGAGGAGCGCGTGAAGCGGCTGGAAGAGCCGGCGGCAGAACCCGAGCGGCGGCCGTGGCGGAAGCGGTGGATAGGGTGAGCTGGAGGAGGGCAAGGTGCAGGTAGAGATTGTTATCATATAGGCATCCATGCAGGGGCGTGCTAAATTCGGATCAATGGCTAAAGGGTGACACGATGAGCGAAGCCCAAGTTGAAATTCAGACTGAGCCACGGTGGAAGACCGCCGGCGAGCCATACCTGCTCACACGCGATGAGCTAATAACTGAGCTTGATCAGCGAGGCGTACATGTCAGCGATCGTCAACTCAAGCTATGGGCCACGCATGGGCTTTTGCCCCCTCCAATTCGGCGCCTCCCAGTAGGCGCAACTGACGGTAAGTCGCGCGCCCTCCATCCCTTTTGGGTGATAGGACTCATCCCGGATCTGCTAAGCCGTCTACGGTCGGGCCATGGAATAAAGAAGCTGGTGCCCTATGCTCAAGGCCAATGGAAAGAATGGACCAAACGGGAGTCCGCATTATTGACTCCGCCTTCCATCGAATTTAACTCAGATGAGCACGATCGGCTATACGACGCGATGGGACAAGCTGTCTACGACTATGCCAAGTATCTCACCCGGGCCACGGGTCGGCGTGTTCTGGAGGGGACAATCAACCTACTCTACGAGACTGGAGGATGGACGACAATCGCTATGAAACGATATCGCCCAGGGGATGATGATACTGGTTGACATTCTACGTTAGTCAGTCTATAGTATCCGCATGAGAACAGAGAGTGATGCAATGAAACGCGAGTGGCTCCCCACGGTTTTCTCAGGACGCAGTTGGGAGCCACTCACAAAGGTAGACCTTGACCGAGGTCAAAGCCGTTTTTTGCATTCTACCATGGTGTTGCAAGAGGCACCGTAGTACCCGGTTAGGAAACAAACGGGCGCCACCTTTCGCCCCTTCAAAGAACCCATCCTGATACGGCTGGTCCCCGTGTCATCAAGGATGGGTTCTGTTTTTATCAAGTGGTCTACGGGAATTGGCTCATAGACGCACAAAACCCGCCTGGCGAGGCGGGAGTTGGCAGTGCGGCGGCACTCAAAACGGCAAGTAGAGTATAACCGCTGCACTGCCCGTAGTCAATACGGGAGAGTGGTTATGTCTACAATCGAAACGGAAGAGGTCACTCAAACACCAGCCCAAGCCGAAGAGGGAAAGGCATTACTTCAGCGCTTTCCCTCTGCCCGACGCTCCTATGTGGCGAACACCTTTTTACACGCAGTGAGGGCTGGAGCGCGAACGCCGCTCCAGGTGCTGGCACATGTCGAGCACGCGCTGAGCGAGTCGGCTATCCGGTCGCGCCGCTGGGGGTTTTCTGAGACTGTCGAGCGCACCGAGATGGTGTATTCCATCCTGAATGAATACCACGATGAAGCGCTCGTATTTTGTGAATGGGCGATCTGGTGGGAGTCGCTTCCCCCAGCTGAACGAGATCGCCAGAAGGCCGCACGAGGCGCTGAATACCGAACGGCGTATATGGCTCAGAAGCCAGCTAGCGATAAGCAGATTTCCTACGTGCGCAGCCTTGGTTACACCGGCGAAATCACATCCTCAGCGCATGCAAGCGAACTGATCGACCGGCTCCGCAACGGCAAACAAGGAGGGAACCGTGCGAACTAATACTGGCGCCAAGGCTTGCCCGCGCTGTGGCGGCTCCGATCGTTTCTTCCTGGTGACGAATCCGCGCAATGGTGGAGATCCGTTCTGGCACTGCCGCCATTGTCGCCACACGGAAGGTGGAGATCCGGCAAGCGCGAAGCCAACGACGAAGCAGCTTACTGATGATCAGATCGACCAGGCACATCGCGGCTATAGTGCAGCTGCTGCCTGGTGCGCTGGTGAGCTGTGGACGCCGGCCGGCACTGAAGCACTCGATTACCTGCATAGCCGCGGCCTGACCGATGCCACGATCCTTGCCGCTGGCCTCGGCTGGCACCTTGACCATTGGCGCGACGGTGCTGGCCTGGCACTCTGGAAGCAGGACCGTGATGCGTACGAGGGCGCGCGGCTGGGAGGTCTGCTCGGCCCACAGGCGAAGCCAAAGAGCGTGCTTCGCGGTGTGGTCACCTTCCCCTACCGGCGCAGTGGCATCGTGGCGATGCTGCGCAGCCGCAAGCTTGATCCGGGCACCGGCCCCAAGTATCTGAGCCCGGCCGGCGTTCCCTTGTATGCCGGCGGCGATCCCTGTTTCTTCCTGCATGACGAGCTGGCAGCAACCAATAAGGTCATCATGACCGAAGGTGAGATCAAGGGACTGGTTGCAACACAGGCCTACCGCAACGGCCAGCTGAGCATGCCTGCCATTGCTCAGCCCGGCATTGGTGTTCTGCCAGATCAGTTGATCACCAGCCTGGCTAACAAAGAGGTCTTCCTGGTCTACGATACCGAGGAGCGCACCGATCCATTTCAGCCTTCGCCGGGCGAGCGCTACACCATCCGAAACGGCGAGAAGTTGACGGGCCGGCACCTTGAGCAGCGACGGGGCATGCTCGAAAAGCAGCTCGGGAAAGCGAAAGATAGCGCAGCAAAGGCGCAAATTGAGGCAGAGATCGTCGCTGTTGACGCTGAGCTCGCTGCCTTTCCCCAGCTCGGTATCATCGTTCGCGTGGTGCGCTTGCCTCGCCCGGCGGACGTCGCGAAAGTCGACCTTGATAGTTTCATCCTCGAGCACGGCCCGGAGGCACTCCAGCAGCTGCTCGATCGCGCACCACTGTTTGCCGATTGGTATGCACATCACGGCCCGAGCCCGTACCGCTATGAGCAGGGCGGCATGTGGAATGGGAAGTGGCTGGCCAATTATCAGGCGCGAGTCGTCGAAGATATCAAGCAGAATGACGGCATTGAAACATCGGCGTTACACCGCGTCGCCTTGCGCTCACCATCTGGCCATACTCAGATTATTGAGGTCCCAGGCAACCATTGGGCAGACCCAAGAAAAGCGATTGAGGCGTTGCGTGCTGGCCTCCAGGATGGCACCTGGGATGATGAAGGCCAGGAGGCGCTCCGCGCTACCAAGGCCTTGTCACGGCTCGGGGACGGCCCCACCAGGCGCATGAGCCATACCTGTACCGGTTGGGAGCGAATAGCGGAGCGTTGGCATTATCTCATGCCCGACGGCGCCATCAGCGCGACGGGCAGCGTAACGCATGTGCGGAGTGAGCTACCGAACCATGCCCTCGGCAACCATTACGAGCTCGCCAGCGTGCCAGGTGATGCTACGCTTGGCGCCCAGGTCTTCAAGCGCTTGTTGATGGGTGAGGCAGGCGCTCAGCCGCTTGCGTTGCTGCTGGCCGGACATGCCGCCGGCGCGGTACTCCATCGATTCATGACTGATGGCGGCCGCCCGATCGTCTACCTCGAAGGTGAGAGCGGCGTCTATAAGTCTGCATTGGCTCGGGTGTACCTGTCGCTCTATGGCCCGCGTTTCACTGCTGAGGCCGGCGATGGAGCGCCACTGCCGAAGTGGGAATCAACCTATAACGCCCTCGAGCTCACCGCCTTTACCTACCGCGATACGCTGCTCTGTATCGACGATTACAAGCAGGCAACGGCCAGTAAGGATGTTCTTGCTCGCTTCCTGCATGCCTACTCTGAGACCAGCAGTCGCGGCCGTATGACGCGTGACCTCAAACAGCAACGGACGTTTCCCGCTCGAGGCCTCGCCATTATCACCGGTGAAGATCGCCCGAGCGGTGACAGTGGCCAGCTCGGGCGTGTCCTGCTCTGTCCTATTCGTCGTGGCGACATCAACAGCACTGTACTCCAGGAACTGCAGCAGGCTGGCGTCAACGGCCATCTGGCAGCCTTCTGGCGCGAGTTCATCGAAGGCATCGCCGGTGGACTGGATAAGCACGGCGAAGACCAGGTACGCAAGCTGATTGCCGATCTTATTCGGCAGGATGAATCCTTGCCCGGCCATCCCCGCACAGCCGGCGCCCTTCGGCAGAATCGTAAAGCGTGGCTGGTGCTCAGCCGGTGGATGCAGGATGCTGGCCACCTCACCAAAGAGGAGGCGGCGTACCTTGACCGGGCTCATCTTGAGGCTCGACGCTACAGCGCCGAAGCTCAAGAGGCAGCGCAGCGCGACGAGCGACCGTCAACCAAATGGCTCGATGTTCTCCGTTCGCAGATAGCTACCGGTGAATGTGTTATCGACGACGGTTCACTCGACGAGGAGAAGGTCAAGCCGGAGCGCGTCATTGCCTGGTCACTTCCCAGTGGAGCGATCGCGATCATCACGTCAAAGGCTTCCGCGGTTGTTGAGAAGGCAATGGGTAAACGGACGCTTCAATACAGTGAATCAGCGATCTACGCCCAACTGCGGAGCGATGGCATACTCGTCGATGACGGCTCGAAACAGAAGACGAACACGCAGCTCCGTCGATACAGGGGTGTGCAGCTGCGCGTGTTGGTGTTGGAGCCAAGCGCATTGTATGGCAGTGGCCCCGTTACACCTGGTACAGATGGTATTGATAAAGCTGTAACGGCTTCTACCGCTTCAGAAAGCCATAAAACCGTATCCGTTACACCTGTTACACCCGTTACACCAAATGTGGAACAAACCACACATCAGGTGCTGAACGGTACCGTTCCTAAAACACAAGTCTCCCCCACAAACAGGTGTAACGGTGTAACGGCAGCGGTTCCAGAGCATCAGAAAGCCACGGAAGCCGTTACACCCCTACCTGTAACGGGTGAGCCTTCAGGTGTAACGGCCCCTCGTATGCCCCTCTCGGGCACACCCCTGATTCCGCAGATCAAGCGCGAAAAGATACGCTTTGTCCTTGAGAAACTGCCTGATCGTGGGCCGATGTGGGCACGCACCTATATGGATGAGGTCGAAGGTTTCGACAAATGGCCAGCGCATGTGCAGCAACAGGTGAAGCAGGCAGAAGCTGGAGTGATGCCGTGAAAAAGCGCCACATCACCAGGCAACAATATGAAGCCGCCCGGGCCTGGTTGCATCAGAAGGATCGCGAGCGGCATGAGGGCTTCTGGGCGGAGCTCCGATCGGCACCGAATGCAGATGCGGCCCAGGCTGTCATTCAGGCGTATATCACAGGAACCGTTGATCTGAAGGAGAAGGCAGCATGATGCTCGGACCGTACACCTATATCCTGCCTGACCTCCCCTGGGACATTCTGCTCGACGGGATTCTGCACGATGCTCCAGCGGGCGCGGTCATCGAGGTGCATACCGAGCCGATGCATGAGCTTGTTGAGCGGAGACTGGCAGAGGCTGGACGAACGGATCTTGTGCTCCGGCTGAAGATAAGGAACGACGCGCCGAAAGGGCAAGCCACATGAGGAGGCTCGATGGATCAGAGCTACACGGACTTGCTCGCAGCGGTGGCCAAGCAGGCGATGAAAGCCGCCGGCTTTCATCGCCAGGGCATCATGCCCGCTGCTCGTTGGCTGAAACAGGCCGGCCTCATGACTGAAACGGCCAACGCGCACGCGCGGGCGTGGGCCGAGCGCAAGAATCGCACTGAGAAGGGCCGCTAGCGATGCCGCGCGTCTGCACCATCTGTACCCATCCGGAGAAGGAAGCCATCAACCAGGCGCTGGTTGCCGCTGAGCCGTATCGTCACATTGCGGCACGTTTCGGCACATCGACCGGAGCGCTCCAGCGACACAAGGCGGATGATCTTCCGTCTGTTATGGTCAAGTCAGAGCAAGCGAAGGACGTTGCCCACGCTGATACGTTGGTCGGCCAAGTCCAAGAGCTTCGCAATAAAGCGATCTCCATTTTGGGCACAGCGGAGAAGGCAGGCGATTTGAAGACGGCGCTGATGGGCGTGCGCGAGGCGCGGGCCTGTATTGAACTGCTGGCAGAGATGGAAGGCGAGCTCAACCGGCGCCCGGTGTTCAACCTGTACATGTCGGCCGAGTGGATCGAAGTACGGGCGGTGCTGTTGCATGCGCTGGGCGACTTTCCAGAGGCGCGAGCTGCGGCCGCACTCGCCTTGCGAGGTGGCAGCGGTGCATGATCTTGCAACCGACCTCGCCTTGGCGCTCGATCCTGTCGGCCTGGCAGAACAGGCGGGTATCTCTCCGGACCGCTGGCAGCGCAACGTGCTCCGCAGTCCAGCACCGCGCCAGTTGCTGAACTGTTGCCGGCAGAGCGGCAAGAGCACCACGACGGCGATCCTTGCCTTGCACACGGCCATCTATGAGCCCAAGTCCCTAACGTTGCTGCTGAGCCCTGGCGAGCGGCAATCGAAGGAGCTGCTGAAGAAGGTCATGGACGTCTACCGCGCGTTGGATCGTCCGGTGCCGAGTGACACAGAGAACAAGCTCGAACTTGAACTTGAGAACGGCAGTCGCATTGTGGCGCTGCCAGGGAACGAAGGCACGATCCGCGGGTACTCGGGTGTACGGCTGCTGATCGTTGACGAGGCGTCGCGTGTGCCGGACAGCCTGTACGCAACCGTCAGACCGATGTTAGCCGTCTCTGGCGGTCGCCTGGTGGCGCTCAGCACGCCCTGGGGTCAACGTGGATGGTGGTACGAAGCCTGGGAGCGGGGCGGGTCGAGGTGGGAGCGGGTGAAGATCACGGCGCATGAGTGCCCACGCATTCCGGCTGCGTTTCTTGACGAAGAGCGGGAGACGTTGCCGGACCTGTTCTTCAAGAGTGAATACCTGTGCCTGTTCGTCGACGCG
>MWVY01000170.1_pt1 | contig 15725 bp, 27 predicted proteins | sample 1047251 | NCBI WGS metagenome assembly MWVY01 (sample SAMN06349983, study PRJNA376086) | soil metagenome | isolation source: MS7-5 sample Antarctic (ecotone) soil | place: Antarctica | collected 2015-01-13
CGTGTGGGGCGATCCTGGCGCGTGCTAGACGTCTTCCAACTCTGCCAGCACCGCGTCGAGGGCATCGATCAGTCCGGTCGCCACCTCCTTGGTGATCGCCCCCTGGGTGAAGGCCACGGCGACGGCCGTGTACGCGATCCTGGTGCACTGCCGGGCTCGCTCGACGGGATCCATCTCCGCCGCGGCGATGTCGGTGATCGTGGCCTGAAGATCGGTGAGGGTGAGGTCGGGCATGGGGGACTCCGGGTCATCGTAATCAGCAGCGTACTCGCGGTCGTCGTCGTTCTGCTGCCAGGCGGGATCGCTGATCGTCAGGTCGGTCACGGGGTGATCTCCGTTCGTGGGATGAGGGGAGCGAGTTCAGTACCCGCTCCCCCGTCGAGGTCGAGATCAGGCGGCGAGGTGGACGCTCCCGGTCCCGTGGCAGGACGGACACGTTTCGTTCGTGTACGCCCAGGAGCGGGGACCCGTGGCGATCGTGGCCGGGACCGTTCCCGCTCCGTGGCACTCAGCGCACGTCACGGCCGGCGGGGTGGGCTCCGGTCGCGTCCAGCCCAATGCCTGCATGAGCGCGCGGTGATGCCGGCACGTCTGCCGGTGAAGGAATCCCGGGCACTGGCAACTGAACCCGGTCAAGAACCACAGCGTTCCGGGTGCTGACCTCGATTCCGCGTAGTAGCGACCACTCGCTGCCCGGATCAACTTCACCCCGTCGACCACGATGTACTGCTCAACCTCGATGTCCGCCAACCGATGTTCTGCCTGCCGTGTGACGGTGACCATGTGCGTGCCCTCCTGGGCTGCTTGCCGGGGTGTTGCTGCACCGCCGGCGCTGGGGGTAGGTGTTGGGGTACTGCCAGGTGCCACCAACAAATACATTCTAATCTATCCTAACGTACTAGTCAAGGGTATTCTATGGTATTCTCATGTAGTAACTGGTGCATCGATCAGGAGGATGTCGTCATGGAAGAGCAGTTCGTCACGATGAAAGAGGCGCAGGAAATCCTGGGCATCTCCAACTACACGATGTGGAAGATGGTCAAGGACGGACGGGTCAAGGCCTATCAGTCGGGTGTCGACCGCCGCCGGAAGCTCATCCGCAAGTCGGACCTCGAGGCCATCAAGCGGGCACGTCCAATCGAGGAGATGCAAGGCCCAAAAATAGCCGCCTAGGGTGAGCTAGGCGGCTTGGCAGTACCCCAACCCTGATGCAACCAGGGAGGGCGATGTTCATTCTACTGAACAGAAGGGGCACACATGCCCACCACCACACCGCCGAAGACGAAACGTGAATCGTGGCTTGACTGGGTTCCGCCCGAGGGACGCGAGGATGCACGGCTCGATGCCGAGCCGTTGCTGACCCGGGATGAACTCGTTGCCGAGCTCCAGCGTGGCGGTGATGACGTGTCAGCTCGCGATCTCATCCATTGGCAAACACGGGGGGTCATCCCGTACCCCCAACGGCAGCGGCACAAAGGCGCGACACGTGGCCTCTACCCCCAGTGGATGATCACCACCGTCCACCTGCTCAGGAGCCTCCAGGAACAGGGATACACACTGCGAGAGATCGGGCCACTCCTCCGCGGCGATGTGTATCACCGCTTCATGTCCCAGGCACGGACGCCCCGCCAGGAGCAGGAACAGGCCCGTCGCGTTGCCAAACGCGCGCTCTTCCCCCTTATCAATGAACTGGATCCCCGCGTGGATGCCCTTGCTCGCATCCACGAACGTCTCCACGGAGGTCGGATAACGCATGCGGAGGTTCGCCTGATCGACGATCAGGGAAAGCATCACACCTACGTCTTCCTGACAGAAGCGCGCGAAGGACACCCACCCCCCGATCCCGTAGATGGTGTAAGATGAGTGGTGTAAACTACTTGAAGGAAGGCCGCAGTGATTGCGGCACGCAAAGGAGGATCGTCGTGCAGCAGCAGCTCCAGTTGGTGACCTACAGCGAGGCCATGCGGCTGGCCGGCCTCCGGCAGCGCGTCTTTTATGAGCGTCTCAAGGATCGGGGGGTGACCATCTTCGCTGACCCGGCCGACCGCCGGCGGCGATGGATTCTCCGCTCCGACGTCGAAAAGCTTGCCGAGCCCGCGCCACCGCGGCGCAAGGTCGCCGCTTAAAAGCAAAACCCGGCCCCGATGACGGCTAATCGGAAGGGCCGGGTCTCACAAAGGACACGGGCAAACATGTCGAGACAATCGTACACCAAGTCGCAACCAATGAACATCCCCCAAACCCTCCGTGACCGCCCGCAGTGGGCGAACTGGCACCACGACAAGGTGATCCGGAACTCGCGAACCGGCCGGAACGGGTCCAGTACAGACATCAAGACCTGGTCCACATTCGCCCAGGCGCTCAAGCGAGATCCCGATCGGCTCGTCTTCATCTTCGACCGGATGAACGGACTGGTCGGACTGGACGTGGACGGGTGCCGGAACGCGGAAACAGGCGAGATCGACGCCCGGGGCCGTGCACTGATCGAACACTTCCCCCATATCTATTGGGAAATCAGCCTGAGCGGGACCGGACTGCACGGCATCGGCCGCGGCGTCCTCCCAGCCGAGACGAGCGGCAAACATCCCAAGGGGATCGGCGTCTTTCACCATTCGCGGTACTTCGTAATGACGGGCAACGTCCTCCCCGGTCATGAAACGCTCGGTGACTTCGGTGACGGCCTTGCCGACTGGTACCGCGAGCTGTTTCCGCCCGAACCTCAGAGACCAGCATCGCCGCCACCGACGCTCACGATGGATGACCACGACATCATCGATCGGCTCATCAACGAGCAGAACGGGAAAGCGCGTCAGCTACTCGCCGGCGATATCACGGGGTATCCGGACTACTCATCAGCACGTTTCGCACTCGCCAACAAGCTCTGTTTCTACACGAACGACACAGATCTGATCGAGCGGATCGTTCGATCATCCGGCCTGTTCAAGGACGCTGACCGCGATCGAGACCGCGACCGGAAAGCCCGTCTCGAGGCCACAAAGGTCGTCAGTGAATATGTCGGCCCGCGCTACGATCCGGCCTACCATGGGACATCAGCGGTCCCACCATCACCCGGACCTCAAGAGATCCCGCAGGGTGCGACATGTGAGGCGCACCTGGCAGCGGTACGTGCCGAACTTGCACAGGCAAAAGCGCTGATTGCGCAACAGGCAGAGCAGATCAGGACACTCCAGGAACGTGTGCGGCTGTCGGATGAGCGCGAGGCAATTCAGCGCAATGCGAAGCTCGGAGCTCCGCGGCAGACCGCGGCCGCCCTCGCAACCCTGTTCAGAGAAGAGCGGCCAAAGGAACCGGGCACGCCAACACCGTACCGGATGCCGCTCGCGAAACTTGCCGAGCGCACCGGACTCTCCGCGGACGCATGCTCCCGCCAATTGAAGAAACTCGCCGAGTACCGCACCCCATCCGGCGACCGGGTGCTCTACACCGACACCCGCGAGGTCCCCCGCTCGGTGAATCAGGAAACCGGAGAGATCACCGAACCACATCGCGAGATCTGGGTTGGTCCCGGGGACGACCCCTCTGCGTTCGGATACGTCCTGGCCCAACTCGCCCCGGCTGATGCCCCGAAGCACGGTGGGAAACCCGACCGCAACGTCTGCCCCGAGCACCCGAACGCCGGCGTTCTTCGGCGCACTCGCACCATGCGACGCATCACGCATGAATGCGCGCACTGCCAGAAGATCCTCGACACCCAAGTGGTCCCGGTGGGACGCGAGTCAATCGAACATCTCCGGAGCATGGCCGCACCGCCCGACCCTATCCAGCATGATGCTTTTGCACCCGAGACCGACGAACCAGCGACCGGCGGACCAATGCCGCAACATGCCGCATCTATGGATACCCACAGTGGTGAGAGAGACCTATCCGGCAAGATGCGGCATAGCCCTCAGTCGCAATCGGGATACAGGCCACCGCCCAGCTGGGAAGACGATCATCGGCGCATGTACGGGCAGGTCTATCGCGGGGAGACGGCATCGTGAGCGCGGCACCGACGATCACCCTCACCCGGGAAGGCCGCGCCGAGCTCCGGTTCCCATATGACGCCGCGTTCATCGAGCAACTCAAGGCGGTCGTGCCCGCCCATGCCCGGACGTACGACCCGACCGTAAAGTCCTGGACGGTGATGCCGGCCTATGTGGATGTTGCTGCCCGGCTGATGTTCGCGACCTTCTCGGATGTCGAGGTCGCCGGGCCGGCACGGGGGAGATCGTCCGCCGCTGATCGTGCCCCTCGCGCCGGCGATCCCTATGTCGTGTTGCACCTTCGGGAAACCGCCCCGCCCGAGTTGATCGTCGCCGCCCATAAGTGTCTGGCCCGGTTGCATCATCCGGACAAGGGCGGCTCGCACGAAGCGATGCTCGCGATCAATGCCGCGGCCGAAGCGCTCAAGGGAGGGACCGCATGACCGACACGGTTCGCGATCTGATCGAAGTCGCCATGCGCTTGTCGCAACTGCGTGATGCACCCCCGCCGTCCCTGCATCTCCACCTTCGCCCACGGGACGGGCCCCGCTGTCCGTCGCCAGGACCGCGATGCGCTGAACGCGGCGCTTCGGCGGGCCGCCCGGAGTGAAGGAAACGACGATGAATGACCCCATGGATCGCCGCCTCGATCGTCTCGAGACGATCTGGTCCGCACCCGCACCGCGTTGTCCGGTCTGCCAGGAAGCGCCCATCCGTGAGGTGGTGGTCGACGCGATCACCGGTGAGACGACCTCCGAGTCCGTCCCGTCGACGGGGTGTGTCGTGTGCGGGCATCGGCCGTTTCGTGAACTCCGGATCGTGGTCGACCGCAACAACGCGGCCTGAAGGGCGGGGTAGTCGGGGATGCCTAGGAAGTGCTCGGAGCTGAAGACGGACGGAACGCCATGTAACGGCAATGCCCTGGCGGGCAAAGCGTATTGCTGGTCACACGATCCCGAGCTTGCCGAACAGCGGGCAGCGGGGGCCCGTCGTGGTGGTGAGGCGCGGTCCAACGCCCGCCGTGCCGCCAGGCAGTGGGCGGCGATTGGCGAGCAGCTGACGTCCGCCGATCTGCCGTCGATCTTGAAAGCGTGCATGTTCAGCGTGAAGTCCGGGACGATGGAACCGTCGCAGGCCCAAGCGATCGCCGCGCTCGCAAAGACGAGCGTCAGCATTACGAACGAGATCGAGCTCGAGCAGCGGCTCGAGGTTCTGGAGCGAGCGGCCGGCGTGAACCAGGGCACCGGCATTCGGAGGGTGAAGTAATGGTCACAAGCGAGCAGATGCGACGACTGGAACAACTCGAAGCACAAGCCAGGGTGGCCGAGTTCGAACGACAACGTGATGGCCCCGAGTTCCGGGCCTGGGCCGCGGAATTCGCCGCGCGAGCGAGGGACCAACACACCCTCACGTCACCTGAGAACCCCGATGTCAGGCGTTCCCCGCTCCCGAGCCCGGTCGAGCGTCATCTTCCGGGCATCGTCTGCCTCACAATCACCGGCAAGCACGCGGGCATGAAACTCGGGAGCATGCGACCGCAACCGTCGCAAACCGGCCTCGGCAGACGTTCCAGTAGGCGCCTCCTGAGCAACACAACCTTTTATATTATCCAAGGTTGTTTTGGTGGATGATGCGTTTTGATTGCCGTCCCTTCAGCGCCTTGTCCAGCTTGTCGAGGGCTTCGGGGTCGTCCTTCACAATCGACGGTTAGCCACCAGCTACAATCCGCCCCGATGACGCTGGCAGCGTAGAGGCAAATGCCGACTGGAGACGCCGGTTAATGCACCACTCCGGCCGTCCGTGCTTTACATGGTTCGGTTGGAGCGGGCCGGCAATCCCGATGCGTTGCGGATAAACTCCATTATGCGATAGCGGGACCGGGTCTCACTGACGGCATTCGCGGTGAGGTGCCTTAAACACCGAGCGGGCCGCTGTCTGGGGCGACCCGCTCACTCCTGTCACTTCTACCCGGCCAGAGGCAGAGGGACCTTTACAAAACCACACAAAAAGACGGCCCGGGAGTGTTCCCGGGCCGTCTCTGCGTCCGAGAAGGACTAGGTTCCCCGGACGATGGCAGCGGCTGACAGAATCACGTCGGCCTCACGCTGCCATTGCGCCGAGGCGTCGTAATCAAAACGCTCCACTTCGCGTCCGAGTCCAGTTGTCTGATGTCGAGGTGGCTCGGGCCGTGTTGGAGGTATCCGTGCTCACGAGCCGAGCCCGGATGATGTCACGGGAGAGATACTCGCCCGCGTTGTAATCGAACTCCCCGCCACAGGTAATCAGCGTCAGCGCGGCATAATCGGTGTTGCCGACCAGGCGCGGCGAGTTGATTTTCTCCGCCGTCAGGTCCGCGAGGGAGACGCGCTCGATGTACTCCAGCGCATAGATGTAGGTCGTGCCATCCTGGCCGACAACCCGGATCTCCGAGCCTTCCCGCAGGTCCGCGACATTCCAGAAGACGGCGGGCCCGACATCCCAGTAGTCCACATGGCCGGACATGACCGCATTGCCGCGCTCGCCGATCAGGGAGGTCTGCTCGTACCAGGAGACGACCCAGGGGCCGCTGGGATCAAGCATCTGGCCATCGACGATCTGCTGGATCTCGACCTCGGCATCGATCTCAGCGTCCGGGATGGTGATCGCGGCCGGTACCTGGCCGGCGGCCACGGTCGTGTTCAGCCCAAGCGGTCCGGCCTGCGGCCCTGCGGCGTCACTGCCTCCCCAGCCCGGGAGCCCGGCGCCACTATTGGCGGCGACACCGGCGGTCAAGCCGACGAGCACGACCATGCTCGCCAGCAGGGGCAACAAACCTTGTCGCATCCTGTGCATCATCGTTACTCCCGCGCTGGTAGTGAAGTCGAGCTCGGACGCATCTGCCTTTGCCAGAACGCGCCTGAGCCTGGTCGAAGTGGGCGCAGCCCTTACAGGCATTTTCCGGATAATCTGGACGCCACTATCTTTTACGTGTGGCTGGACCCCTCCGGATGTCCGCGGCGTGGTCGGTCATGAGGATACCCCAGCTGCAATACCCGTCACGGGGATCCTCGGGTGCTTTCCAGCATGCCATGGTCCGTCGGCCGTCTGTCGACGTCGATAATGAGCGACATGTGCTGAACAGGCATCGCGCACGTCCAGCGCAACCGGCTCATCTCTCCCACAGGACCCACTCCTGCTGTCTTCGTTCCGGCGTGCCCTCCAGCGTCGCCAGTCTCCCGTCTGGCCTCAGCCCGATCGCCACGCTGACCGTCTCGTCCCGCGTTCGAGCCGCCAGGTGCACGACCTTGATCGCATCGAAGTAGCCCAGTCGCCGGCCCGTCAACTGCTTGATCGTTGTCGGCCAGACCTGGATCGGGTCATCGCCAACACGGTCCTGGATGCGCCGGCGAGCATCGGCCATTACCGGCGACACGACGGTCCGGAGATACGCGAACAGCTCCCGGGCCTGATCCTCGGTGATCTCCTCGTAGCCGCTCGGTGGCCACCAGGCCGGAAGCGTGGGGGTGGTCACGTTCCGCTCAACCAGTGGCGCAGCCTGTCCAGTAGCCCTCGTGGCCCGGTTTCGTCGCTCCTGGGCGATCCTGGAGGCTCAGGGACGGTCTGGGGCACGGGTTCGCCGGCCGACAGCTGCTTGAGCTGGTCCTCGAGATGCGCCGCCCGTGTCTGCCACATCGCCGCGGCGGCCGCCAAGTCCGCATTGCGCCGAGTGAGATCATCGATCAGGTCCGCCAACGGTGCCACGTCCATGACAGTCGCGATCCTGTCGGGCTCCTGTCGCGTTGCCTGTCGATCGACCGTCGCATCCTGTTGGGGTTCGGCCGGGTCCTGTCGCGTGTCGTGCAGAGCCGCCAGCGAAACGTGCCACTCGCCGGCGATCTTTACCCCCTCGAGCGTGCCGCGGCGCAGGCGTGATCGCACCGCATCGGTGCTGACGCCGAGGATCCGGGCAGCCTCCGGCACCGTGACGGTTGGGGCAATCGTCGCATCCTGTCGTGTCCCGTCGGTCCTGCCGCCGTCGACGGTCGTGTCCTGTTGCTCGCCTGTCGGGTTCCTGTCGTCCATGATGCGCATCGTACGGGATCGGGGCGACATAGCCCAGAGAGCCGGAGAAACGGTCGGATTCCGTCCGAAACCCCGCATCACTCTCTGGGCTATGTCGTATGGGGAGCAGGGGGCAAGGGCCTGGGTATCGCGCCCAAGCCCTTGTCGATCCGTTCGGCGTGGTGGCTGAGCCAGCCTGAACGGTCGGGAGCGGCATGACACACACCTGTGTGACCGCATAGTTGGGCCAGCAGTGGAATCGCCGACCCGGTGGGGAGGTTGGGAGACGATGTGGGGTGTTCATCCCCTGCCTACTACTACGGCAACCAAAGACGGAGTAGATCACTGGAGACCGGTGTCAGCCCTGAATCGCTTTACAAGCGAAACGGCCCGAGCGTGATGCCCAGACCGTTGTCGTTGGTTTCGGTCACTGTGGGCGATCCTGGCGCGTCTCAGGCCTGTTCGGCCATGCGGGCGGCACGCTGCCTGATCGTGTCCCCGTCCGCATATGCCCGGCGCTCCTGCTCGCTCATGTAATCGTGGATCTCGGCCAGGACGCCGGCAAGCCCCTGCCGTTGATGTGCCCGGAAGTCGAAGGTGTCCTGTGGTCGCCTTGGGTTCTCAACCACCACGTCAACGGTGTCATCCCGGAAGTGCTCGTGATGGGTGACGGTGAACGTGAGCTCCCGTTCATAGCGGGATTCCACGCCAGAGCTATCAGTGACAGTGACGAGCGCGAGCAACGTGTAGACGGTTGGCGTTCTCACTGGCAGCGTCGATGTCTCAGTCATGAGGGTGCTCCTGTTCTGGGGTGAAACCAGAGGGAAGGGGGCGGGTGCTGAGCCCGCCCCCCGTCGAGTCTATGCAGCGATGTGGACGCTCCCTGCACCATGGCAGGCAACGCAGGTGATCGACTCGTACCGCCACGACCGGCCGCTGGCGACGGTGCCGCACTCGGCACCCGTCCCGTTGCAGGTCGAGCAGACGGACGGCGCCGGCGGGGTGGGATCGGGGATATCGAGCCAGCCAAGCGCCGAGTGCAGAGCGGCGAGGTGAGAGCATCGCCCGTGCCGGATGAAACCCTGGCAGGAGCACGAGAACCCGGTCAGCCGGTGGAACGCCCCTGGCTGACTTCGACTCGACGCGTAGAACCGGCCGTCGGCGCGGTCCTGATAGAGCTTGATGCCGGTGGCCCGGGCCTGATCGGCCAGGCGGATCAGCGCATCCTCGCGGGATTCCGGCCGGGTGGTGGTGATGGTGACCATGAGTGCCCTCCTCTGGGCTTGCCGGGCCGTCTGCGAAACGGGAATCCGGCGACGAATCAGGTGAGGCGACCTCTCTGCCTCTATGTAACATTATAGATCATCCTATAGAGCATTGCAATACCCTGTAGCACAACATAGAATGGGATGGAGCACAAAGGAGGTGCATGCTATGGAACGTCGCACGGTGGAACGGGAGTACGTCACGGTCGACGAGGCCGCCGATCGGATCGGGGTACATCCGCAGACGGTTCGTCGCTGGTTACGGACGGAGCAGATGCTGGGCACGCTGATTAGCCGGACGGCCGGCTACCGCATTCCCAAAGATGAAGTAGAGCGTGTGCTCGAGGAGGGCCTGCGCCAGGGAAAAGCGACCGCCAGAGTTAGCCTGGCGGTCGCCTGAGGTCGCCCCACCGATTCGCAGTCGGAGGGCGCTTCCATTCTACCGGAGGCACGTCATGGTCGATACAGAAAATCCCTTGGCACCCGCTCGGATCGTGCTCCAGGACGATGCCTTCTGGGGCGGCACCCGAAGCATGGTTTTCTGTCCCGTCTGTCGCAGCGAGAACGTCCACGTCGGCGCTGTCAGGGAAGCTCCCTACGATCACGGATCCCGGACCGTCATCTCGTTCTGGGGTGAGTGTGGTCATCGATTTGACTTCACCCTCCTGACTCACAAGGGCAGCACCTACGCCCACATCGAGAATGTGACCGAAGAGAAACCGGTCCAGCTTGTGTGGGAATGATCACCCGCACCGCAGAAAGGGCGAAGGTGGTGCTGTCGCAGTGGACTGGGACACCCACTGTCTACCATTCGGGAAGCAGGCCGCGCCGATCAGGGGGTGGGCGGTTGGACCACATCCTGGCCATGAGCGACTTCACCGTACCGAAGGGAGGCTGATTCTGGACGTTCGCTGGAATCGTATTTCCGTGACGCTCTCAACGCGCAAGGGGTTGCTTTGTGCCATACGTACGCGGTAGAATGGCCATAATCGATGCCGCCATCCGGGGGGGGACTCTGAGGCACGGCATTGCCCTCAACTGCGCAAAACGGCACAAATATCAGCGAGCGCGACGGACTTCAACACCGTCACGCTTTTTCGCGACCTCACGTCAGATTCACCGGACGCGCCGGACCACTTGGGATTAGATCCCACGGGTCCGGCTTTTTGTGTTCCCAGTTAAGGAGGTACGGCGATGGCACTGAAGCGAGAAATCCTACCGATCGATCGTGAGTATCTCCGCCTCACCGAGATCGTCCGGTTGACCGGGCTGTCACAGACGTTCGTCCGGCAGGAAGTGCAGCGCGGCAACCTTGAGGCGTTCCGGGTCGGCAGAGCCGTCCTGGTTCCCCGCGATGCCGTTGACAAGTGGATTCATGGCGAAACGCGTACGCAGCGGGTAGCCGCTTAACACAGAGAACGCCTCCCATAGGGCCGACAAACCCGGGAGGCGTTGCTCAGGACAAGGGCGAACATGTCACACAGAGAATACAACATTTCAGACCATCCGCAACCACCAGGCATCCCCCAAGAGCTTCGTGCTCTCGATCAATGGCTCGCCTATCGAGCCGTCAAGAAGCCGAACGGAAAGTACAACAAGCCCCCGATCAATGCCAAAACCGGCGGACCCGGCAGCTCCACGGACCCGACAACCTGGAGCAGCTTCGAGGCCGCAGTTGCACGCTCACCCCTTGGTGCCGCCTTTGTCTTGACCGCCGATGACCCCTACGTCGCCGTTGATTGCGACAACTGTGTTGACGACGATACCGGTGAGATCGCGCCATGGGCGATGGCGATCGTGGAACGGCTCCCGATCTACTGGGAACGCTCATTCAGCGGCAAGGGCCTGCGAGGAATCGGCCGAGCCGTGCTTGTCCGAGACGGCCGCAAGAAGGGCGACATCGAGGTCTACGACGATGCACGGCTCGTCGTCATGACTGGCCGCACCCTTCCCGGTCATCACACCATCCGGAACTGCCAGCGCGAGCTGATGACCTGGCATTCCGAGGTCTGGCCGGTTGAGCCCGAGCGACCGAAGCCACCTTCACCCACCTTCATCGATACCAGACTCACCAATGAGCAGATTCTCGAGATCGCGTTCCGGGCCCAGAACGGGGACAGCATCCGCCGGCTCTACGGCGGGGACATCAGCGGCTATTCCGGATCCCAGACTGACTCAGGATTCTCGAGCGAGGCCGATCTTGCGCTTGTCTCGCGCCTCTCGTTCTACACGAGCGACGATGAGCAGCTCGCCGACCTCTGGCGAAGCAGCGGTCTCTACCGCAAGAAACTCGACCGGAGCGACTACGTTCAGCGCACGATTCAGAAGGCGAGGGGGGGCCAGTCCGACGTCTACTCGCCCGGGTATGCATCCCAGCCCAGAGCGCCGGAACCAGAGCCGGAAGCAACATCATGTGACGTCTTGCTCGCCGCAGCACGAGCCGAGCTTGCCCAGGCGAATATCACGATCACCCGCCAAGCCGAGCAGATCAGCACGCTTCAGGAGCGGGTACGCCTGGCCGATGAGCGGGATGCGATTCAACGCAATACAAGACTCGGAGCGCCCCGCCAAACCGGCGCCGCTCTCGCCTCCCTGTTCAGGGAAGAGCGACCAAAAGAACCGGGCACACTGACCCCGTACCGCATGCCGCTCGCGAAGCTTGCCGAGCGCACCGGTCTCTCAGCGGACGCATGCTCCCGACAGCTAAAGAAGCTATCCGAGTACCGCACCCCGGCCGGCGACCCCGTTCTCTACACCGATACCCGTGATATTCCCCGCACCGTCAACCAGGAAACCGGCGAGATCATCGAACCCCACAAAGAGATCTGGGTTGGCCCCGGTGTTGATCGATCCGCATTCGGCTACGTCCTGGCGCAGCTGGCCCCCGCCGATGCCCCGAAGCACGGCGGGAAGCCCGACCGAAACGTCTGCCCGGAGCACCCGAACGCCGGCGTTCTCCGACGCACCCAAAATATGCGACGCATCACGCATGAGTGCGCGCACTGTCAGAAGATCCTCGACACCCAAGTGGTCCCGGTGGGCCGCGAGTCAACCGAACATCTCCGGAGCATGGCCGCACCGCCCGACCCTATCCAGCATGATGCTTTTGCACCCGAGACCGACGAACCAGCGACCGGCGGACCAATGCCGCAACATGCCGCATCTATGGATACCCACAGTGGTGAGAGAGACCTATCCGGCAAGATGCGGCATAGCCCTCAGTCGCAATCGGGATACAGGCCACCGCCCAGCTGGGAAGACGATCATCGGCGCATGTACGGGCAGGTCTATCGCGGGGAGACGGCATCGTGAGCGCGGCACCGACGATCACCCTCACCCGGGAAGGCCGCGCCGAGCTCCGGTTCCCATATGACGCCGCGTTCATCGAGCAACTCAAGGCGGTCGTGCCCGCCCATGCCCGGACGTACGACCCGACCGTAAAGTCCTGGACGGTGATGCCGGCCTATGTGGATGTTGCTGCCCGGCTGATGTTCGCGACCTTCTCGGATGTCGAGGTCGCCGGGCCGGCACGGGGGAGATCGTCCGCCGCTGATCGTGCCCCTCGCGCCGGCGATCCCTATGTCGTGTTGCACCTTCGGGAAACCGCCCCGCCCGAGTTGATCGTCGCCGCCCATAAGTGTCTGGCCCGGTTGCATCATCCGGACAAGGGCGGCTCGCACGAAGCGATGCTCGCGATCAATGCCGCGGCCGAAGCGCTCAAGGGAGGGACCGCATGACCGACACGGTTTGCGATCTGATCGAAGTCGCCATGCGCTTGTCGCAACTGCGTGATGCACCCCCGCCGTCCCTGCATCTCCACCTTCGCCCACGGGACGGGCCCCGCGAAGGGAAACACCCGGTCCCGCACCCCAAACGCGTCACGGAGCCACACAACGCGTCACAGCCCCATCGGTGGGACTGGCGCTCGAAAGGAACAGGTGCATGACGACCACGCTTGAACAGATCACGAAAGCCGAAGCGGCCGCCCAGGACGCGGCGGAGAAAGCGATGGCCGCAGCGGAAGCGGCCCGCCAACGCGCGGAGGAAGCCCGCCAACGTGCGGAGGCGGAGCGTGCCCGGGCATACCGCGCCTTCCTCGACAAGATCACGGCGGAATGGCCGAAGGCCCGTGCGGCCGCACTCACGGCGGTTAGCGAATCCCGCGCCGCCCTCGAGCAGGCGGTTCGATCCGGCGATGACATCTTCGGCGCGTACCTTCGGTGGGTCGAGGCCAGTGTCCGGGCGTGGGAGGTCGACTCCGAACTTGCCCAGATCCGGGACTATCATGGCGTGCCGGTCCGCTCCACCGAACCGCCGGTCTTCCGGTTCGACATCACCATCAGCGAGATCGTCGACCAGATCGCGCGGGAGCTCCAGGGCGATGCCGAGCGGCGGATTACGGACCGGCGGATCGGCTTCGTCAACGGGAGCACGTCATGAGCGACACGCCAGCACCGCCCAGCCTGAGTGCCCTCATTCAGCAACTTACCGCCCGTGATCGGCTGCGGGTGGACAGTTCCGCGTCCACGACCGATATCAGCCAGGCATTGCGAACCCTGGCGGACCCTGATCGCGATGAGCCGGGACGAACCCGCCTCGTGCGGGGCAACACCCCGACGGCGAAGGTGAGCGACTTGCTGCGGCGCTTACGTGATGAGGAGCAGACACCATGAGCGAGATGGACAACCGGATCAACAAGTTGGAGCTCATCTGGTCGGCACCCCGTTGCCCGACCTGCCTCGGCAAGCCCAGCCGGATCGTGACGGTGGATCCGGTGACCGACGAGATGATCTCCGAGAGCATGCCGGAGACGGGCTGTGCTCGCTGCGGTGCTCCGGTCCATCGCGAGTATGTGCTGATCCCCGGCGACGAAAGCCGGGGTGCGTAGGCGATGGCTACTCAATGCTTAGGGACAAACAAGGACGGAAAGCCATGCAGCGCCGCGGTGGATCCCGGTTCTGAGTGGTGTCGCTGGCATGATCCCGCTCGTGAGGCCGAGCGGGCCGAGTGGTCCCGCAAGGGCGGAGCGAACCGGGCAAACAGGATCAGGGCCAGAAAGCAGCTGCAGGATGCGGTGATGTCGATCGATGACATTGATGCGGTGTTGTGCCGGGCGTTGGTCCAGGTGGCGACGGGGCGCATGGAGCCGAACATTGGCTCGAGCATGGCCACGATCGCGAAGACGATCACCACGATCAGAACCGCCGGCGAGCTGGAGAAGCGGCTCGACGTTCTGGAGCGGGCCGCTGGGCTGAGTACGGTACGGAGGATCGGATGACCACAAGCGATCAGATGCGACGACTCGAAGCGCTCGAAGCTCAGGCGCGGATCTCCGAACTCGAACGACAAAGTGATGATCCCGAGCTTCGAGCCTGGGCGGCGGCGTGTGCGGAAGAACTCGACATGTCCGTGGACGCGGTGATCGAGGAATCGCTGGAGATCGCCCTCCGGATCGCCGAGATCGGCCAGGCTGCGTTTGATCGTGAGTTCGCGGCCGAACTGGGGGTCACGGTTGAGGATCTCCACTCCGAGGCGTGGTGGGCCGAGCAGAAGCGGAAATGGCACGAGTACCAGGAATGGGACCGGAAGCGTCGTGCCGAGATGGTTTGGTGGCGTGGGGGCCAGATGTACCGGGGCGGCGTGCCGGTGACATGAGGGTGCCCGCAACGGTGCCGGGCTGGCCGGTTTTCGTGTCCCCTCCCGCCCGGGTGTCGCACATCGGTTGCCGATCAGGTACGCCAACCAGACGGACTGATCCCGCGCATGGGCCTCCCATGCGCGGGATCAGTCCGCTACACTCGGTCCGCACTGGTGATTAGCATATAAAGAAGCCGGACCAGTGACGGGTGATGTAGTCCCCGTCCACGATATGCGACACCCTCGTCCGGTACTTGACGCCACAGGCCATCCAAACACTGCTGGTGTTTCTTGCAAGAGAATTGGTGACTGCTTCGTACCCTGAAGACTGCAACAAAGTGTAGGTGCCGGCACTGTTGATCTTATAGAGATTGACCTCGATCGCCTGATAGACGCGATAGTCGCAGTCAGTGACTCCCCGGCCATACACGTAGTAGCGCCCGGTTGATGATATGCCGTACCTCACCGCGGACCACACATCACAGGGTCCTGAAGCCGCCGCTTCTTGGGCCGGCATAGCGAAGGCAGCGCCCAAGCTGCCGGCGAGGATTAGGAAGGCCAGAACAAACGTACGAAACGCAGGAACGACTGAGGTCATGACGGATCCCTTCCCGTTGGCCACTGGGGTGAATGGTATTGAGTTGAAGAGAATTGGGTCCCAGAGCCTGAACGATATTACGGTCTCCGGACACCAGCAAGGGTAGCCGCCGGCCTGGTCACCCCGCATACCCAGAAAAGGGTATTTTCAGGACCGAACCGGGATGGTGTCATGTCCTCACTATAGGGAGGTGCGGAGGTC
>MWVY01000171.1_pt1 | contig 15704 bp, 16 predicted proteins | sample 1047251 | NCBI WGS metagenome assembly MWVY01 (sample SAMN06349983, study PRJNA376086) | soil metagenome | isolation source: MS7-5 sample Antarctic (ecotone) soil | place: Antarctica | collected 2015-01-13
AATGTTGATAAGGTTAAAAAAACCGCAGGAATATTTTTTTAGAGCTTATCAATGTTCCGGGTAAATAAAACTAAATTGAAACAATATTTAATAACCCAAAATGGTCAACCTATTTCAGGGTAAGACAATGCGCTTTACTTCTCATTAGTAATTATTCAGCTACTAATGTAAAAAAGTTTACAAGTAAGACAAAGTAGAATTACGTAAACTTTTAGATTACTTATTAGCTTCATACATATGAAACAAAGTGCAGGCATTTTGCTTTACCGGTTTTTAAATAATCAGCTTCAAGTATTTCTTGTACATCCCGGAGGTCCCTTTTGGAAGAATAAAGATTTAGGTGTATGGACAATTCCCAAAGGAGAATTTACGGTTGAAGAAACTCCTTTAACAGCTGCAATAAGGGAATTTCAGGAGGAAACAGGAAAGTTGTTGTCAGGTAATTTTCTTGAATTATCACCTGTAAAACAGAAGTCTGGAAAACTGGTATATGCATGGGCAATTGAGGGAGACATTGATCCAGACGATATAAAATGTAATACGTTTAAGATGGAATGGCCGCCTAAGTCAGGGAAATGGCAAAATTTTCCTGAAGTAGAAAAGGGTGAATGGTTTACTACAGAGCAAGTAAAAGAAAAAATTATTGCCGCACAGCTGCCTTTAATTGATGAACTACAGGAAAAAATAAAGTAATTATGCTAATAAAAAAAGCTCCGATCCGGAGCTTTTTTAAAAATTTTATATAGCAGGTTTTTAATAACGATTTCCGCCGCCGCCGCCGCCGCCATAATTTCCACCGCCACCGCCGTAACTCTTGTTTCTACCATAGTTACCGCCGCCGCCACCACTTCTGTTGGTTTGCTCTTTTGGCTTTGCTTCCATTACTTTAATAGTTCTACCTTCTACTACACCATTGTCAAGTTCGGTAATAGCTTTTTTAGCTGATTCATCATCTGGCATTTCAACAAAACCAAATCCGCGTGACTTACCGGTGAATTTGTCGGTAATCACTTTAGCAGAAGATACTTCACCATACTCTGTAAAAAATTCTTTTAAGTCTTCATCTGTTACGTTGAAACTTAAATTTGAAACATAAATGTTCATGTTATAAAAAAAAATTGATTAAAAAATATCTGAGACGAGGCAAGACAGTGAAGGACTAACTAATACAGCGGAAAAAAGCAGATTATTCGTACACTTAACTAAATGCGATTGCTCAAATTAACAAAGCAAAGATATTGTTTATTACTGTACCAGAATTCATGAATTCATTTTAATTGTTACAACCATCACAATAGATTTATAGCTAGTAATATTACTCATCATATTTTTATTCTTTAACTTTCATTCATTAAATGCAATTCAATTGAGCAATTTATTTACTGCAACTATCATTCAAAAAGAACCTGTTGAATACTCAATACATAATGAAAATGATGTTTATGTGTTTGAACCTACTGACCCATCATCAGGAAAGACGTTCAAAATAAAACGGCATAACGACCAATGGTTTGTTGAAGGTGATTTAAATGATATCGCTAAAGATCAAGCTATAGCTCAATTGGAAAGATTCTTATTGCAACAACATTAACCTCCAAATTAATACAGAACAGGGTATTTAAAAGCCGAACTGAACAATCTTCGAAACTGATTTAAAAATTTTTTTGAAATAATATATTTCTTCAAACAATTGGAACGGTGTTTGACCTATTGTTGGTGAAATAATTATCCTATGTCTTCTATTTGGTTTTTTCTCATTCTTATATTTATTATCTGCTACCTTTTATTTATTACCAGGAAAAACGAAGAAAGCTTTTTAATGATCAGTAGAAACCAGTTTAGGAAGCTACAACAATACTGGTTTAGAACTTTCAGTCGCTAACAGGCGAAATACTCGTTATTTTATTTTAATATATTTTAAGCTGTATGGCTATGTAGTGCTTTACACACTATATACAACTTAAAAGCAGGGGTGCCTTATACCTAATTTGCTACTATTATATTAATCATAAAACTCCTCCTATTAAGTCAAAAATCAATCTGATTAAAGTTCTCCTGGACATCTTTCCTTAATATAATATCAGCAAAGAATTTAATGCTGATGATCCTGACGTATTACCATACATCACATTTTAAGATAATGTCTTCTTGATAAATTACTATTTTGTTGAAAAGGTGATTATATGAAATCCTTGATATCACTAATTGTGGTTTTTATTCACTTTGGTGGATGTGCACAAAACAAAGCTTCAGATAAACAACTAAAGGTTGGAGGACCCTGTGAAGGATGCGAAGCAATTTATGAATCCCCTGTGCCTTTAAAAGACCTTAACTCGAAAGTAATATTGCCAGATTATAATGAACCTGGTCCTAAATTAACTGTGAGTGGTATTGTTTACAAAAAGGATGGGAAAACTCCGGCACCTAATATTGTTCTTTATGTATATCACACAGATCAAACCGGTGAGTATCCAAAGAAGGGAAATGAAACTGGTTGGGGAAGAAGACATGGTTATTTACGTGGCTGGATGAAAACAAATGATAAAGGTGAATACCAATTCTTTACATTAAAACCTGCTTCATATCCCGGGAGAACCGAACCCGCACATATTCATATTACTATAAAAGAGCCGGACAAAAGTGAATATTACATTGATGATTTCTTGTTTGACGATGATCCATTGTTAACACAACATGTAAGAAACATGCTTAGGCAACGAGGTGGAAGTGGTATATTGAAAACTGAACACCGGAATGGAATCTTATATGCAAAGAGAGATATAGTGTTGGGTAAGAATGTAGATGACTATCCATAATCTATGAGAATTATAACACTCATCATATTGATTTAATTTCTCACCTGACGAATGCGCATCCCGGAACAGGACTGGTAATAGACAGCAAAGGCAATATTTTTTATACTGATCTGGAACATGTTTGGAAAATTTCTCCTGATGGTATCAAAACTACTGCAGTAAAAAATGTTCATACACACCATTTGTATATGGATCTGAATGACAATCTGTTCGGCCAACATTCCATTTATTCAGGTGAAGCCACAAACAAGTGGTATTACTATTTATGGAAACTAAATGCTAATGGATCATTAGACACAATCCGGGGAGTAACAGAAGGATTTTATATTGAAGACTTCTCTTTTATTAGAGATTATAGTGATAACATGTACTGGGTGAAGATCGGAAATCCTGATAAAATAATTAAGACTTCAAAGGATGGAGTAAATACAGAAATTATTTCAGGAGATTTCAATAATGTTCAATGGATGCATTACACTAATGATCGGCTATATTTTGTACAACAGGATGATATTTATAGTATAACTAATAAAGGAGTATTACAGAAAGTAGCATCTGATCTCACCGGTAAAGAAAAAGCTCATAACACTCTGTTTGGATTGTGGAGTGATAAACGTAACAATATTTATATTGCAAATTCCCACACCCATAAAATTCAGAAAATAGATTCTGCGGGAGTAGTTTCTGATATCTATACTTCACAAGAAGGATGGTTTCCAACAAGTGGATTGTTTGATCATGAAAATCATTTATGGGTTATGGAGGTTAATTCTAAAAATGAAGTACGTGTATTTAGAGCAGACAAGCACTTAATGAAAAGGGAATCATTTCAACAACAGTTTACTACTAATGCAACAATTTTAATTACTGCAATCTGCAGCTTAATTGCCATTATCGGTATTATCATCACAAAAAGAAAGAAGTTACCTGGAACCGAAAATTAAACTGCCGATCCGAACCATATTACTGCCTTCTTCAACAGCAACTTTATAATCACTGCTCATACCCATAGAGAGAATTGATTGTGGGCAGTTATCTGTGAACAGTAAAGTGAATTTGTCAAAGAGTTGCTTTAAGTAATTAAATTCAGTTCTGATTCTTTTCAAATCTTCAGTGAATGAAGCCATTCCCATCAAACCACAAATTTTTACATTAGCCATTGCTTCTTTATTCAATTGACGCATCAAATCATTTAATTCGTTTTCGTCCAAACCAAATTTTGTTTCTTCCTGTGCAATATGTATCTGGAGTAAAACTTTTATCGTTCTGTTAGATCTTTTACCTTGTTTATCTACTTCCTTTAAAAGTTTTAAGCTATCTACGCTTTGTATTAAATGAATGAATGGAGCAATTTGTTTGACTTTATTTGATTGGAGGTGACCAATAAAATGCCACCGTATATCCCCCGGTAATCGTTGTTGCTTTTGAACAAGTTCCTGCACATAATTCTCACCAAAATCCCTGTGCCCAAGATCGTACAATGCTTTAATAGCTTCAATAGACTTGGTTTTGCTTACTGCAACTATAGTTGTTCCTTTCAACTCCTGGCTAATCTGCCTGTATTTATTTTCATCAATCAACATTGCTCGAAACTTTAGTATTCATTTTTTGTGCGAAAACCAAATTTTCCAGAACCAGAACATCATTATAAGCAGGACAGTAATAATTGAATCTGCCTGCATTTAATTTCATTGCCCATTTATTTAGTGGGTTTGGAAGCATTGAAGCCATTGTTGCATAAAAGAAAACAAAATCATGGTTTGAATTATTCAAGTAGTTTGTTACTCCTGTTGATATATGATAATCAGTAGCTATAGAATTCCAACGCATTAATGAAGTGCTAAGAATTACTTTATCTATAAATTGCTTTGTTTGCAGGTACGAAGTTTTTGCATCTTCTATTAACTGTTCTTTATATTGTTCTAATTCCGGAATTTTCCTGGAGGCCATTAACCTTGATAAATGATATAGAATAACCGAAGTACTTTGATAATAAGGTGATGCAAATGCAGAATGTGTCATGTACTCCCTTTTTCTTACAACTTCAGTAATAACCTTTAAAGAAGCAGAATCTGCTGAAGTATATTTTAGGTCGTATACATGTACAAGCAAAAGCACATTAGCTAATACACAAACATCAAGGTCGGCCGGCATTCTGTATCCAAGCCATGTTGAATATGCAGGAATTCCACGGTAACCTAAATAAGAATTTCTGATCTTTTGCTTGTTGTCATTAGTATATGCTTGTATGTAATTGTGCATTTGTTGCACATCAGATTTTGATGCTTTCTTAGCCTGTAAAACAATTGCAGTACAATCCACGTCATCAGGTAAAGCTTTGCTCTTAAACTTGCTCAGTATAGGCGAATTTGGAAAAAGCTTTACAGGATCGGTCATCCAATAACTATAAACAGGAAATCCTCTCCGGTTCTGAAACTTTTTATATAATGGTGCTGACCTGTAGAAAATAGAATCACAAACATCCTGTAAGTCATGACTTAAATCAGCTTGAAGTTTTCTAAGTGTAAATGATACAAGGGCTGTGAAGAAGATATTATCATCTTCTTTGAGGTTTCCTTTCGTTAAGTGGAATTCTCTGTATGATGGAAACATTCCTGCAGGAAAAAAGGAATGCTGTTTCACCTGTTCATTATAAATCCTGCTCATTAATATTCTTATTACAGCTGTATCTGTTGCAGCTGCAGAATAATAGATAGCACAGAAGCAGAAAAGCAGAATGAGAATACTTTTCCTCCTTAGTATTTCTGCCATTATTTTTAACTGTAGTTAAACTAAGTACTACTTTAAAAGTGCACGACTTATAACAATCCGTTGCACTTCACTGGTACCTTCATATATCTGAGTGATCTTAGCATCACGCATTAAACGCTCTACATGATATTCTTTTACATACCCATATCCACCATGGATCTGCACTGCTTCAACAGTGGTCCACATTGCAGTTTCTGATGCAAATACTTTAGCCATAGAAGAGCTAAAAGTATAATCCTTCCCCTGGTCCTTTTCCCATGCAGCGTGGAAGCATAGCATCCTTGATGCTTCAATTCTTGTTGCCATATCTGCCAATTTAAATGCAATGATCTGGTGATTGGCTATTTCAGTTCCAAATGCTTTACGCTGTTTAGAATAATCTATTGATAGTTCATAAGCTCCGCTTGCTATTCCTAATGCCTGTGCTGCAATACCAATGCGACCTCCGGTGAGCGTACGCATCGCATATTTAAAACCGGTGCCTTCTTCTGATATCCTGTTTTCTTTTGGCACTTTTACGTCATTGAACATAATGCTATGAGTGTCGCTTGCTCTAATACCTAATTTGTTTTCTTTCGCACTTACTACCACTCCAGGCCAGTTCTTCTCTACAATAAATGTGGTTATTCCTCGAGAATCTTTTGATGGATCTGTTTGTGCAATTACTAAATAAACTGATGCAGTACCACCGTTAGTAATCCAATTTTTTGTTCCATTCAGTAAGTAATGATCTCCTTTGTCCTCTGCTGTTGTGCGTTGCGATGTAGCATCGCTGCCAGCTTCTGGCTCACTCAACAAAAAAGCTCCTGTGTATAATTCACCATCTTTTTTGCCCTGTGCTAATGGTACCAAATACTTTTGCTTTTGTTCTTCTGTTCCATATTCTTCCAGTCCCCAGCACACAAGACTGTTATTTACACTCATGCAAACACTAACACTCGCATCCACTTTACTTATTTCTTCCATCGCTAATACATAACTAATAGTATCTAATCCACTGCCGCCATATTCAGGACTAACCATCATCCCTAAAAAGCCAAGATCAGCTAATTTCGATATCTGTTCCTTTGGAAATTTTTGTTGTTCATCCCGTTCTATTACACCGGGTAAACATTCGTTCTGTGCAAAATCATGTGCCGCTTGCCTTATCATTAATTGTTCTTCGCTCAAGGTAAAATCCATATTTCTCACTTGTGGCCGCAAAAATAGGTTGAAACGGCTGTTAAACTAAAAGAGGATGAATATCGTTCAGTGGCAACAGAACCATTAAGTCTCACTCAAGACTAAAGCATCAAAAGATCTGATACCAATGTTTTTCTTTGAAAGGAATCCTTCCCCATATTCCACTCCTATACGTTTACCCAATAAACGTGCTCGGGCTATAATAGCTTCTAAAAATTTAGGGCTTGAAATATATGTTTGTGGTTCATCACTTTCCGGGTTATGAAATTGTGTTTTATATGCTTTAATTGCATTTAGACGTTCTTCCCAAACCTCACTAATATCTATAATAATGTCCGGCTCATAAAACCTGTCCTGGATGTAATGGAAAAGGTACTTAGGACGCCATTTCTGCTGTGCCTGACCGTCTTCTTCAGTTTCAATTTTTATAAGACCTGATAAAAAACAGCTGTCATAGATCAAGCTTCCTGCACGGCCATGATCCGGGTGGCGATCAGCCATAATATTTCCGATAACAATTTCCGGCTGGTATTTTCTTATTATTTTAATTAGTTGTAATTGATTTTGTTCATCATTTTGAAAAAATCCATCTTTCAACTTCATGTTTTCACGTACAGAAATACCCATGATCCTTCCTGCTTCATCTGCCTCTGCTAATCGTGTTTCTGCTGTACCCCTGGTTCCTAATTCTCCTTGCGTTAAATCTATAACTCCTGTTTTCTTACCTTTTTTTGCCTCGCTTATTAAAACACCGGAACATCCTAATTCAACATCATCAGGGTGTGAGCCAATAGCCAGAATATCCAATTTCATTTTAATTATTTAAAACGCTGCAAGATAATGTGAATGAGTAATGAAGTTGACTACTGCATGTTTTACAAAGTGACTGCAGATAATTAGAGAGATGGTACGCAATAAATTAGTTACTCTTAATTCCGGGTTTATATGGATTCTGATACCACACCCCATCTATTTCCTTAACGATTGTTTCGATCTGCTTATCATTAGAGCTGGTAAGATCGTATTCTTGCTTTAGGCTACTCCCAAAAAAGAATGCTATAGTTTGGTACAAACGTGCATTAATGCTACCGCGGTATTCTTTTATAATTTCAAAGCAATTATTACCGGTTTGGCGATTGATTAACTTCATCAGTACTTTTCCCTGGTATACTGATAAATTTGATAAAGGATCAGCAAATTGTTCCTTTAGTTCCTTTTCCCTGGTTTTTATGTACTTCTTTTTTTCTGATTTGTTGGGCAGTGCAGCTAGTCTTGCATTAACATCATTCATTGTTACTCCTGCCGCACGGGCATACGGATAAGTAACGTAAACAGCATTCCTAAGCCTATTATATTTAGCAATTGCCTTAGCAAGTTTTTCAGGAGGTAAATTGGAAACATACACCATTTCTAATTCCATGTATGGCATAGATTCTCCCATATAAATTATAGCAGGAACAACTAAAGTGTCGTTTGCTCCCCATTTAGATGTTGAAGGCTGTTCTTGCGCACCTGCGAAATGACTAAATAGAAGAAAGAATAAAAAGGTAAGGAAGTGGTATTTTGTCTGACGGAGCATTGATTATAATGAGCAACTGGTATTACAAAGAGACAAGCAATTTAGATAAAGTGCTGTTTATAAAACTTTAAATTTTTTGTAATGAGCTCCTGTTTAATCGGATGCGCCGTACCATACTCATTAAAACACCAACAAACATGATAATAATTCCAAGCCAAAGTGTATTTATAAAGGGAAATTTATAAGCCTTTAAAGTAACATATTGCAGCAATGCTTCAGACTCTTTAATACCCAATTCAACTTTGTTAGTTTGTACCTTCTGAAGTTGAATTACAAGATTCTCTGCTGTAACAGTATCCGCAAAAGGCATTAGCATACCGCCTTTATTAACAAGCAACGGTTCAATAGTATAAGTGGAATTGTTTTTTGAATATACTTTGATCGTTGCAACTGATGCACTATCAGTTGGCCTGAATCCGGCTCCCGGTAGATTGTCTTTCGAAACAAGCTTTTCCATGACAGCAAATCCTCTTGAATAGAAAATTGTATCACCTACAGATAATGTATGAGGTTTGAAGCTTGAAGTATCCTTATTCTTCTCCGGATCTGGTAATGAAGTAACATAGGTGAAAACATCATGATTCCAATAGTGCTTCGCATCAGGATTAGCCATAAGACCTTCATTGCCCTTATAGTTTATAAAAGCATTGGGCGTCAACGTAAAAGATTCTTTGCCGTCTTTACTTTCGAAATTTATATAATAGTACCAAAGAGGTTTCTGCGGATGAGTTGAATCTTTTGTATAGGTCACCCAATATTTTCCCATGTCAGTTCTAAGCCCTTTCACAAGGGTTAAATTTTCACCTGGTTTTTCTTTTGAACTTTCACCTAACGGCACATAAATACCACTTGTGTTGTGAGATAGAACTTCTTTTTTTGATGATGATAATAAAATACCCAATAACATCAAACCAAATCCTGCATGTGCAACAGAACCACCAGATAACCGAAGATTTCCTTTTAAACCAAGCCATATATAAGAAACATTGGCAACAATGGCATAAACGCTACTTACGATAGCTAACCAAATTGCAGCTAAATACCCAATTCCATACTCACGATAATTAATATCACCAAACGCAAGAATTAATGATCCAATGACTAATGCTATAGCTGATGGCCATAAAAGGCGTTTGACAAGAAATTGCGTGCTTGTGGTTTTATATTTAAGATACTGAGTAAAGGCAGTAAGCATTCCAATTATAACAGCTACAAAAATTTGTATTCGGTTGTAAGCAAACTCAGTATCCTCTCCAAAAGCTAAAGGCTTAAAAACCTCTTTGTCTGTACCTGCGAATGCACTAACGATTTTATTGAATACCGGAAGCGATGTCATAATAATTATTGACACAGCAGATAGAAAGAAAACAAGTGAACCAACAAACATCCAGAATTCACGGGAGGATGTTTCTTCTTCTTTAATAATGTGTGGTATTTGTCGATACCTGAAGAATAACAGAGCAAATGCCGGAATAATAAATGAGAATAAAAAAATTCGTAGCTGCCAGTTCATTCCAAGGTCAGTAAAAGCATGTACTGATGTATCCTGAAGATCACCGCTTCGGGTTAGGTAAGTAGAATAGAGAACAAGAAGAAATGAAAGAATAAAAAAGAAAAATGTTGATCGCAGGGAATGCCCGGTATGCCGGTAAATTAGTAATGTATGTATGCCTGCTATCAGCACCAACCAGGGCACAAGAGATGCATTTTCCACAGGATCCCAGGCCCAGTAACCACCAAATGTTAAAGATTCATACGCCCACATTGCACCCATCATTACACCGGTACCTAATAATGCAGCGGCAAATAGTGCCCATGGTAATGCAGAACGCGTCCATTCATTATACTGCTTTGTCCATAATCCTGCAATTGCATATGCAAAAGGAATAATAGTGGCAGCAAAACCTAAAAACAATACCGGCGGATGAATTACCATCCAGTAATTCTGCAATAATGGATTTAAATCGTTTCCATCAGTTATATATGAAAGGTAATTGCCGTAATTACCGGGAATGGATAACATAGGGATTTGTGCACCCAGGTCAAATTCGTTGCGTAAAAGAACAAAAGGATTTGAACCGATCTTCAACCCGAAAAGCGAAAGACCTGCGATCATTGTTGCAAGGCAGAATTGTGCAAAACTGATCACTGCCATAACAGGCGCTTCAAACAGCTTTTCTTTTCTCATTATCACCAACCCAAGCACGCAATGCCACACACTCCATAGCAGAAAGCTTCCCTCCTGCCCTTCCCAAAAACAACTCAATAAATACTTTGGTTCTAGTGACCTGCTACTGTGCTGCCATGCATACTTATATTCAAATAAATGGTTGCTGATTATGTAAAACAACAACCCAAAAATGGCTACAACGGAAACTACTTCTGCAGTAAAAAAGATCCTGCCGATGTTAACCCAATTGCGCTTTTGAAGCGGATCCTTTTTTTGTGTAGCTATTGAATAGGTAACTGTGGAAGCAAGAGATGCAACTAAAGAGGAAACAATAAAAAAGTGACCCAGTTTTCCCGGAAGCAGATTCTCACCAGCAAACTCCATCAGTAATTAAGGTTTTTGTTCTTCGGTGGCAGAATAATTGTTTGTAAGATTTTTTTCAGCTGCCTTAATATCATCTTTATACTTGGAGGGGCATTTCATTTGAAGCTTTGTACATTCAAAATAACCATTTCGCATGTAACCATTCAAATCAATTCCCTCACTTCTTTCAATATCAGTAGGTTTGGCATTCTTATATACAACTTTGGCTTTTTTCCCGTCCTGGTCAAGAGCATAAAAAACAGTTAGATTTGGGTCTTTAACCTGGTCGTATTCAATTGGAGTAGTTTGATCCAACTTTACTTTAACAACAACAAACTGATCTTTTTTATCAGCTGCAGATTCAAATGTTTCGTATGTAGTTAAATCTTTAATGAAAAAAGACATTCCTACTATTCCTGCTATCACCAGAATCAATAAAATTATCTGTGTTTTCTTCATAATTGTAATGCGCTGCAAAAGTAGAACAATTAAGGTATGGATTTGATGTTATCCTCATGATTCTTATCAGTACACATAAATTTTGCAAAACAATAATACGTGCAGCCTTAATCTTTAGAATGCAATAATAAAAACGGTTTTAACTTGCACAGTTTTAATAAAATGAAACAATGGTTGATCTTACCAACTTTGATCCAAATACCGTCAGCAATCCGAATAACAACATATTTGGTTTACCTTTTACTGAAGAAGATGCAAGGCTGATTATTTTACCCGTACCATGGGAGGTTACAGTAAGCTTTGGTTCAGGCACTGCCCGTTCAGCGGAACAGATATTAAGAGCGAGCATGCAGGTAGACCTCTTCGATCCTGAATTTCCAGATGTTTGGAGACAGGGTTTTTTCATGAAAGTTCCTGATTCGAAGATTTTATTGAAGGGTGATTACTTAAGAAAAGAAGCTGAATTATACATCGATTATATTTCAAGAGGAGATCTTGTTGATAATAATCGGTTTATGAGCAAAACGCTAAAAGAAGTAAATGAAGGAAGCACATATTTAAATTCATGGGTATATGAACAAACAAAAGCGTTAATAAATTCAGGCAAGCTCGTTGGATTATTAGGTGGAGATCATAGTATTCCTTTGGGCTTTATTAAAGCCTTAAGTGAAAAATATAATGATATAGGTTTACTTCAAATTGATGCACACTTTGATCTGAGAGAAGGATACGAAGGTTTTTCCTACTCTCATGCAAGCATAATGTTCAATGTTCTAAAAGAAGTTCCACAGGTTTCAAAATTAGTTCAGGTAGGTATCCGGGATTACTCGTCCGGCGAATGGCGGTTTGTACAACAGCATTCAACACGTGTAGTTACTTATTTAGATAGCAACATCAGGCATCGGCAGTATGAAGGTGAAACATGGAAGAGCATTGCAGATGAAATTATTTCTCAACTGCCTGACAAGGTTTATATAAGTTTTGATATTGATGGGCTGGATCCAAAACTTTGTCCTAACACAGGAACTCCGGTTACAGGTGGGTTTGAAACCGAGCAGGTTTTTTATCTTTTTAATAGGTTACGACAATCAGGAAAAAAAGTAATTGGCTTTGATTTATGTGAAGTAAGTACCAGCGAATCGGGTTGGGATGAAAACGTTGGCGCAAGGGTTTTATTTAAACTGTGTAATTTATTAGCAGATAATAACCCAGTCGTTAATGTTTAAAGTTCCCGTTAAGCTGGAAAGCATTGAAAAAAGGAAAAGAGGTTTGGGAGTACTGCATGTGATAGCAGGTCTTTTTCTTGCTATTAAATTAAATGAAATGTTAACGGGCGAAAACAATAATATTCTATTGGGTGCAGTTATTATTATAGTTGTTATAATTAGCATCGTTTATGGTTTTTTTCGAAAAAAATTAGATCCTACTACTAAATACAATTCTTTAATTCGTTTGGTGCAGTTCATTGGTTTTATATCAGTGGGGATCTTCTTAGTGAATAAAAATTCAGCCCATTCAATAGCATACTTTGCCTGGGCAGCAGTCACACTTGTATTACTCTTTGCTGAACGAAAGGTTTTCAACAATACAGATCTAAAAATTGCAGCAGCTGGTATTCATGTTCCAGGATTTTTTTCAACTCACCTGATTCCGTGGAATGTAGTTGAGAGATTGGTTTTAAGACCTGATTATTTAACTATTTTTCGCACAAATCAAAAATTTGTTCAATTAGAATTAACACAGCAGGTTGAATCCATAGAAATTGAAAAGATCAATGAGTTCAGCAGGAACCAAATAGAAAAAAATAAATTATCAACTCCTAAATAGATACTGATCAGTGCCTTCTAAACCCTCACCATATATTTTGTATTCAGATGACAAGGGGAATATATTTGAAGACATAAGTTTGTATTCTACAGGTCGATCAGGTTGGGATGCTTTGCCTGTAGGATCTGATGAATGGATTGAATTACCAGAAGGTGGACAGTTATATCACTTACCCGGCAGAAGAGGAATTGGTATTGATGTAGAAACAGGTGATATGCGGTTATGTGAAAAGGGGTGGGCTGTAGCTGCATTTGTTCCTCCTGCATATACAGGTTTATACATTTCTGCTTATGAAGCACTACCCGATGCTCCTACCCTGCCACTTTTTTGTTACACCGCAACTGGTTGGCATAACAACAAATTCTATGTTCCTGCAGTTCGCATTGAAAAAGATATACGGCAGGAATATGCCGGCTTTGATCATTATAAAGTAGGGGCAGGTGTGCAGGAGTTATTGAAGGCTTATCCACACAACAGGCTGGTAGCTCACCTGGCAAATAATTGTGCTCTTACATATCATTGTCCTGCTGCAAGAAATTTCTTTATGGGAAGATGGGAATGTCCTGTTCCGTCATCTCCTGCATGTAATGCTAATTGTATTGGTTGTATTTCATTTCAACCACTTGACGAATCAATAAGTTCCACCCAAGACAGATTAACTTTTAAACCTACTGCAGAAGAAATTGTTGAGTTTACTGTGCCGCACCTTGAGTCAGCACCTTTTCCAATTATTAGTTTTGGTCAGGGTTGTGAAGGAGAGCCGCTTTTAATGTGGGAAACTATTCGTGAAGCTATAATTGAAATAAGGAAACATACATCTAAAGGAAGTATCAACATAAATACAAATGGTTCAAAGCCTGATGCAGTACAAGCTTTATGTGAAGCGGGTTTAAACAGCATTCGTGTAAGCACCAACTCTGCCAGAAGGGAAATTTACATGCCTTACTACCGACCAAATAATTACGACTTTGATGATATTGTTGAAAGTTTAAAAGTTGTTCGGCGATATGGAGGATGGGCTTCGATTAACTATTTTGTATTTCCGGGGATGACTGATTCAGTAGCTGAATATGAAGCATTAAGAGAGCTGTTAATTAACACCGATCTATGCATGATACAGTGGCGAAACTTCAATATTGATCCTGATTGGTACTTAGGGAAAGTTGGTGTTAACGAAACTGGTGAAATACTTGGAATAAAGCAAGTAATGGAATTGCTACAGGAGGAATTTCCTCGTTTGAAGTTTGGGTATTTCAATCCGCCTGTTGAAAGAATTACTGGTACTTTCGATAAGGACTTTGCACATTAGGAATAAAACTTTAGAAAAGTTCGAAGTTTTCTAATTCGATGAAACTTTAGAAAAGTTCGAAACTTTTCTAAGATGAATTTTAATAATACGAATGAAACCAAAACCTCACATTCTTCCTTTGATTATAATCTCACAAATTGCAGGCACCTCCTTATGGTTTGTTGGCAATGCAGTTCTACCTGAGTTGAAGGAACAGTTTCAGTTAACAGAATACGCGGTAAGTTATATTACTTCAGCTGTTATGATCGGATTTATTACCGGTACACTTTTTTTTGCTTTTTTTTCTTTAGCAGACCGGTTTTCTCCTGTAAAACTATTCATGGCAAGTTGCTTATTCGCATCATTTTTTAATGCATCTGTTGTGTGGTTTGCAAATGATGCCACCTCATTATTTGCAATGCGTTTTGCCACAGGTTTTTTTCTTGCAGGCATTTACCCGGTGGGGATGAAAATAGCAGCTGACTGGTATGAAAAGGGATTAGGAAAAGCGCTTGGATTTTTATTGGGTGCACTTGTACTTGGAACTGCATTTCCTTATTTACTGAAGAACCGTGATTTCAAGTTGCCCTGGGATGAAGTTCTGCATATCACTTCATTATTTGCATGTGCAGGTGGTATTTTAATGTGGCTGTTTGTGGGAGATGGACCATACAGAAAGAAATCAGGAGGTTTTAAATGGAACGCATTTGCAAGTATCTTTTCTTCAAAGAAATGGAGACAAGCAGCCATGGGGTACTTTGGACATATGTGGGAACTGTATACATTTTGGGGATTCCTGCCTTTGCTATTACAACTGTATAGCGAAATGAATGAAGTACAACTTAATGTGCCTCTGCTAAGCTTTTTAATTATCAGTAGTGGAAGTATTAGTTGCATATCCGGAGGATATTTATCTCAAAAGATTGGTAGTGCAAGTGTGGCAAGTATTGCACTTGCGATTTCGGGTATTTGTTGCTTGCTATCTTTTTTAATGTTCAGTGTTCCACTTTGGTTGTTTTTAATTTTCCTGTTTGTCTGGGGTTTAGCAGTTGTGCCTGATTCACCTCAGTTTTCTACATTGGTTGCGAAATATGCACCCGATCATCTTAGGGGAACTGCCCTCACTATCTATAATTCAATTGGTTTTTTTATTACTACTATAAGCCTGGTTGTATTTGATTTAATATTTCATTGGATGAAGACCTTAGTTTGATCATACTTGGCAAACCAACCAATGCACCTATGGCA
>MWVY01000172.1_pt1 | contig 15690 bp, 13 predicted proteins | sample 1047251 | NCBI WGS metagenome assembly MWVY01 (sample SAMN06349983, study PRJNA376086) | soil metagenome | isolation source: MS7-5 sample Antarctic (ecotone) soil | place: Antarctica | collected 2015-01-13
ACGATCACTTCACGTTCTTTTACATATTCATTCTTCCAGCCATACTTACTTATGTTTTCCAACATATTCAATTTTGCACTGGCTGTTTCAAAAGCCCTTGCATTACTCTTGATCAGAAAACTCTTTGTGGTTTCTAAATCCTGTGCAGAATAATTTTTACCATAGTTCTCTAAAATTTCATGTGCTGGAAAAAGGGCGTATAACAGAAACTGGAACGTACCAAAACTGCTGGATCAGAAAGGCCTTTATTATGCCATGTGGCGTCAACAGGTTGGTGAAAGTAATAAACCGGAGAAAAAGAGTGATAACAATAACAAATTATTTCCAATAGATATTTGATGTTACGTCGGGACATCTTTCACTCCCCCTGCTGTTCGCAGTCTTCTTTACGCCATAAGTTTGCTGACCTAAGTTTATCAACTCAGGTCTTTTATTACTAAAGCGTATTACCAGCTGTAAACAAATGCATCATCTTGAAAATCTACTAAGATTTTACGCTTTAGTTGTTCTACTAGCCTCCTGTTCTGCGACTGCACCAATAACCAAAATAAGGTCTGACGAAGACAAGAAGCACTTCTCCTTTTCAAACGAGAGAAACGAAAAGACGAATGGCTCAGTGATTACCTCTTGTAATTTTTTTAATATTGCAGAAGATTACTTTCCATAAAAATTTCAATTGCCGGAGTGAACAGAACGATTAGTGAAGATATTTTTAACAGAAGAACGGCTTTCGCTATCATCATCGGCTTTTCTATAATTCGTTGCTTTATTGCTTTTAGCATGGAGCTTGGAACTGATGAAGCGTATTACTGGCTTTATAGCCAGGACATCAAATGGAATTACTTCGATCATCCTCCTATAGTCGCCATTTGGATCAGGCTTTTCACAGCCAACTTAATCCTGCAGGATATTGAAGGATTCATAAGGCTCGGTAGTGTTGTAGGCTGTGGTATCGCATCGTGGGCAATTTACAAAATAGGAGACACCTTACACTCCTCAAAAGCAGGTTTGTATGGAGTATGTCTTTACAATACATCATTATATGCTTCTATCACAGCAGGGATCTTTATAATGCCCGACACGCCGCAAATGGTCTTCTACACCTTGTCGTTGTGGATGATAGTCCGTATCACGAAAGATGAAAAAGCCTGGATGCCATGGCTGACATTTGGAGTAGTGGCCGGCTTATGTATCATGAGTAAAGTTTTCGGAGCATTTTTGTGGACCGGGTTCGGATTATTTGCAATACTAAAGAAAAGGGAATGGTTTGCTCAGCCCTACATCTATGTAGCTTTCTTTGTAACAGCCATTATTGTAAGCCCTATTCTCATCTGGAATCTTCAAAACGATTTTCTCACCTTCCGGTTTCACTCAGATCGTGTTGCTGTTACCAGGAGTGGCTTAGATATGATTAGTTTTTGGAGAGAAGTCGTTAACCAGGCCCTTTACAACAACCCTTTTAATGTAATTGCAATCATTGCAGCATTGATAGCTTTTATGAAAAATAGGAAAGCTAAACAAGTGAAGAACGATGCTTTATCAATCTTCAACTTTATTGCACTGCCGTTGGCGGTTCTGCTTCTCGGCGTTTCCTTATTCCGGGATACGACGCTTCCGCACTGGAGCGGGCAGGCTTATGTTGCACTGATTCCATTGGCAGCTATCTATTTAACCAGCTTAACCATAAAATACTCCAAACGGCTTCTTTTTGCCTCATTAAGTGGCCTTGTCGCGTTTTTGGGGGTATGGCAATACCTGATACATTTTGCACCAGCGCTTATTGATGAAAAAATTGATGATAGAAAAAGCCTTCAAACTGAAAGAGGTACAGTGTCAAGGTTGTTTAGCAGTTTTGAGAGGTTTCAGTTAATTGCGGAAACAAGAAATAGCTGGGAACCGGCAGACGAAAGCTTTTTACAGCTTTACCTGCAGGAAACAGGTAGCGGCAGGATGGAAAAAGGTGCTCCCGTTATTTGCTACAAATGGTGGGGTGCGCACATTGAATACTACTTCTGTTTCCCCAACAACATTCCCATGATAGGACTCGGCGAGCCATACGAGCTGCACCAATATCTTTTTACGAATGCAGAACGAAAAGACAATGTAAATCTGAACACCGCCTATTGCATTGTGCCGGTAGACGACTATTATAATGTGCAAGCAAAATATTCAGAATATTACCACACAATAGACATGCCTTCGCTGATCACTGTAAACAGAAAAGGAAAACCTGATGTAAAATTTTATGTGTACAGGTTGAGCGGCTGGAAGAATAGATTACCAATGGTGGGGCCAGAAAAGCCTCCTTCTTCCACATCGGCTTCGCTTGGTGCTACATTGCAATAATTGTGACCTGCATGTCGCCAGATGCCTGCCTCAATCCCTCCATAACATACATGGCGCTCACAACAAGAGCCTGCGACTATGCGGTAAAAGAATTGAACAAGCTGAATATTTTAAAGAATATTTTTTTGGTACCAGCTTCGGTATTTCATAGCATCGCCTGTTGCGTCGCAATCCTTTTTTCGTTCGGTAATTCTATTCAGCATTTCTGTTGCGCCTGTCCCAAACTTGTTTTGGAATCTCCCCCAGGCTGGCAGAAGCCGCACCTAATTAATTCCAGGTCTAGGATAATTCCTGCAACCAAAGGACATTTATGATAAAAATTTTTAAAATAACTAATTACGCTGGATTGTTTTTTATCTGCTATATGATGAATGGTATGTCTAAATATCCCATTTCAATTAACTTGTTTTCTCAAAAGCTTTTAAGAAAGTAGACTGTATGAGAAAATTGTTCCTCTCTGTGATGCTCTTATTGAGCTTCCACGCATTTTCACAAAAAACCGAAAAGTTTGAGCTGCGGGTTGACAGCCTTATCATGCCGCTTGTGAATACTAATAATTACACTGGGTCGGTTCTCGTTTCCAGGAACAACAAAATTCTTTTGTCAAAGTCCTATGGCAAGATGAGCCGGGAGTATAATCTCAACAATACGCCTCAAACTAAGTTCTTCCTTGCATCAGCATCCATGATATTCACCTCGGCTGCAATTTTAAAATTAATTGAGGACGGAAAGCTGTCGTTAACTGACCCCCTTTCCAAATTCCTTCCAGACTATAAACTCGGCAATGAAATCACAATTCATGATCTGCTTGCGCAGCGTTCAGGTATCCCTGCAATAGGAGCAGAGGGTAATGTGACTTACGACAGCATCACCAAGTTTGCACACAGTACTGAAAAGCTTATCTCTTATTTCAAGGATTACAAACTGCTCTACAAGCCGGGAACAAAGTATAATCATGGCAGGTCTGATTATATTCTGCTGGCTCATATCATTGAAAAACTATCGGGGAAATTTTTCGGTCAATATTTGAAAGATGAAATTTTCAGTCCGCTGGGAATGAATAATACCGGCCATTATACAAGCGAAAAAGAGATAGTTACCAATCTTGCGAAAGGATATGCTCCCAAAGATTTGTATGATGTTGAATCAGCATATCAAATTGACTGGTCTTCAAGAACAGGCCATGCTTCTATTTATTCAACTACTGTTGATCTGCAAAAATTCGCACAGGCTGCTTTAGAAAATAAGTTGCTTACAAAAGACTCGTGGAATAAAATATTTACAAACTATGGTGACAATGTTGGCTATGGCTGGTTCATTACAAAACATCTAAACCGCGACAGGTTTCAAATGAACGGGAGGTCACCCGGGTTTTCCTCGTATATAGGAATATATCCGCAAGAGAAATTAACAGTGGTGATGCTGTCAAACAAATACATCTCATTGCCCGCTGATGTTGGCAAATCTATTGGAGCTCTTGTTTTAAATGAACCTGTTGAACGTTTGAACCTCACTAATAAAACTGTTGATGCGGAATTTGCAAAAAAACTCACCGGCACATACAAGTTTGACGAAAATTTTTACCGTCCCAACTTTGAGCTGGAAATAACTTATAAAGATGGCAACCTCGTTTCAACATGGGGCGGACTTATACCAATTGACAAGGGTGACAAAAACTTTAAGGAATATATCTTACGCAACTACTGGTCTTCTATTCGTTTCATTCAAAACGAAAAAAGTGTGGTTACTGAGATGATGTTTGATACACACAAAGGAACTAAGGTGAAATAATAGTCGAGATATACTGACAGATGTTCGGTAACCAAATTTCACATTTTTGTGAGAATTCCCAATCATCTATAGCTGTCTGCCAATTATGATGGTTAACGTTGTTTTGCTATATCCATCCACGCCTGCTGAAAGTCCACAAACACCTTGTTACGATTGTTAGGATCAATATAAACTGGCAGATCCATATCAGGCCTAATGATATTGTAATGGTGCATCGGCACTGTTTTTTTGTAGGTGGTTTGGTAGCGTTCGCCTAAGCTAGTGGTTACCTCCAGGTCCATCACCATTTGCGGTACCCGGTTAATGTAAACACCTGTGCCACGCATATTCAGCACACGGGCTTTGCCTTTAATGCCATTATTGATTAGGTCAGCTTCCCGGTTAGCAGCACGTTTAAAAAAATAACGAAGGACACCAAATAATAGGAGCGGCCAAACAATAAAGAAGGCACCCAAAGCATAGAGGAAAGTATTAAGTGGATAGCCATCATCGGTTAAAGAGCCTGGCGTTGCAAAATAACCGCCGGTTATCAAGCCAAGCCCTACCAGGGTGAAAATGATCTGAACCAGATTGAATACCCAATTATGATACTGCATGCCTGATTGCTTTTTTTAAAAGTACAAAGAACGTCGCTACTGTGAAGCAGTTTCAATCCTGAAGATGTAACTTTAGAACAAGCTCTTTTATCACCCACATAGATCTTTATGAAGGTTGTATCAACTCAAATAAGCACCTGGTTATTGCTCCTGCTATGTACAGCATGCGGCCATCCGAATATTCCGACAGACAATGCTCCAAAAAAACGTGCAGACAAAGTGAGTGATGTTCATGCAGTAAATCACACAACAAAAGGTTCCATCACCTCCATAGCAGAAATGATTAATCCTAGGGCTGCACATACAGCCACCCTTTTAGCGTCTGGTTCTGTTCTGATCTGTGGAGGTTTTGCTAAAGCCACTTTATCTAGTGCAGAGATATTTGATGAAAAAACAGGAAAGTTTTCTCTAACCAATAATATTTCAGTGCCACGGGCTGCACATACAGCAACACTTTTGCCCGATGGAAAAGTTTTGATAACAGGTGGATTCAATGGCAGCTATCTGCGCAGCACGGAAATCTTCGACCCGGCTACAGGTAAATTTGCAGCAGGTCCAGTTATGAATGTAGCACGCAGCGGACACACAGCCACAGTATTAAAAGATGGGAAGATTCTTTTTTCAGGTGGTGTTGGTGAAGGTTGGTCTTTTCTTGCGTCTGCAGAAATTTACGATATTAAAACCAGCACTTTCACACTCGTCGCTCCTATGACTACAGCCCGGGAATCGCACACCGCCACATTATTAAAGGACGGCACCGTACTGATTACCGGCGGGCACAAAGATAGGAGGCAAAACATCACCATCTACTCCAGTGCAGAAATATACAACCCACAAACTCAGAAATTTACCTCAACCGGCAACATGAACATAGCACGTCATAAACATGATGCTGTATTACTTTCAAATGGTAAAGTCCTCATCACTGGTGGCTCAGATGAAAAGGATGCAGATGGCACCTTCAATTCCACTGAGATTTATGATCCTTCCACCAGGAAATTTAACTCTGCTCCTAAAATGAACTATACCCGGTACAAGCACATCGGGACCTCTGTTTTGCTGAAAAGTAATAAAGTATTCATAGGCGGGGGGACAAGTGTTGCAGAGATTTATGATGTTGACAGCAACAAGTTTTACTTGGTTTCAAAAGGTATGAACAGCAAACGTTTATTTTCTTGTGTAACGCTGCTTAAGAATGAAAATGTCCTGTTAACCGGTGGGTATAATGAGAATATGGTGACCAGCGCAGGCGCCTGGCTATTTACAGATAAATAAAAATATTATTACTCATTTCTTCACAAACCGGCTCATCCCCTCGCTAGCCTCAGCCTATTGACTGAGGTTTGCAACAGCTTGTAGATGAATAATAATTGAACCTCAGCTTGCACTTGAAGCTTTTGAGGATGATTTAAAAACCCATTCTAACAGATTTAATGCACTTTATGGTGCCGGAATTGCAGCAAAAAAGTCGGGTGATGAAGAAAAGGCAAAATATTATTTTAGTAAGTTAAGAGGTATAGCCGCTAAAAACACCAAAAGAAAGGAGGTGCAAAAGCTAAAGCAGCTTTAATTATGATGCGACGCATACTGCCCAACTGTTTTACCACCCTGGTGGTGTTTCCCGTGACCAAACAGTTATTGTTCACTAATAAAGTAGCGTAACTATTTAACATTAAATTGGTTGGTCATTGGAGCATGATATCCGTATTAAAATTTCCTTTGCAGTCAAACCCTAATATTGTGGCAATCAGAACATTTCTACTCCTTATTACTGCATTAACATACACATTCACGATTGCTCAAGATCAGGATAAATATGCTGCACTCGTAAAAGAAGCGTCACAACTTTATAATTCAAAACAATTTACTGAGTCAGCCCGCAAGTACAAAGAGGCATTTGATGTAATGGAAGGAAAAGCAATTGCTTCAGACAGGTACAATGCAGCATGTTCTTATGCCCTGGCAAATAGTGCAGACAGTGCATTTTATCATTTATTCAGACTGGCCCGTGATGTAAAGTATGCCAATTACAATCATCTTATTACCGATAAAGACCTGGTACCATTGTATAAAGACAAAAGATGGGAGGTACTTACTGCAACTGTAAAGTTGAATAAGGAAGTAGCAGAAAAATATCTGGACAAACCACTTGTAGCTACCCTTGATTCCATCTACATAAACGATCAGGGATATCGTCAGCAAATTGATTCTTTTCAAAAAAAATACGGTTGGGAGTCAAAAGAGATGCAGGGATTATTCCAGCAAATACATAACGCAGATTCTGTCAACCAAATAAAAGTTAGAAAAATTTTAGATGAAAGAGGTTGGTTGGGGGAAGATATTGTTAGCAAACAGGGAAATCAAACTTTGTTTTTGGTAATTCAACATGCAGATCTTGATGTGCAGCTAAAGTATTTACCAATGATGATGGAGGCGGCGGCAAAGGGAAAAGCTAACAGAGCAAGCCTTGCCATGCTGGAGGACCGGATTGCTATAAGGCAGGGGAAAAGACAGTTGTATGGAAGTCAGATAGGGAGGGATGAAACAACCGGCAAATATTATGTTCTTCCGCTGGAAGATCCCGATAATGTTGATAAAAGAAGAGCAGAAGTTGGGTTAGGTACACTACAGCATTACGTTTCAATGTGGCAAATAATCTGGAATGCAGAAGAATATAAAAAGCTACTTCCTTCTTTAGAGGCAAAGAAAAAGCAATAAATAATTTTGTATTTGTATTGAAATATTTCTTTACCCTGTTGACGTTCACACCGCCATAAGCTTCACCGTGATTAACTTGTTTCGATGACATTGTTGACCAAATGCTATCCGCAATTTTTACTGCCACCAGACTGGAATGATAACCAGTAATTCCTAAAATTAATTTTTAATTGCAGGGGTGATAGATTTGGGTGCAGGCTTAAGTGTTATAGGTAAAGCTACAAATTCTACTCTGCGATTATTAGCTTTTCCTTCCTCGGTGGTATTTTTATCAATGGGCGATAATTCACCCTTTCCTATCGCTTGCAGGCTGTCTGCTACAATTCCGAAATTGGTTACTAAATAATTTTTTACTGCCTCCGCCCGAATTTTAGATAATACTAAATTTCGATTTTCATCACCGTCTCCATCGGTATGTCCAATGATATTCATACTCCTCAATGAATCCTTTAGTATATTGCCTATTTCCCTTAGCACCCCATAGGATTCCGGTTTTATCTCCGCGGTATTGCTATTGAAAAGAATGCCTGTAGTTACGAACTTGCCGGCTTTACTCAATTTGTTACGGGTATCCGGTGCACCTGCCGCAAGGACGATATTGGATAAAGCAAAATAATCGTCGAGGTTGTATGATCCTTGCATTGCAAACGTAATAGCGTTGTATTTGCTTGCAGGATCAAAAACGTTTTGCACATCCCATATTTTTTCGCCGTTCAGGTAAACACGTAAACGTTTGTTTTGACGCCACAGAGAAATATGAGCAAAGTTCGTGGAAGCATTATCCCATGTTTTATATTCCACGTCATTATTAACTTCATGATTGCCATCTCTTCCGGCCAAAAGCTTGGAACTTCCGGTACGCTGATCCACCCGAACAGGACTAAACTCCAAATGAATAGTATGTGTACCTTTCCAAGTTACATAATGATAGTAATCTGTGTATTCCTTGGGAGATTTGAGATTAGTAATATTAATAACAAAAGGTAAACTATTCCAGCCGCTATTCACTGCGAGGTCAAATTCCAATGTGAAATTTTCAGGAAGGTTGGTAATAAATTCAGGATGAAAGACACTTTCCTTGTTTATTTTCATCCATTTTCCAGGTTTTCCATTAAAGGTCACCACTTCTGCTGTCGCGTTCGTGTTCCATCTTGCAGGAAAATCACCTAATTCAGTTGTTCCAAAATTTTCAAGAGCAATAATTTTATCACCGGGCACAAAGTCGTATTTACTATTGTACGCTAAAATTGAATTGGAAGTTTGTGCTCCGCAAACCAATGTTGCAAAAGTTAAAAGTGTAATGAGTACTGATTTCATGGTTAAAGTTTTTAAGAATTAATTTTAATTAAAAACAACTGCAAAATCCAACCACTTATATCATCAGGGGAAATGCCAATCAGATTTCAAATTATGAAGAAATCCTTTACACTACAACTATTTTTAAGTTGCTGTTTGTAATGTGCACGGACTGTGCTTAGCATCGCCAACAATAGAATTTTTGTTTCCCGAGATCTTTAGGTAGTCTGCCATAGAAGACCACCATTTTCAAAAATCTTATGAACTTCCTAACAGTTTTGTTTTTTACCTTCCGTTGAGAAAACATGCACCTATGAAAAAGGCCATCTTATTTGTATTAATAATTTCTGCAGCAAACGCAAACGGACAAAAATTAAAGGATCTGCTTTACAGTGGTAAGCTTAAAATGGATTCAACCGGTGTTGTTAGAAGCACCGATGATTTGAAATCGAAAACAGATACATCGCAAAAGAAAGCAGAACCACAAAAAGCAAAGCTAAATTCTAGAGTTGCTCCTGATTCTTCTCTTAATAAAGCAGACAATACTTCAACACAGGCAATTACCGCCGTCAGCACAGATGAGACTACAAGTACTGCATCAGTTACAAGTACATCAACAACTCCGGTAAAGAGTAATAACAAAATTTGGAAAGAGTATACAGATTCAAAGGCCAATAACCTAAAGGATTTATTTTCTGCTAAAAAGGTGAAGAAGGAAACCTACTTCTTCACTGTAGAATATGAGATCGGAACAGATGGAGTAACCAACATCAATAATGTTACTGTAACTCCTGAAAATGATTTCCTTGCTGCCAGTGTAAAGCAATTGATAGAATCATCTCCTCCACAACTGAGCCCGGTTTTGAACAGCGCCGGACAGCCTGTAAAGGTGAAGAGGAGACACAACTTTTCCTATACAAAAGAGTAATCAATACCTGCAAGTTGACCGTTAACTTTTTTACTTCTTAAAGTGTCGCCTGTATTATTTTGATGCTTATTCAATGAGTGAGCTCGAAGTGATATGTAGAATAAAAAATGACACTGCTAAATTAGAAGTGCAGAGTGCCTGTTCAATAATAAACTTTCGCATTTAATTCTATTCAGAAAAAATAATCTCTACTTTTAGTAAAATTTAGAGCTATGACACTGATAGGATTATTAGTTCTCTTGTTAATCGCTGCAATATGCGGCTCTATTGGACAATCGCTGGCAGGTTATGATCTCGGCGGATGCCTTGTATCAATTTTTGTTGGTTTTATTGGCGCTTATCTTGGTATGTGGCTGGCCGGTAAGTTTGGCTTACCAGAAATTTTTGCTATCAATATTGAAGGAAAACCATTTCCTATTGTGTGGGCAGTAATTGGCTCAGCACTATTTACCTTAATTATAGCATTGATTCGAGGGGCATTTTTAGGTCCGCGGCGCAGGTATTAAATTATTAAATACAATAGTTCCTTTTTCAGCATCTTCTACGGGAGTTTAACTATAACCTTACCAACCGTTTCCCCTTTCTGAAACAGGTGAATAGCATTATGCATTTCCTCAAAAGGATAGATATGTCCAATGTGTTGCGGTTTCAATTGCAGTTCTTGTAATTCATTGAGTATTTGGTGCATCAGGTCTGTTTGTTCATACAGATAAATAAGGTTAAACCCCATGAGAGACTTGTTTTGTGTAGGTAGACGTAATGGGTCTATTTTGGGACGTTTTAAATATTTCCAGTAAAGCTTTAGCCAATCCGGCTTATTACCGTGGCTTGCAAAACTCGCACTGCCATACACAACCATTCTTCCCATGGGAGCCATTGCCTTCCATCCTTGTTTTAGAATTTTACCACCTATACATTCCATCACCAGGTTAAGCGATCGAGCACCTAGTGAACTTCGTAACTTCTCATAAAAATCATCATCACGTACAATTACATCATCATAGTTTTCTTCCGTGCTTAGATAATCAACTTTCTTAGTTGAACCTACAGTACCTATTGTATAACAATCAAACTTTTTACATATACGGTTAGCTAATATACCTACACCACCGGCAGCACTATGAATGAGTACGGTCATACCATTTTGCAAGTTACCCAGTGCAGTTAGTGCATAAAAAGCTGTAAGACCCTGAACCAGGAAGCCGGCACCTTCTTCAAAACTCCATTCTTCCGGTAATTTAATAATATACCTGCGGTGAATGTTAATGTGAGAAACATAGCCGCCAAATTTTGTGGCTCCCATTACTTTATCACCAACCTTCCATTCTTCAACATTATTACCAACAGAGATCACTTCGCCGGAAAATTCTAATCCTGGTATAAATGAACCTTTTGGGGTGGCGCTGTATAATCCCTGGATAGCAAATATGTCCGCAAAATTTAATCCCACTGCATTTACCTTTACACAAACTTCATCTAGGTTTGGTGGCTCTAACGTTTCTGTTTGCAGTTGTAAATCCTTAATAGAACCTGACTTTGGTATTCGATAGACTCGGCGTTTCAGCATAGCATTAAATTTTACTCTATTCTGCTTTTCAATTTGATGAGGTCAAATTAAAACTAAAGCATTACAATAGAAATAGTTGAGTATTAGAGTAACTAATTATTAGCCACATTCCATGTTGTCAGAAAAGCCAATCGCACTTGCTTTTGCAGCAATTCATAATTGATCTTATCAGGAGTATCAGTAGGCTTGTGATAATCTTTGCTGAAACCGCAATCAATGCGGATGAAAGGAACACCCTTTAAATAAAATGGATACTGATCAGAACCTCTAAGCCTTCGCTGCATGAACTCAGGTTGTTCATAACGTGTATCAAGCTTTAGTTCTTTTCCAGTAGTTTCATGCGCATCGAATAATGCTTCTCTTAAACCACGATTCAGTGAATCTTTCACCAGGATATATGCATACATACTATCAGCTATCCGGCCGCTGTAAAATGTATCCACTCTGCCCATTTGATCAATGTTAATAATAGCATGTGTTTTCTCAATAGGTACAACAGGGTTTTCAGCAAGATAATAAGCCCCAATCAATCCAACTTCTTCAGCAGTAAACGATGCAAAGATTATAGTACGCTTAGGTCTTTGTCCCTGCTTTGCAGCTAAATTCAGTAATCTGGCTATTTCCATTATTGCTACTGTACCGCTGGCATTATCTACCGCTCCGGGATAAATCACATTACCCACTTTTCCTTCATGATCATGATGTGCGGATAAGATAACTGCATCAGCATTGGGATCACTTCCTTTGATTACTCCAATTACATTTGGTGCTATAACTGTGTCAATCTTTATATCCAGTTTAATGCTGATGTTGTTACTGACTTCAAAAGATTGAGGTGCAAATGTGTTATTGATCTTCTCCTGTAGAGAATTTATATTCGATGCCAGTATTTCATTTGCCCGTTCTTGTGATATGTAAATGTGTGGTATTCCTTGAATGTTGGGTACAGGCGTTGATGTAGAAAATCCCCGCGAAAGAATCGGTTGTTGTAAAGATGCCTGGGTCAACGAAAAACTTGTTGGTATCACAAGTATTGCGGCAGCACTTTTTTCATGTAGTAAAATGGTTTTATTGGGGCCAATACCCGGTGATGTTGTACCTGATAATACATATATGCCTTCTTTATTTTTTGGTTGCCCTTGCATGATCACCACCGCTTTACCTTTTACATCAATGTTGGCAAAATCATTATAGTTTGGGTGCTCTATGCCATAGCCTGCAAAAACTACAGGCAAGTCTTTTAGGTCAGCCAGGTTGTTTTCCCTAAGATTAATATACCAACCATTAAGTTTTTCATAGTTTTTATTACCAATCTTCAGAAACGATTTACCATCATCTGATTTCCTTAATAGTGGTACAGCCTGAAAATAGTTTTTACCATTATTAAATGCAGGTTGAACTCCATTACTTTTAAAATGATTTGCAATGAACAAAGAAGTAACTGTGTCACTTTTTGTAGCTGTCCCTCGGCCTTCCATTTCCGGGCTTGCAAGGAAGAAGAGATTTTTCTTTAACTCGGATTGCGACACCTGTTGGGAAAGCTTTTTTATTAATGGATTTTGTGCAGTACAATTTATGCTGAACAATACCATTTGTAGTAATAAAAACTTCATGTTCATAGTTGTCTTAAAGATATGATGAATGAGTAATTGCATTCTTATAATTACGTATTAGCCCTTAGCCGAATGCGAAAAGTCTTGCGGCAAACATAAAGGTGCATTGTATGTTTAATTCATTCAGTTTACGTTTTCTTTGTTATTTATAGAAATAAAATTTTTATATGAATGATTTGAAAGATAAAGTGGCCTATATAACAGGTGGAAGCAAAGGAATAGGATACGGTATTGCTAAAACTTTACTGGATGAAGGAATGAGAGTAGCAATAACCAGCAGAAACTTGTCCGCGGCAGATAATGCAGCCAAATCATTAAGTGCCGATGGTTCCAGAGTGTTGGGCCTGCAATCAGACGTAAGTTCTATGGCATCTGAAGAAAAAGCAGTGCAGGCAGTAATTGATCATTTTGGACAATTAGATGTGCTGGTGGCAAATGCCGGCCTAGGGCATTTTGCACCTATTGATACATTATCTGAAGAACATTGGAAAGAAACCATTGATACTAATCTTACCGGAGTTTTTAATAGTGTGAAGGCAAGCATAGAAGCACTAAAGAAAACAAGAGGTTACATCATTACCATTGCAAGCCTTGCGGGTGCAAACTTCATAGAAAACGGATCTGCGTATAATGCAAGTAAATTCGGATTAGTTGGCTTTACTCAAGCCATCATGCTTGATCTTCGGAAATATGATGTAAAAGTGACTACTATAATGCCCGGCTCAGTTGCTACCTATTTCAATGATCATAAACCGTCTGATGCAGATGCATGGAAAATACAACCAGAAGATATTGGACAGATAGTTTCTGATCTTTTACACATGCACCCAAGAACATTACCAAGTAAGATAGAGGTAAGACCATTAAAGCCTGCAAAAAGTTAAGGTATGCTGGTATTCTATTTTAAGTGTGAAGCAGCGATAATAACTCTAACAGTAGAGTCATTGAAGAGGGGAATAATTATTCAAGAATAACCCTTTTCAGATAGTAAACTTTCTCATCAATCACCGGCATTTTATCACTGGTAATTCTTACCGGTTTATTGCCAATTTCCATTCGTTGTGCCCCGGAACTTGTAGTTACTTCAATTGGCAAAAGCATATCAAAATTCTGCAAGCTTACATTGTAGGTTTTATCACTTGTTTGCTTAACTAAAACTTCGAGTTTATTTGTTGTGCGCAGATAAATATCAAAGAGTGGTTTTAAGTTCTTACCACTGGCATTGGTAAAAAGTTTTTCCACATCATCAGTTGTTACAAAGTTGTGGTAGGTGTACTGCGTATCAGTTGCCAGTTTTTTAAGAGTTAGAAAAAATATTTCATCACCAATAACATAGCGTAAAGTGTGCATGAAGAAAGCACCTTTACCATATATATCACCATTATATGCACTATCGGAGTCAACTTGTTCTCCCCCGAACTACAGGGTACCTGTTTTGTGTAGATAGTGCTGTTCTTTTCATTCTCTGTAAATATGCTTCTTCACCTGCAAGCTCCCGGTAAGCCATGGCATCACCAAATGTGCAAATGCCTTCCTGTATCCACATGTGCGCCCAATCTTTATTAGTTACTTTATTGGCCCACCACTCATGTCCGAATTCATGATGCAACAGCCAATCAAATTCTTTACTGCCAAGTGTATCATACCGGTATTTATTACCATAAGCAATATTTGTCTGGTGCTCCATACCCAGGTGCGGAGTTTCTGACATACCTATTCTTTCTTTGACCCACGGATATTCACCAAAGTATTTTTCAAGGATCTTTGCAGATTGTTCGTACAAGTCAAGGAGCTTTTCAGCCTTGTCTATGTTTTCTTCCAGCACGTAATATTCCATCGGCACTTTGTTGCCTTCAATAGTGGTGTAATTACGCTTCACCACCTCATATTTCGCAACATTAAAAACAATGCAATAATTGCTTATAGGGTACTTGGTCTTCCAATGATATGTAGATTTGTTTTCTTTTGTAACTACTTTCTGTAATAAACCGGGACCTGCAACCACCAAACCTTTTGGAACTGTAATGATAATATCAGCTCCTTCATTAGGTTCATCCGACGGATGATCTTTACAAGGAAAATAAATTTTAGCTCCTTCTGCCTGGCATGTAATTGCTATCCATGGATTGCCTTTTGAATCTTTTTCCCATTGAAAACCGCCTATCCATGGAGCTCTTTCAGCAACGGCAGGTTTGCCGCCATACGTGATTTTCACTTTTACTCTTTTTGCTGGTAGCACTTGAGGTAAATTGATCTTGATAAGATCATCTTTCGAATGAGTAAACTGTTGCGTTTTACCATTTACTGAAACATTACTGATGGTAAGGCCATGCCAGAGATCAAATAGCAAAACATCTGTAGGATTTATAAGATTAAGATCTATTTCTGTATACCCATTAATGTTTTTTTGTTCTGGATCAACATCAAGTGAAATTGTATAATGACGAATATCCATGTTCGCCTGCTCAGGTTTCAGCACTCCGCCTGATTTAAGATTTTGAGCTGTTACGCTTATACTTGCTAAACTAAAAAAGAGGTATAGGATGAATTTCATATGTTGATATTCTTGATATATGCTTAATATTTATAAACATTTCCGAAGATAAATACATACGATCTACCATTAATTGAAATACATCTAATTCTACAAAATGGAAGGCATTGCATTATTTAACTTAATAAATAAATTTTGCTCCACCAGTTGTGGCGAATATGTCCAATTTCTAGTTGAAATTTAAGAGGGTGATGTTTGATTTGCTAGATGTTTTACAATTGCTTTTTTCATGTATTTCATTTTTTTAAAGTTATCAACTTTTCTCATTTTTATTTCAATCT
>MWVY01000173.1_pt1 | contig 15608 bp, 13 predicted proteins | sample 1047251 | NCBI WGS metagenome assembly MWVY01 (sample SAMN06349983, study PRJNA376086) | soil metagenome | isolation source: MS7-5 sample Antarctic (ecotone) soil | place: Antarctica | collected 2015-01-13
GAAGATACTTCTCCGCTTAACCCTCCCGTGCCGCTCAAAACGATTGTGCCGTTGCGTCCGCCGCGAGATGCCAGAACACCCGCCGCTTGCCCGCCCGCTTCGCGTAAGCCGGCAAGAAATCGCGCTCCCCAGCTTTTGATGGATTTTCGGTCGCCCTTCACACCGGATGCGCCGTCAACGCCTAAAATTTCACCTTCAAATTTGACGAGTTTGCCGGATACCGGATCAATCGCGCCGATAATCGAGATAAAAGCGCGGTTATATTCGCTTCCGCGTAATCTTCCGACAATAACCGTTCCAGCTGGATACGATAATCCGCCCTTTTTAACGCTGCGGGAAAGTTCCATTCGGACAAGTCCGCCCGTGCCGCGCAAAGTGTAAATTGCACCTAAAAAACGCACCGGCAGGAGCGTTCCGAAAGCCGGAACATTTGCCGCTTTATTTGACGAAGCGGAACGCCGCGACGAATTATTGGAAGAATTTTGGGAAACAAAATCATTTTTACCGGTGACACTGCCGAAAAATACTGAACGCGCAATCGCACCGTCTGATTTGTCCGAAGTGCTTCCGCCGTTGTTATTATTCGTCTTCGGCTCAGAAATCGAATTTGTATCTGAAACTTCGGTAGCTGGCAATTTTGGAGAAGATAAAACACTTCCCTGAGAGGAGGGCTGTGCGACGCGAAATTGATTTTGCGCTACGTTTAATTTCCCAACTGAAGTTTCATCAGGTAAAACGATCATATTTCCAGATGATAAATTGTTCGGTTGTCCGCCTGTTTTATCGCCCGAAGTCATCTGCAAGTCTTGTTCGAGGAGGGCATTAGGATCAGTCAAACTATCGGAAACGGTTGGAGAGTTTTGATTACTTCCGCTATCGTTTGCCACCATAGCCAAGGCGGTTTTTAATTTTTCGTCGCCGTTCTCATTAGGCGATGAATTTACACCGTTTGTTTTTTGATTGCGGTCAACTGCGACTTTTCTTTCGGAAGCGAAAAAACCGAAGCCGAAAGCCCAACTGATGAAAACAACAAACACGACGAAGACCGCACCGAAAGCCAGCAGAAACATTACGGATTTACGGCGTTTCTCGCGCCGGAGATTTTTTGCTTCCGTTTGGTCAAGACTTCCGCCGGGTGCGGCATCGCCCGTATCCAAAATAAGTTCGTCGTCTGTTTCGCCAACGTCTTGAAGTTCGTCAAAATTTTCTGCATCGAACATTTCATTATCGGCAAGAAATTCATTACGCGCCGCAAGTTCCGATTCATCTGAGTCGAGCGCGGGCGGGATGACGACGGGGATGTTTTCCAATCTGTTACTCATCTTTAACGAGCCTCCTTTTTATCAGGTTTATTTTCAGTTGAAGCGGTAACGGGAGCGTCAGATGCGCGGTCGTGCGCGGCGGAAACTCGGAGTTTTTGATTCGCGCCCAGAATCGGATTTTCAAAGACAACCGCGTAATAAACAGTTGCTCCGGCGGGGATCGCTCCGGCAAGTGCAGTCGTTTCAGTGTATTTTCTCGTCAGACGTTCAATCTGCAAATTGTTTCCCGATTTGTCTAAGGTTTGAATTTGCAGTTCCGGCATCTCGTCAAGCAGCCGCAAAGCATCCATAGTTTCGTTTTTCACCGCGACAATTATGAGCTTTTGCAGCGCGTCAATCTCAATGATTTTTGCAGTCGAAAGACTTAACCCGTTCGTTGTCGGCGACCAAACGGTGAATTTTTCTTTAGAAGATTTGATCGCTTCCGCCAGCTTTTTATTTACAACACGCGACAATTGCGTTCCAGTTTTCATTTTGCGCCCCTTGGAATCAGAATCGATTTTGCTGTTTCCTCCGCCTGCAATTTCGATAAAAGCCGTCGGCGAAACATTATCGTTTTTATTTTCTTCAAATGTTTCCGCATCAACCGGAAGATTGCCCGACATCAAACGCGAAACGGCGCGGGTTTGTTTGACTTGTTCGGCAGTATTCTCATCGCCGAGATTGACTTTTAATCCGGCGGCGCGGCGTGCCGCAACGACTTCCGCGAGATTGTAATTCAAAACGCAGCGGTGCGCGTTCTGCCGAATATCCGGTGCGGGAACGATTTCAAGCACAATCACTAACCCGGATTTCATCTGCATCGTAATCGTTACGGACAATTCTTTTTGACCGGGAACCGAAGTGGGCAGAAAACCTTCGCCCGGATAAAGCGTAATCGAACGGTCGGTTTCTTTCGTCGGCGATTGAAAGACGGTTACAAGCCGCGGGTTTCCTTCGTGGATATAATAAATTTGGTCAATCAAAGGAAACTCGACAACCGAAGTGGCATTTTGTGCCAGACCTAGACGAATGACCGTCGGTTGTTTCGGATTGATCGATACATTTGTTTCGCCCGACAAGTAATCGGTTTCGACGCGATTTACAATCGAAACGGCATTATTTTCATTGACGGTCGTATTTTTTTGCGTTTCGTTATTTATTTCTTTTGATACCGGCGGCTTTGTTCGACTGACCTTCGTTTTTGTTCTCCGTTTAAAATTGCCCGTTTGCGCCGATATATTATCGGCACTAGAGAAAAGGACTATAAGAAGCGAAAGAATGGACAGACCAAAAAGTTTCACCGAGTTTCGCAAGAAATTTCTACTAAAAATCGAATTTATTTTCATCATTGTTTTATTTTTGGAAAAGCGCGTCAAAGATAAACTTACGCACTACTTGGATAAATTTTCAAAATCTTCAAAATATGTTGTAAGCGAGAGTCGTGCCAAAAAGTTATTTGTTGAGAAATAAACGGTTAGCGGCACATTTCGGAACGTAAAAACTTATCCCTTCAAAAATATATTTCATTTCGTTTATTTTCTTTGTTTCGTTTATTTCGTTTGTGATAGAATGAATTCGGATTTTTCAAATGGGAGAAGAAAGTATGCAATTAACTAAAAAAGACTTATCCTTGGCGCGGCAGGCTTTTATTACGCTTGATAAGCGATTAAAAAAATCGCTCGCACGAAAGCCGGCGCGACTTGTGTTGGACGCTGAAGCGGAGGCTGAAATCGCTCTGCCTCCGCAAGCGGTTAAAGTTTTGACCGAAGTTTTGGGACATCTGGCAGCGGGCAGAGATGTTCGTGTAGCGGCTTATCCGGTTGAGTTGACGACGCAGCAAGCCGCCGACTACTTGAAAGTGTCGCGCCCGTTTTTAGTTGATCTGCTGGAAAAAGGCGAAATTCCGCACCGGAAAGTCGGCTCGCACCGCCGCGTTTTGTTTGAAGACGTTGCCGCTTACAAACGGCTTTCGGACAAAAACCGGCTCGAAACTCTCGAAAAACTCGTAGAGCAGGCTCAGGAATTGAATTTGGGTTACTAAAAAAATGAAGGATATCACCGCCGTTCTCGATTCGTGCGTTTTGTATCCCGCGCCCCTGCGTGATTTTTTGATGCATCTGGCAGTCGTAGATTTGTTTCGTGCCCGCTGGACCGAAGAAATTCACGAGGAATGGATCCGAAACGTGCTGAAAAGCCGTCCCGATTTAACACGCGAACAATTGACGCGAACCAAAGAATTGATGGACGCGCACGCTCGCGATTCGGTCATAACGGGTTATGAAAAGTTAAGTTCGTCGCTGATTTTGCCGGATGCCGGAGACCGCCACGTTTTGGCGGCGGCGATTCACGCTGAAGCGGAATTTATCGTAACATTCAACTTGCGGGATTTTCCGGCAACTGCGCTCGCACCGCTCGGAGTCGAGGCGATTCACCCGGACGCTTTTTTAGAATTATTATTTGAGCGAAATGCCGAGAAGGTATTGTTGGCGGCGGAAAGACAACGACAAAGTCTCAAAAATCCGCCGAAATCAATAAAAGAGTTTTTAGAAACGCTTGAGGCACAGGGCTTAAAAGAAACCGTCGAGGCTTTGCAAAAGTTATTTGCGGAAGAATAACAAATGAATCAAAAACCGAGCGAACTTAAAAGCCGGGCACCCAAAACATTTGCACCCGGCTTTTAAGCTTCTGAAGTATGAAAGAGAAATCTATTGCTTGTACGCGTCCTCCGCTTCGGAACGATTTTGAGTGACCGCAGGCGAAATCTAACCACCGGCGGTTCGTTCATCCGACAGCAGAACGAGCGGCGATTTGCGCGTGCCGTCAACCGCTTCGGCTCGATATTTCAAAATATAATAGCCGGTGCGGTAATTGTTCTCGTTTCGCATCGGATTTGTCGGCGAGTCCATCAGCAGGAATTTGACTTTTATTTGCGTTTCCTCTTCTAAACTTACGCCGTTCTGGACGCGACGAATAATTCTCTTGCCGAGAGCGCGGACAATATACGGATCGCGTTCATCTACACTCAAGTCCTGCAACTGCCAACTCGAATTAACGCTTTCCGCTTTTTCTTGCGCGAGAAGTTTTTCCGTGTTGAAAAGTTGTGCTTGCTGCAATGACAAATTCGGCTCCATCATCTTGAGCAGCCGGTTGACATTAGCGGGGCGAGTTGCACCATTTACTTCATAAAGACAGTGCAGAAATTCCGTAACCAGTGCCTTTTTATCGCCGCTCGTCAAGTTATCGAGCGTGAGGCTCACTGCCTCTGTCTGCCCGTAATCTTTATTGTTAATTGCCAATGTGCGTCCGCTGGTTTTGTCAACGACGATCAAATCCGCCTTTCGCAAGGCAAGATAAAAATTCACGCCGCAACTGACAAGAAGCATCATCGTTAAAATAAAAAGGACGCGCAGTAGATTGGAAATCGTCAAAACGTCTTCGGAATCGCGTTCGGAATAGATCGGCGCAAAGCCAGTGTTTTTTTCCTCCGTCTCGCCGGAAAAATCCAATCTTTTTTCGTTTGAATCAAGTGTCATAAAATATCCTCGTAAAAAATTAAATTTCAGTGTTTTGCACAATGGCACATCTTGTTTAATGAATTTGCATCAAGCGTTTTACAAACGGCGGAAACTCTAATGACAAAATTTCGGAAATCCAAGGTGATTCGCCCATTTCCGAAAAATCTTCACGAGTTCCCAAAATTTGCACCGCTAGTGTGTGAGTCAGATACATATTCGAGCAGACTTCCATCATTTCAAGCAGATTTAACTCTCTTAATTTGAGCGTTTTTCCGGTCATATATTTCTCGCTTACTAATTCGTTCATCATTCAAATATTCTTAAAATCCGGTTAGTGTTTTTATTGCGATTAAGCAACTAAAAAAGTCTGCCCGCACTGAGATTGCAAAACGAGTGCCATTAAAAATACACGCTAAAAATGCTTATTTTTATGCTCCATGAGTGATTTTGGGTATGTTCAAGATTTGAAAAAGTTTGAACCGATTGATAAGTGGTATCTTGAACGCGCCACATTGGTTTGCTCAACCAACCACCTTTTAAAATAGGACTGACTAACAACCGATTACTAAAAAAGCAAAACAAAAACGCGGTATTTTCAGCAAACCACTCATTGCTGCCGTGAGAAATAAACAGCAAAAAAAAGCCGACTTAGTTCAGTCGGCAGATTCAAAAGTTGATTGAGAAAAAAATGGGGAAAGCCGAGAATTATTTGAGTGCTTCCTTTTTGCTTCCAAAAAAAGTTCCGCGAGCGCGGATTTCGTCTGGTTGTATAGAGCGAATAGGTTCGCCGATGATTAACTCACCGCTTTCCTCCAAGCGTTCCATTCTGCCGTTACTCGCTTTGAATCTATTTCCCGTGCGCGGCTCGTAAAAAACTTCGTTTGATTCTTTATTCGGTCGCTCTTCGTTTGGAATTTCGCCCGTCAAATTCTTTGAAACGGTTTCGGTAGAAGGAATGGACATATTCGTTTGTAAATCTGTTGAATTTGTCGCCCTCGTTATTTGTCCTGTTGATTGAAGGGAAGCGTAATTGCTTTGTTTGGCTATTTCGTTATTAAAACCGCCGATGTTTGTCAAAAGCGATCCGTTAAAACCGATTTCCGGGTCTTTCAGCCAAACGCGGGCAACTGATAAGGAAACGGCTGACGGATAAACGCTCGACACGAACGAGCCGGGAAAAATTTGCCGCATCCGAAGCAGACGATAAACGACCAAACCGCGGGCGACATAAGCAACGGTTTCCCTGTAAGGCGGAACTCCGCCGATTGTCTTTATTCCGCGTCTGTTGATAATTTTCTTTCCCGCCCGAATTGTTCTGCCCGTCAAAAATGCGTCAACCGCGCCTTCTCCGGCGTTATACCCGGCGAGAATCGAATCAATCCGCCCGCCGAAACGATTTTGCAGGAATCTGACATAACGCGCCGCCGCTTTGATTGCAGGTTCCGGTTGATATGGATTCGGCAGATTAAAGCGCACGGCAGTCGCCGGAATAAACTGCATCAATCCTTGCGCTCCGGCGGGCGAGACAAGCCACGGGCGAAATCGTGTTTCGTTGTAAGCAATCGTCCACAAAAGATACGGGTCAACTCCTTCCTCAGCAGCGATACGCGAGATTGTCGGCTCAAAAAACCTGGCTCTTTCAATTACTGAAATACGCGAAAACTGCGTTCTGGTTAAAACGGTCGTTTGTCCGAAATTTAGAGATGGAAGAGATGCGAAAAGTAATATCAGAAAAAAAGCATTTAATCGAAGTGCGATTCTGCGATGCACTTGAAAATAAGTCATAAAATTTTGGTTCATAAATTTATCGGTTTGCAAAATTTGAGTTTTCTTGCCGAAATAAAAATTTCGGCTTGAATTCCCGATTGGCAAGCGATATGCCGCAGGCGTAACTTATTACTTTATAAAGACTTAAAATAAGGCACGAGGTTTGCACTCTCGAATTTCCAGCGTCAACCAATGACAAGCGTTGATGAATTAAAATAAAAAATTCAATTGGAGAAAGAAATGAAAAAGAAACCAAATTCGTCGGCTTCAACTTTGCGAACATCGGCGACTAAAAAAATCAAAGACTTTGCTGATAGTCAAACTTTGAGAAACTTAAAAAACAAGATTTGCCTTGCCGTCAAATCCGGCGCACCCGTTTTCGGAGCAATTTTGCTCAACCTGATTATTCACGAAGCCGCACACGCACAGGGCGGCGGTCCGATCTTTTCGGGAAATTCCGGCAATCTCGCCAACATTATCCGCGAAGGCTTAAAACTTTTCGCCATACTGCTTTTTTGCGGCGGCGCAATCGGAGTCGGCGCGGCAATCTGGAACAAGATGTGGGGCAAGGAATGGGGCAACTATGCCATCGGCGGCGGCGCCGCTTTCGCTTTCGGCACGATCATCGCCGTGATTTATTCCATCTCGCAAGGACAAGCAGTGGCAGTTGACACGAACTTTTAACTTTGGAGGATTTCTTAAAAATGAAGCCGAGACCGATCAGACCGAATGTTTATCACGAAATAAAACGCTGCGGAGTTTATCAGGGCGACTGGAAATATATCCTGATTCCGACTGCCGCCGCTTATATTCTGCCGTTTATCTTCGGTTGGTGGATTTACTACATTCCATTGGGTGTTCCGCTCGGAGCTATCACTTTTGTTTTTACGCTTTCGCTGTTCACGTTCTTGAGAGCCAGCAAACCGAAATGTTGGCTTTATCACCGATTGGACGCGATGAGTGACGGCTGGAGCAAATTTCGCCGACAGGTCGCCGACGAATACGAATCTGATTATTGGGTAACGCCCGACAATTCCTGAAAAATAAAAAAACTATGCTTGAAAATTACACGAATCTATCACCCGTTTTTTTGATTACAAGTTTGATTGCCAGCAGCGCGGCATTTGGAATCGGACTCCTAATCGCGTATCGGCTTTTGCCGCAATTTAAGCGAGCAGGCGGAGGAAGCAAAGCTACCGGACAGACCGCGCCCGTCGTAAACGCTTTCTCGCCCGCCGATGATAAAAATTTAAGGCACGGGCAGGGACGATTGAGAAAAAGTGAAATCTTGGGCTTTGACGGCTCGTCTATAAGGTATCGGGACGGAAGTTTCGGCAAGGCTTATCGTATGACGCTCGCCAATACGATTTATCAGTCGGAAGAATTTACCGAAAACCGCATTGACGAAATCTCCGGTTTGCTCAATTTTGATAAACCGGCGGGAACGGTGATTCAAATCCGCTTCGATTCCCTGCCGGACAGCGGGACTTGTTTAAAAAATCATCTGCACTCCCGAAATGAAAATGAAAGTCATCCTCACGCCGCACTTCTTCACGCGACGAATCTCAAACTTTATGAAGAAGCAATCACGGGCGAACTTTTAAAAGAGCAATCGGCAACCGTTTGGATTCGCGTTCCGGCGAGTGATGCCCACGACCACAAGGCAATTTTTAGTTTTCTGCCGAGCGTCGCCCGTGAAATGAGGCGCGGCGGATTTTTTGAATTCATCACTATGCCGATGATAAAAGGTAAAAACGCTTTTAGTCAGAATTTCGTGCGGCGCGAAAAGGCGCGTGAGGAGAAATGCAGACGAGAATCTGAAAAAGTGTTTCGCTCGTTTGAAGAAAATTTTCCGAAAGAGATGCGGCTTAAATCTCTTAGTCGGCAGGAAACTTTTGAAAAACTTTTTGTTTCACACCGCAGAGATAATACTGACGCTCCAATGCTACCTGAAACGCCTCGATGTGTTGACATCAGACGTTATTTGGCGGCAAGCGACATTAAAACTCAGGAGTCGGATTTTGTGATTCACGACCAATCTTTGGCAAGCATCGTCAGCCTTAAAACGCCGCCGCAAAACTTCGTAACCGCCGACACGATGCGTTATTTGACTTGCCGCGGCGATTTGAACTTTCCGCATACGATTGTGCTTGATTTTGTCGCTTTAGATGTCGAGGCAAGTAAAAAAGAACTCAAGAAAAAAATCAAACGAATCGAAGGAAGCGGCAACACTTTTTTCGGCTTAAAACCTTTGGGCGAAGATGCAAAAGTCGTCCGCGAAGAGTTGACCGAACTCCTGCGGCAAGTTGAAAAAGGGCGCGAAAAAATCTGCAAGGCACGGATTAATTTTATCGTTTTCGGCGGGCTTGCCCGAACTCGCGCCGAGTTAAACAGTAAAACCGAAACTTTAACCGAACGATGCGAGCGGATGATTTCAGCCGTCCGAAAAATCCCCGGCGCAGATGCCGTGCGTGAAGAACCGGCGAGAGTCAGAGCAATTTATCCGCGAATGCTTGCCGGAGAACTTTTTGCTAAAGAAACCGGACAGGAGTTCGGCGAAGCGGCAAGCAGTCTTGCGGCATTCGTCCCGACAGAAGGCGCGTGGAAAGGCAGTCCGCGTCCGCACAGTTTGTTTTTAACGCCCGACGGTCAGATGTTCGGACTCGATTTGTTTGACCGCAATCTTATCAAGTCGCCGACCGTCATTGTGACCGCCGCTTCCGGTGAAGGCAAATCGGTTTTAGGAATGAGAATTATAACCGATATTTTGGCGTGCTGTGGGCGTGTTAAAGTGCGGGCGATTGATTACAAAAACTCGCTGAAGCCGATGTGCAAACTGTTCGGCGGGCGGCATATCAACTTTGCCGAACGAGAGCCGAAGCCTTTAAATATCTGGAATTATCCGGGAATTGAAACGGGACAGGCGGCTTCCAAGCGGCAAAGCACATTTGTTCTAACTGATTTGCTGAATTTAAGCAAAACGCTAAAAGAAGACACGATTACCTATTCGATTGCCAAACTCATTGTCGCGGAAGTTTACAAAATCTCGAACGCGAGAAACGGCGCGGGACGACCGAAATTCCAGCCGACTTTGAGCCATTTTCTCGATTTGCTTCGCAGCTATAGTTGGAACGAAACGGAGCGAACAAAGGCGAACGAGCTTTTCCTGAAACTCAACATCTATCGAAATGACGTTTGGCTCGATGCGCCGACGTACGCGGATTTCGATTCAGATTCGCCGTTCGACGTTTACGAGCTGACTTCCCTTTCCTGCCTCGACGAACCCGTGCGCGAAAGTATGGGTTTCCGCATTGCCGCCTCAATTATGCAGGAAATCGGCGAGGAAAATTCAAAAGGACAGATTACGCCGTTTCTTTTCGTTTGCGACGAGATGAAGGAAATCACAAAGCATTTTCCGGCGATTTTGGATTTGATCGGCAACACTTCGCTAACAGGACGCAAAGAAGGCGTTGTAACGCTTTTGATGGGACAAGCCTACGAGCATTTCAGCGGCACGGAAGACGCGCCGAATCCAATCGGCATTGACCTCGTAAAAAACAGCGGCGTAAAAATTATCGGCAAACAAATCGGCAATTTTGATCGCCTTGTCAGAGATTGCGAACTGTCGAAGGAGACGCAAACTGCCGTCCGCAGCATTCGCAATCCTTACGGAATTTATACGCAGTGGGTAATGGTCATAGGAAGCGGCGACGACAAAATCGTTGAGATGGCAACCGTCAGCCAATCGCCGATTGAGCGGTGGAATTCAACGACCGATGCCAATGAAAAAAATGCCCGTTCGCTCGCAGAACGCTTGATGGCAAATCAACCTTTCGCCTTTGTTTTGGCTTGGCTGGCTAGCCGTTATCCTTTGGGATTAACCGCCGCCGGTTTGACGGAAATAAAAGCCGAACACCTTGAGGAACTTCGCACTTTTGCGGGAAACAGACCGCAGTAATTAAAACTATATGAAAAACCTGAAATTTATACACCAATTTGCTATTTCACTAATTTTGTTTTCGTTTCTGATGTTTCCGGCGGCGCAGCCTGCACGGGCGCAATGGGCAACTTTCGATGTAACGAATTACACTCTGCAAGTCGCCAAAAAAATCGAAGAAGCCAGCCGTTGGATAAGAATGGTCGAGCAATATACCCAAATGTACCAAAAGGCGATTGAACAGGTCAGCAGTTTGCGCGGCATTTTATCAATCGTTGACGAGCAAATTACAAAAAATAAACAACTCGTTGAAGGTTGGGCGGCAGTCGGGCGCATTGTCAAAGGCGTTTATGATCTGAAACGTCAAATCGAAAACTCTATTCGATCAGAAATCAGGGCTGTCGTCAGTATTTCGCGCCGCTACCGTAACGGGATTTTCGATATGGAGGCGAACAAACGCGATTTAGACGATTATCTTAAACACGCCATCGGCAGGAACGCCGATGCAAGTCTTAAAAATTTAGAGCGACTGGCGCGGCTCGATTCTTCCTTCGAGCGAATGCTTTACGACCGCGAGATGATTCAGGCGGAATTAGCTTTGCTCTACAAAGAACAAGCCGAATTACAAGACCGCGTAACGGAGATGAGAAATCTGCCCGGAAGCAGTCAGGACAAAATCGAAGGCTATCTCGCCCAACTTCGGGAAATCGGCTCACGCATTGCCACGCTCGAACTTCGCCTTGATGAATTAAAAAAGCAGATCGAGGAGAAATGCAAGCAATACGGTTTGAAAATCGAGCAAATGGAAGAATTCGGCAAACAAATCCGTCAGACCGAAGATATGATGACGACCATCACCACGGGAAGCGAGGAATTTTATTCGGAACTCGAAAAATACGAAGTTTGGCGCAACGATCCGCTTGATAATCAATTTCCCTGGTAAAAAGGGTAAAAATATAAAAATCGGAGCAAAAAGATGTTTCAAAGAAAAACAAAATTCAAAAGTCTATCAAAATTTATCGCTCTTTTCGGAATATTATTGTTCGCGCTTTCGGCATTTACAAGCGAATCATTCGCCCAGCGTCAGCCGCCAAACACCCGAACGCCCATCGGCACGATTAACGGCAAGCCGATTTATGCGGACGACGTTATAAACGGGATAAATAACGACAGCCCGTTTATGCCCGCACTCGAAGACGATAGGATAATCATTCAGCCGACTTCCGCGCCAAGCCCGAATGCCACGCCCGTTCCAACGCCTGTTCCGCGCCCGGCTGCGCCGTCTTTTGACAAACAAATTGACAATATGATGAAAACGGCGAAGGACTGGCTTTTCGTTTCGATTTTAAATACGGTAGTGCGCCCCGCGCTTCCTTATCTGACTTTTTTCGCTTGGATTATCGCCAGTTTCGTTCTGATCATTTCCTTTTTGCGGAAATTTTCGGACGAGCGCGGATATTCGGTTGAACTGCTTTTTCGCTGGGGCATCCGCACACTTTTCTTTATGCTGATTATCGGCAGTGCGCCTTACCTAATGGACGTTTTCACGCTCATCGGAAAACAGATAGCCAATCCCGTCAGGAGTGCAAATTACTGGCTAGTCAAAGATTTTGATGAGAAAATGAAGCAGTATGTCAAAGCGAACTTCAGCGTCGAAGACCCGAACGCGATTATTGCGACGCGTCTGCCGAACGGTGAGCCGGGGATTTTGGGTGTGATAAATAATAAAGAATCATCGGTTGCCGATATTACGGCGGATTTGAACTTTTTGAACTGGAATATGCCCCGAATGTTTTCTCTGCTGGTTATCAGCCAAAACATTATTAAATTCGGCGGCATCCTTCTCGCTCTCGCCGGTTTGTTTATCTTAATCGGTTTGAAACTCTCGTCGCCGATTATGGCGGCGTTAGGCTTTGACGACAAGTTCGCCGCACAGACTTTTTACCCGTTTTGCTGGGGCGTGGCGACGTTTTGTTTATCTTATCCAATTGTCAAAGAAGTGGCGATGTATATCGCTTACAGCATCGGAATCGTCGCGCTTTCGATTTACAATAATGAACCGCTTTACTCGCTTGATCCGAATACGGCGAAAATTATCTCGTCCGGCAATTATGATCCGGGTTCAAGCGCGGCAATTGTGACATTTTTGTTTTTTATCGCCGCGCTTTCATACATTTTGAGCGTTGTTTTAGCTTATAAGTTATTGCGCGGACAAGTTTATGAATCGGTCAATCAGGTTTCGATGGGCTGGATGCTGTCAGCAGTCGGCACGGCTCTTGAAACTTACGGACTCGTTGCGGGCGCGGCAATTAACCGCCAAGCCGAAAACACACAGATTCAGGGAGTTTATAATTCCGAACGAGCAAACGCCAAAGCCGGCTTTGAAGCCGGAAAACTTCAAACCGACGCACGGCGAATTCAATCTCTTTCGGGAGTGCAGGGCAGTCTTCAAACCACACTCGGTCAGATTTACGGCAATCAGACGACGAATATGCTGATTACCAACTCCAATCGGACAATGCAGTTACAGCAAACAGGTGCCGCAACGCAGCGCGAAATTCAGTCGCAGCGCATTGACTATACCGACCGGACAAATCGTTTGAGTTTTGAAGCCAGCCGCGAAAAAGGAAACAGATGGGTCGAAAATGAAGCGCAGATCAATGACAACATTCTGAATATGGTTCCCGGCAGCGGCGTGGTCGGAACGAGAGGAATTGCCGGCACGGTCGCACAAGGCATCGGCAGCAAATCCGGCATTCCGCTTGATCCTTCGCAAGTTCGGCAAACTTACGGCAATCAAATTACCGACGAGCAGTATAATCTAAATCTTGGTCAAAATTCGCGCACCGTCGCCGCCCAGAGAGAAAACAGCGAAAACTATCAGGCAAATATGGAGGCGAGCATCAACCAAAATGCCGATTCAACCATCGGTGCGATAAACAAAGGAGCAAGTATCAGTGCCGGAGCAGCCAAACAAGGTGCGGCGACACAGACCGCGGGAATTAATCAATCTTACAATCTGGAACTGAAAGCCAACGATGTAACTTTCGCAGGGCGCAACGAAGCCGCATTAATAAACAAAAATTCTGCCGAAGAAGCTGCACATCTGCGAATGGCGGCAACAGTTGTTACCGGCTTTTTCCGCGATATGGATCGCCGTCTTGAAGAAATGAAACCGAAGTATTAACGATTTTCTGAAAATATAGCCGGCAGTTTTATAAAAACTAAGCGGTAAGCAAATGTGCTTTAAATATTTTTCCTTGAAACCAAAATGGTAGATTCAGGATACAAAAGAGTCAGCCGCAGACATCCCTGTCTGATCTGCGGCAAACCTGATTGGTGCAGTCGCACGATCGATGAGAGCGTTTCCTTTTGCGCCCGAATAACCGACGGTGCAGACCGTTTGAGCCGCAAGGAACGCTGGGGAGTTTTTTATCACAATCACGCACTTTTTAACCAATCGCACAAAAGAGTTGGAGAGCCGAAAAATCATTTCAAAAAGGGTGAAGAAATTCCGCTTGCACCACTTGAAATTAGAGATTTTATTTATAAGTCGCTTTTACGGCTTTCTCCGGCGACTCACTTTGAAAGTTTAATTTTTGGGGAAAAAGGTTTATGCGAACGCGGTCTGACAAATTATGAAGATTACGGCGGTCTTCCCTGCTCGGCTGATGAGCGAAAAGATTTAGCTGCAAGGTTAAGACTACTTTTTAATCAAAACTTCCCTTCTTTCGTGCGCGAAAACCACAAAGGTCTCGCTCATATTCCCGGATTTTGGATAGATAAACACGGTGAAGCCTGTTTGTGGCAAAATCGTGATTCCAAGCCGCCGCTTTTAATTATTCCCTACCGCAATCCGGCAGGAAAGATTCAAGCCTGTCAAATTCGTTTCAGCGGCAAATTAAAACCAAATAAAAAACGCTATCTCTGGCTATCTTTACCAAAAATGAACAGTTCCGGCAGCGGCACACCGCTTCACTTTGCAAATTGGAAAACATTTGGTCGGACAAAATTAAATCAACCGATTCTAATCACTGAAGGTGCGCTTAAAGCAGATGTCGCCTCCTATTTTCTTCCCCGTTATTTCACGCTCGCCAGCGGCGGTGTCGGTTGCAGCCACGATCTTGTTGTTAATGTTTCGCAGGGAAAATCAATTTATCTTGCCTTTGATAATGACTATCAAGAAAATCCGGCAGTTCTGCGTCACATTGCCAGACTTTTGAAATTACGATTTCAAACGAATAGCGAACAAAAGATTCAAACTTCAACAAAGATATTAGCTTGGTCGCGGGATGAAAAAGGCATTGACGATGCCCTGATGAGCGGCGAAAAGATATACGAGTTGGAAATTCCCGACTGGTTTTCCACCCTCGATAAAAATGCGCGAATGGCTGTGCAGAAAGTTTGGGAGGAATAACTTGATGTTTCAAGTTATTTCTATCGAATCAAGCACTTGCTGGTGTTTGACGGCTGTTTGTCCGTCTTCGGAGTTCTCGAAATAGAATGTCAAAGCATCGTCCAACACAGCTTCGAGCGTATATCCTTTTTTCATTCGCTTGACGAGTTTCAATAAATCCATATAGTCGGCACGAAGCCGATAACCCGTCTTTTCGATTCGTATTTCCGAAGTTTGTCCCCGCGAAAGCAAAAACGGATTCAATGAGTCAACATCTGAATTTTCGATTTGTTCCTCGTTACCCGTAACTGCTTTTGTGTCAACTTTTTTCACCGCCGAAGTTCCCTTTTTGCGCGGAGTTTTTGCCGATACTTTTGTTTCGGGTTCCGTCGGCAAAATATTTTCGTCTGCGGTTAGTTTTTTAATTTCTTCGTCGCTCGGTTTAGTCGGCTTAGAAAACGTCTGTTTTCGGATGTCTTTTTTCATCTTTTACATCATCTCCATAATTTCAGTGCATAACGCTCTGACTTGATTGCTAGGTTTGACCGCCGTTCTGGTTTTGAGTTCAACAACATCCTCATCAGTCAAAGGCATATTTTCAAATGCTTTGACATCTGAAATCTCTTTCACAGACGCGATAGCAGATTCCGCCGCTCTGGGCAAATCTGTGTTTGGTATCATCGTTTGCA
>MWVY01000174.1_pt1 | contig 15595 bp, 20 predicted proteins | sample 1047251 | NCBI WGS metagenome assembly MWVY01 (sample SAMN06349983, study PRJNA376086) | soil metagenome | isolation source: MS7-5 sample Antarctic (ecotone) soil | place: Antarctica | collected 2015-01-13
AATTTACACAGATTATTTTTTTTAATAAATCCGTGTTAATCCGTGTAAATCGTTGTTCTAAACATTTAATTTTTATGATAAAGTTTTGCAATTTCTCTCTTTAATTCCGGCGGAAAACAAACGCGGTGAATTTGATAGCTTTTTTGCAGACCGCGCACTGCCGCGCTGACTTCCGATATTTCTTTAATCTGCGGATGCGAAAAACCTTCTTCAACGTAAATCAAATTTTTCGGCTCGGCTGTGTTTTTCGTGTAAAAATAATACGGCACGTCGCTCGCGCGGTCTTCAGCAAAATAATAATCGGTGTCAAAGCCCGCGTTTTCAACCAATTTTCGCGCTTTGTCTAAAAATTCCTGCCGTTCATTTTCGGGCATATCAAGGTCGAAAATCTTAAATAGTCGGCGATTCAAAAAACGCTTTGACAAATCCATTAAAATTTTATCATCGGCATTTTGCCATTGTTTAATATGAAACATCAAATCCGCGTCGTCTAATTCGAGATGTTCTTTTAGTGAAAGTTTTTCGCCCTTCAAAATTTTCTCAAACGGCGTTCCCTTTGCATACCAAACATTTTTTCCGGCTTGAAAAAGCCGCAGAGCGCAGCGCAGCAGCGAGCGCAAAACGGTTTCCGCCGAACGCAAAACGCGATGAAAATAAACTTGTCGAAACATATAATAACGCGCTTGCAGATAATCTTCGACGGCATAAATGCCGCGTGCCGAAACATAAAGACGGTCGCGTTTCTCGTCAATTTCCAGTGATTTTATTATCCATTCAATGTCGTAAATGCCGTATTTCGCGCCCGTCATCAAACTGTCGCGTAAGAGATAATCCATCCGGTCAACGTCAAGCTGCGAGGAAACAAGCTGCGCCAGAGCCATCGGGCGAAAGTTTCCGCGAATAATATCGGCGACATCTTCCGCTAATTTTGGAGAAAATCTGTGCAGAACTTGCCCGACTTCCGTGTCGTCGCTCAAAACCGCTTCAATCGTAAAATTTTCGTGATGAAAATTGAGAATCGTTTCGATGACGTGCGAAAATGCGCCGTGTCCGATGTCGTGCAGAAGTGCGGCAACTCTGACGGCAGTTTGTGCTTCGTTTGAAATTGCGTATTTCGTTTTAAGTTTGTCGAGCGTTCGCGTGGCAAGATGAAGCGCGCCTAAACTGTGTGTAAAACGCGAATGCTCCGCCGCTTGATAGGCAAACAGCGCGAGTCCGAGTTGTTTGATGCGCCGCAGACGTTGAAATTCCGCCGTGTCAATTAAGCGAGTAAGCAGTTTCCCTTCGGCTGTATCGGTTTCCAGACGAATGATGTTGTGAACCGAATCGCGGTAGATTTTTTCTGACAAATTTATTCTCCAATCTGTTTGAACATTATTGAATTTTCCAACAGTTCGTAAATTTCTTCAAATTGATTTATGAAATTTAACTACCGCCAATCCGCGCTTTGTAAGACAGAATTGACAAAAAGCAAAATTGAGTTTGATTACAAACATTTTACTAAACCGCTAATCTTGACATAAAAGTAAAGATTTGCGATTCTTATTATTACTTAATAAAACTTTAGATTAGGTAAAAAACGATGAAAATTTCAGCGCAAGAAGAATACGGACTCAGATGTTTGGTGCAGTTGGCGGCTTTAGGCGAAGGCGAATCTTTAACGCTGCCGCAAATTGCCGGGCGCGAAGGAATTTCGGCGGCGAACGCGGGAAAATTGATGTGGCTTTTGAATAAAGCCGGTTTTGTGCGGGCAATCCGCGGCACAAAAGGCGGTTATAGTTTGGCGCGTCCGCCGGGCGAAATTTATTTAAGCGAAGTCATCAAAATTTTGGACGCAGACGAAATAAACACGCATTGCGAGAGCTACACGGGCGTTTTAGATTTGTGTGTTCACAACGGCGATTGCGGCATTCGTCCCGTAATTGTTGGTCTGCACGAGATTGTGCAGGACGCGCTTTCGCAAATTACGCTGGCGCAACTGGTTGGCACAGAAGCAAAAGTTGACGAGCGGTTTCATCGCATTCAGGGTTTAAAAAATCGTCACGTTTCAGTTTGAGATAAAACACAATGAAAAATTATAAATTTTTGTTTAGTTTATGGTTGGTGGTGATTTTCGCTTTTGTGCAGATGGGATTTGCACAGAAAACTTCCCGCTGTGCGGTGAAAAATGCCGATGCGTTTGCGCGTGTGGAATTGAGCCGCGTGCGTCTGCGCCCGTGCGCCGAAACGCCAAAACAATGCGCTTTGAACATTTTGAGTGCTTCTGATGACGCAGTCAGCGAAACGCCGACGAGCGTCGAGATTTTTGATTTTGGAAAAAATAAAATTGTCGTTTTGGCAATGTATAAAGTTGATGAAGACGATTCGCTGGCAGGCACGCGCTACCGCGTCGAATTTAACAAAAACGCGGGAAAATATGAATTTGTACAGCTCGGCAAACAGTTTAAATGTGCGCGAGGTCGCACGAGTTGGTCAAAAGAATTGTGTCCATAAAATTTGACATAGAAAAAATATGAGTACAGCAACACAAGAATTATTAGCAAACAGAGAATACAAATACGGTTTTACAACCGACATCGAAACGGAAACGATTGCCAAAGGTTTGTCCGAAGACACGATTCGTCTGATTTCGGCGAAAAAAAATGAACCTGTCTGGTTGTTGGAATTTCGTCTAAAGGCATATCGGCATTGGCTGAAAATGGCTGAACCAAATTATTGGGCAAACTTTGATTATCCGCGAATAGATTTTCAAAATATCAGTTATTATTCCGCGCCGAAACAAAAGCAGAAAAAGCAGAGTTTGGACGAAGTTGACCCGGAATTATTGAGAACTTTCGAGAAACTCGGAATTCCTTTGACCGAACAAAAAATGCTGGCAAATGTCGCGGTTGATGCCGTGTTTGATTCGGTTTCGGTGGCGACGACGTATAAGAAAAAACTGCTCGAAGCGGGCGTGATTTTCTGTTCGTTCACCGAAGCGGTTGCCGATTATCCCGAATTGATTCAAAAATATCTCGGCTCGGTTGTGCCGACTTCGGATAATTATTACGCGGCTTTAAACTCGGCGGTTTTTTCCGACGGCTCGTTTGTTTTCATCCCGAAAGGCGTACGCTGCCCGATGGAACTTTCGACTTATTTCCGCATTAACACGCAGGATTCGGGACAGTTTGAACGCACTTTAATTGTTGCCGAAGAAGGCGGTTACGTCGCATATAATGAAGGTTGTACTGCCCCGCAGTTTGATACAAACCAACTTCACGCGGCAGTTGTCGAACTCGTCGCTCTGGATAATGCCGAAATCAAATATTCGACCGTGCAGAATTGGTATGCGGGAGATGAAGAAGGCGTTGGCGGAATTTATAATTTTGTAACGAAACGCGGCGCGTGTCGCGGCAAAAACTCGAAAATTTCATGGACGCAGGTTGAAACTGGAAGCGCGATAACTTGGAAATATCCGTCGGTAATTTTGCAGGGCGACAATTCTATCGGCGAATTTTATTCGGTTGCGCTGACAAACAACAAGCAGGTTGCCGACACGGGAACGAAAATGATTCATCTCGGCAAAAATACGCGCTCGACAATTATTTCCAAAGGAATTTCCGCCGGAAAATCGAACAACAGTTATCGCGGACTCGTCAAAATTATGCCGAAGGCGGAAGGCGCAAGAAATTATACGCAGTGCGATTCGATGCTGATTGGCGACAGATGCGACGCGAACACATTTCCGTATATCGAAGTAATGAACAACACGGCGCGTGTCGAACACGAAGCGACGACTTCAAAAATCAGCGAAGACCAATTGTTTTATCTGCAACAACGCGGAATCTCGCAGGAAGACGCGATTTCATTGATTATCAATGGTTTCTGTAAAGAAGTTTTCAAAGAATTGCCGATGGAATATGCCGTCGAAGCGCAGAAACTGCTTGGATTGAAATTGGAAGGAAGCGTCGGCTAAATGATAAAAAGTTTCGCCGACAAAGAAACCGAACGAATTTTCGGGCGCGAGTTTTCCCGAAAATTGCCAAGTGATATTCAAAAAGTCGCACGGCGAAAGTTGGAGATTTTGGACGCGGCGGAAAGGTTAAATGATTTGCAAATTCCGCCCGCGAATCGTTTGGAAAAATTATCGGGCAATCGCGCCGGTCAACACAGCATCCGTATCAACGACCAATGGCGGATTTGTTTTATTTGGCGCGACGAAGACGCTTATGGAGTTGAAATCATTGATTATCATTGAGGTTAAATTATGAAAAAATTACCGCCGATTCATCCGGGCGAAATTTTGTTGGAAGAGTTTTTGCTGCCGATGAAGATTACGCAATCTCGTCTGGCAAAAGAAACCGGCATCGGCTCACAAACCGTTAATGAAATCGTGCAGGGCAAACGCTCGATAACGCCGAACACGGCTTTGAGATTATCTTTATATTTCGGTTTGTCGGAAAGATTCTGGCTGAATTTGCAATCACGTTACGACCTTGAAACCGAGAAAGACAAACTCGCCGACCGCTTGCAGCGCGAGGTAAGAGTTTTAGCGACGGCGTAAAAATATGAATTTAGCAATCGAGCTCGAACAAGAAACGGACGGAGGCTGGATTGCCGAAATTGACGCGCTGGACGGCTTTTTAGTTTATGGCGAAACGCGCGAAGATGCGATAAAGAAAGTAAAAATTTTAGCACTGCAAGTCATCGCTGACCGTTTGGAAAATGACGAGAGTTTTTAATGGAAAAAATTAAATTACAAGACGCGCCCGCGCCCGTGGGACATTATTCGCCAGCCGTTGTGCATAACGGCTTAATTTTTGTGTCGGGACAATTGCCGCGAAATGCGACGACGGGCAAAGTCGAAACAGGTTCAATCGAAGCGCAGACCGAACTCGCCTTGCGAAATGTCGAACAGCTTCTGCTTGCGGCGGACAGCGATTTGAATCACGTTCTTCAAATGACGATTTACGTTTCCGATATGGAACTCTGGGATAAAGTCAACGCGGTTTATGCGCAAATGTTGGGCGAACATCGTCCGGCGCGGGCAATTGTTCCGGTAAAAGATTTGCACTTCGGCACAAAGATTGAAATTCAGGCGATTGCGGCGGTGAAAGAGTAGAAAAATGCAGTATTACGGAATTGATTGGTTGGCGACTATTTGCGGTTTGACGGGCGTTTGTCTTTTGGGGAACAAAAACTGAAATCGGCTTTCTCGTCTTTATGCTGGCGAGCCTCAATTGAATTGCGGTCGGCGTTTTAATCGGCAGTTTTGCCGTGGTTATCGGTAGTTCGATTTTTTCATAATGCACTTGCGCGGCTGGTTTAATTGGAGCAAGAGCAATCAAGAGGCGTAGGTTTTTAAATAATTATATGAAACTTTCGATTTATCAGGTTGATGCTTTTACAAATAAACTTTTTGCCGGAAATCCGGCGGCGGTTTGTCCTTTGACCGAATGGCTGGCGGACGAAACGATGCTCAAAATCGCGGCGGAGAATAATCTTGCGGAAACGGCTTTTTTTGTCAAAAACGATGGTTTTTACGAGATTCGTTGGTTCACTCCGGCAGTCGAAGTCAATCTTTGCGGACACGCGACGCTTGCCGCGGCGCACGTTATTTTCAATTGTCTGAACTTGGAAGAAAAAGAAGTCAAATTTTATTCGTCGAGAAGCGGAAATTTAAGCGTTGAAAAACAAGGCGATGTTTTGGTTTTGGATTTTCCGAAATATGGTTTAAATGAAGTCGAATTTTCGGCGGATTTGGTTGAAGCCGTCGGGAAAACGCCGAAGCAAACTTGGGAAACACAGGGAAATATGGTGATGCTGTTGTTTGAAACGGAAGAAGACATCAAAAATATCAAACCTGATATGTCGGCTTTGAGCAAGATTCCTTTCGACGAAGTTATCGTTACCGCAAGAGGCACAGATGCGGATTTTGTTTCGCGGATGTTCGCGCCGCGCATCGGCATCGCGGAAGACCCGGTAACGGGCGCAATTCATTGTTCGCTAATTCCGTATTGGGCGGAAAAACTCGGAAAAGAAACGCTTTATGCACGACAAATTTCTGCAAGAGGCGGCGAATTATTTTGTGAATTAAACGGCGAAAGAGTAAAAATCGGCGGAAATGCCGTGCTTTATTTGAAAGGCGAAATTTATGTTTAAGGAAATTATTTAAAAATGTTATTAGAAATCAAAGATTTACACGCCGCAATTGACGGCAAAGAGATTTTAAAAGGCTTGAATTTGCAAGTCAGAAAAGGCGAAGTCCACGCGCTGATGGGACCGAACGGTTCAGGCAAATCAACTTTGGCGAAAGTTCTTGCCGGTCATCCGAGTTACAAAGTAACAAAGGGTGAAGTGCTATACGAAGGTAAAAATTTACTCGAACTTGAACCGGACGAAAGAGCGCGAGAAGGTATTTTTATGGCGTTTCAATATCCGGTTGAAGTTCCGGGCGTGTCGAATTCACAGTTTTTGCGGCTTGCGTATAACGAAAAGATGAAGCATCTTGAGCTTGAAGAACTTGACCCGCTCGAATTTAATGATTTGCTCAAGGAAAGAGCAAAAATTGTTGATATGGATTCGTCGTTTTTCAAGCGTTCGGTCAATGAAGGTTTTTCGGGCGGCGAAAAAAAGCGCAACGAGATTCTGCAAATGGCAGTACTTGAACCAAAACTCGCCATTTTGGACGAAACCGATTCGGGGCTTGATATTGACGCTCTCAGAATCGTCGCCGAAGGCGTGAACAAATTGCGAAATGCGGACAAAGCAATAATTCTGGTAACGCATTATCAACGTCTTTTGAATTACATTACGCCTGATTTTGTCCACGTTCTCGCAGACGGAAAAATCGTCAAAGAAGGCGGCAAGGAATTGGCTTTGGAACTCGAAGAAAAAGGTTACGATTGGGTGAAAGCGGCTGGGAAATAGGCAAATGTTCAAAAATTTCAAAAATTGGTTAGCCAAAGAGCCTTTTACAAGACGAAATGCAAAGAAGGTTTGAAAGGATTGGACGAAATTTTGAAAAACATAGAGCGTAATCAAGCAGAAACACAGCGTTTAAAAGAACAAACGGAAGAAAGTCTGAAAAGATTAAAATCAGCAATGAACAAATTTAAGAAATGAATTCACAAGTGACAAAAGAAACAATTTACAGCGCGAAAATCCGCAAAAGTTTGGAGCAGTCGAACCAACTGAATTGGTTAAAATCTCTGCGCGAAAAGAGTTTTCGGAATTTTACGGAAAACGGTTTTCCGACGGTTAAAAATGAAGATTGGAAATACACAAATGTCGCGCCGATTGCAAAGGAAAATTTTGAGTTTGAGTCGGGAACAGTAGATGAGAAAACGCTGCAAAAGTTCTCTTATACCGAATCGAAACAAAGTCAACTCGTTTTTATTGACGGCAGATTAAACACTGAACTTTCCGACGTTTCGGCTTTGCCTGCAAACGCAATTGCGCTGACGTTTGCGGAAGCGTTCAAGGATGAAAGGCATGCGGAAATTATCAAAGCGAATCTGGCAAAATCGGTCAAATACGATTTTAACGGTTTTACTGCTTTGAACACAGCTTTTACCGAAAACGGTTTGCTTTTATACATCCCGAAAGATATGAAAATCGAAACGCCGATTCATCTTTTGTTTGCTTCAACTGAAAACAAAGTGAGTTTTCCGCGAGTTTTGGTCGTCGCGGAAAATCATAGCGAAGCGACGATTGTCGAAAGCTACACGCGGTTTGATGAAGCAAAATACTTTACAAATTCGGTTGTCGAAATCTTTCTGGCGGATGAAGCGAAACTCAAACATTTCCGCGTTCAGCGCGAAAGTCACGAAGCGTTTCACGTCGGCACAACAAACATTGAATTGAATCGCGGGAGCGTTTATGATGCGACAAACATTAATCTCGGCGGGCGCATTTCGCGGCACGATGTCAATTTGAAATTCAACGCGGAAGGCGGCGAAGCGTTTGTTGACGGGCTTTATATGCTCAACGGCAAGCAGCACGCCGACACGCATTCTTTGATTGAACACAATTTGCCGAATTGTATTTCGCATCAAAATTATAAAGGAATTTTGAACGACAGATCGCGCGGCGTTTTCAACGGCAAAGTTTATGTCGCCGAAGGCGCGAAAGGAACGGACGCAAACCAATCAAACAAAAACCTTCTGCTCTCGAACGACGCGCGGATTGACACAAAACCGCAGCTTGAAATCTACAATGACGACGTAAAATGCGCTCACGGCGCAACCGTCGGACAACTCGAAGACGAAGAGATTTTCTATCTGCTTTCGCGCGGACTTGAGCCGAAACTTGCGACGAATCTTTTGACCTACGGTTTCGCCGAAGAAATTATTCGTAAAATCGAAATCGCTTCAATCAAAGCCGAACTCGACGAAGCGGTTTTAAATCGTTTGGATGTAAATTTGGAAGTTTAAGAGGAAAAATTTATGCAGCAAATACAAACAATCGCGCCCTTGTTGACAATTTATGACCTTGAAGCAACGCCCGATGATGGTAAAATTTATGAACTTTTTGAAGGAGAACTTTCCGTGGCAAAAGCACCATCGTTAAAACATCAGGAACTGATTGGACGATTTGTAACAATCTTATACAACTATTTAGACCAAAATCCGATTGGACAAGTTTGGGTAACGCCGGGCGTAATTTTTGATGAATATAACAGCGCGATTCCCGATTTAGTTTATGTTGCAAAAGAGCGCATTCCGCAAATCGCTTCGGGCATTTACATTGTTGGCGCACCTGATTTGACGATTGAAATTATGTCGCCGGGCTCGGAAAATGTGCGGCGCGATACGCTGGTTAAACGTCAGACTTACGGCAGATTCGGCGTGAAAGAGTATTGGATTGTCGAGCCGGTTGTCGAAGTTATTGAAGTTTCGCGTCTGCAAGAAAATGTATTGACCTCGGTTGGAACTTTTAGAAAAACGGATGAAATACGCTCGCCGCTCTTGCCCGATTTGAAATTTATGGTGAAGGATATTTTTAGAAAGTAAAGTAATTTTAATAAAGCGGTTTTGAATCCTCTGAAGGTGAGTTTGGAGGCGTAAAAATTATGGGATTAACTTACGTTGAAGGAAAATTGACGGGGAAAAATGACGTTTCGGAATCGGTAGATTTTTTGATTGACAGCGGCGCAAATTATACGCTTTTGCCAAAAGAGGTTTGGGAAAAATTGGGTTTAGAGCAAAAGAAAACCTTAACTTTTACGCTGGCTGACGGAACGAAAATCGAGCGCGGCGTTTCCGAATGTCGAATCGAAATTCTGAATGAAGATTTTCATACGCCGGTAATTCTTGGCGAAGAAGGCGATGAGCCTTTGCTTGGCGTGGTAACTCTGGAAATTTTGGGAATCGTTTTGAATCCGTTTAACCGCACGTTACAACCGATGCAGTTGAGATTGGCTTAGAAATTATGAACGCAGCAAAATTAGAAAAAATGAGCAATTGGAATGTAGAAAAAATTCGCGCGGATTTTCCCGTTTTATCGCAAACGGTCAACGGCAATCCGCTTGTCTACTTGGACAACGCGGCATCGTCGCAAGTGCCGAATATCGTTATCAAACGCGGTTCAATATATTTGCAGGAAGAACATTCAAATATTCATCGCGGCGTGCATTATCTTTCGCAAAAGGCGACTTCCGCTTACGAGGGCGCACGCGAAAAGGTCAAAAGATTTATTAACGCAGGCGATGTTAAAGAATGTATTTTTGTGCGCGGCGCAACCGAAGGCATCAATTTGGTCGTCAATGGTTACGGGCGCAAATTTATCAATGAAGGCGACGAAGTTATTATTTCCGCGATGGAACACCACGCTAACATTGTGCCTTGGCAAATGCTTTGCGAAGAAAAAGGCGCGGTTTTAAAAGTGATTCCGATGAACGAGCGCGGCGAGCTTATCATTGACGAATACGAAGCGATGCTCAGCGAACGGACAAAATTCGTTTCGGTTGTCCATATTTCCAACGCGCTCGGAACAACCAATCCGGTCAAACAAATGATTGAATCGGCGCATAAATTCGGCGTTCCGGTTTTAATTGACGCGGCGCAGAGCGTTCCGCATTCGATAATTGACGTGCAGGATTTGGATTGCGATTTTCTCGCTTTTTCCGGTCATAAAATGTTTGCGCCGACAGGAAGCGGCGTTTTATACGGCAAAAAAGAAATTCTTGAAACGATGAATCCATTTATGGGCGGCGGCGATATGATTCGCACCGTGACGTTTGAAAAAACAACTTACGCGGGTTTACCGAACAAGTTTGAAGCCGGAACGCCCGCAATTGCCTCGAATATCGGACTCGGCGCGGCGATTGATTATTTGGGTTCGATTGACCGCGAAGCCGCCATTCGATACGAACACGAACTTCTCGAATATGCAACCGAAAAACTTTCGGCAATCGAAGGCGTGAAATTAATTGGAACGGCGCAGGAAAAAGCGTCGGTTGTGTCGTTCACGATTGAAAATGTTCACCCGCACGACATCGGCACAATTTTAGACCAATCGGGAATTGCGATTCGCGCCGGACATCACTGCGCCCAACCCGTGATGCAGTTTTTCCAAATTCCGGCGACGGCTCGCGCTTCGTTTGCTTTTTACAACACGCGCGAAGAAGTTGACGTTTTGGCGAATTCGATTCAGAAAGTAATTGATGTTTTTGCGTGAGATTATGAAAAAATGGCTCGTATTTCCAATTTTAGTTCTTCTTTTAGCTTCATTATTTTTGTATTGGCAATTTAATTATCCAAGCGATGAAACAATTAGGCGGGAGTTTTTAGAACAACATCCAAATGTAGAATTTGTCAGCACTGAAATGATTTTCGATTGGGAGCCAAAGAGAATGGCTACATATTCTGTGAGATATAAAGAACCGCCAAGTAATGAAATTTTACTGGATGAATTTACAATAAAACAACATTGGGATTTCAGGTGGCGTTGGTGCAATAGCCAAACGGAAAGAAAATGTAAGTAACATAAGAGAAAAATATGCAGCAAACTCCGATTCAAGTTGGCGAATAGAGTTTTACGATTTTGCTTGAGCCGAACGAGCTGGACGGTTTTCTAGAAATTTCAAACAAATCCAAAATCCAAAATCTAAAATCCAAAATCGAAATATGTCAGAATTAAACGATTTATATCAAGAAGTAATTTTAGACCACAACAAAAATCCGCGAAATTTCCGCAAGATTGAAAACGCAAACCGCAAAGCTGACGGAAACAATCCGTTGTGCGGCGATGAATTGAAAGTTTTTCTCGAACTCGAAGACGAGCGTGTCCAAGACGTTTCGTTTGTTGGTTCAGGTTGCGCCATTTCAAAAGCATCGGCTTCGATGATGACGCAGATGGTCAAAGGCAAAACTTTGACGGAAGCCGAAACGCTTTTCGATGAATTTCATCGAATGGTTTTGGGCGAAATGGACGAAGAAGCGGAAGAAAATCATTTAGGAAAACTCAAAATCTTTGCCGGTGTGCGCGAGTTTCCGGCGCGTGTCAAATGCGCGTCTTTGAGTTGGCACACGATGCACGCCGCACTTCACGGCGAAGCAGAGATTTCAACTGAATGAAAATCTAACTGTGAAATATTTTAAAACTTACTCCGAAATTTTTGTCACAAAACATCGCATTGCGGTGTTTTCTTTTTGTAATACATACAAAATTCAAATTTAAAGGAGTTTCTTTTATGTCAAAAAAATTGCAAAATCTGACGCTTTCGTTTTTTAGTTTGGCGGTTATCGTGCTGGTTTTCGGTTCGTATGTTATCGTCGCACAAACCGTTATAACCGGCGATTGGACAGCGAAAACTAACACCGAAAAAAACGATAAAATCTACTTGTCCTTTGAACGCCGGAGCGAAAAAGGCGGCACAAATCAAATGGGACAAAGTTACGAGTTTGCCGAACTGCAAGGTTTATCGCGCGAGCAAGCGTTAAGCAGCGGCGCGGTCAAATTCAGTTTGGTGCGCGAAGCCGGAACGATTGATTGTGAAGGTAATTTTAATAATGGCAAAGGCGCGGGAACTTTTCGTTTTACGGCAAATCCGCAGTTTGTTTCGGCAATGAAATCGCGCGGATTTGACTTTGAAAAAGGTTCTTCCAAAAACGAACGTGAACCCGAAAACAGACTTTTTGCCGCCGCAACTTTGAATTTAACAACAGCTTTTACAGATGATTTACTTTCGGCTGATTTCGGCAAACTCGATATAGACGACCTTTTCAAAGCGCGTATTTTCAACATTACGCCGCAATTTATGCAGGAAATGAAAGCGACCGGATTTTCCAATCTCGGAATGGAAGATTTGGTCAAGGCGCGAATTTTCAAAATTGATGCCAGTTATGTGCGACAAATAAGCGCGGCGGGTTTTAACAACGAACCGTTTGAAAGTCTTGTGAAAATGAGGATTTTCAAAATCACACCGGAATTTATCAACGAAGTAAGAAGCGCAGGCTTTAACAATCTTTCTGTCGAAGAACTCGTGAAGATGAAAATTTTTAAGATTGACGCTGAATTTATCCGCAGCAACCCGAATTTGAGCGTCGAAGATTTGGTGAAAAAACGCATCGGCGTTTGGGGCAAATAAAAGTGCAAATGTGAAAGAGCGAAAAGGTGAAAAAGTTTGTTATTGAGAGATAAAGGCAGACTTTTTCACTTTTTACCTTTTCCACATTTGCACTTTTATTCAAACTGTTTTTTGAAATCCTCAAACATCTGCCGAAACAAATTAAACTCGGTTCGCAAATTTTCCAACTCGCGTTCAAGATTTTCCACTCGTTGATTGTCCGCTTGTTTATTGGAAATCGTGTTTTCCTTCGCGTAAGCGGAAACATCTATTTCTCCCGCCAAAAGATGTGCAAAACGCGCTTCTTTTTGTCCGGGCAGACGTTCCAATTTAACAACCAGCGGTTCATTTCTTCTCATCAAATTGTCGAGCGTTTCATTGACTTCGCCAAGACCGGAAAATTCGTAAAGCCGGCTAGTGCGCTCGCGCAATTCGCCAAGAGTCTGCGCTCCGCGAAGCATTAAAACGCACAAAACGGCGGTTTCCGGCGGTTCGAGTTCAAAAACGTCGGGCAAAATATGTTTATATTTCGGCACGCGGCTCGTGCTTCCGTAAAAAACATATACGACGTTCTTTTCTCGTAGATTTTCTAACGCTTTTGTAACGGTTTCCTCGTCATAAGCAACAACCGGCTCGCGGTTGCTTTTCTGATTACAGGCGGCGACGAGTGAGTTCAGCGTCAGCGGATAGTATTCGGGCGTAGTCAATTGTTTTTCAATCAGTGCGCCGACAATGCGCGCTTCAACTTCGGTTAGTTTTTCTGTCATATTCTCTTTAACAGTTTAATACATTTCCGGCTTGTTGTTTAGTGATTTACAATTTAAGTGTGAAAATTTTAGTCGCGCGTCATCAAAAGGAAATCGAATTTGCATATGAAAGACTTTCCGTCGTAAGGCAAATCGGTTGCGACACGGAAACTTCGTCGCTGTCGGCGCGAGCGGGCAGAATTTACTCGGTGCAGTTTTCCGACGGCGATTTTAATGTTTTAGTTCCAATTAGCGAAGGCGTATCATTGGGAAAACTTGCCGCGATTTTAGAAAATCCTTCAATTACAAAAATCTTTCACAACGCGAAATTCGATTTGGAATTCTTACGCGAAAGCGGTTATCAAACAAACAACGTCTATTGCACAATGATTGCCGAAAAAGTTTTAACGAAAGGCGCAAATCAATCCGTTTCATTGGCGGAGACACTTTACCGCTATTTCGCGGTTGATTTGGACAAATCGCACCGCACAAAATTCAACCGCACTTGGAACGGCATTTGGACGGATGATTTGGTTCATTACGCGCTTTCGGATGTTGTTTATTTGCCTGAACTAAAACGCGAGCAAGAACTTTGGCTTGAGCGTTTGGGCTTGCGCGAAGATTTTGAAAAGCAAATGGCGAGAATTTTTTAGCCATGAATAACACGAATAACAAAAATTACTTTTGTTTTTTATTCGTGTTATTCATGGCTAATTTTCCCTCGTTATTTTTGATATTTGTTCGTGGCTAAACTTCTTTGCATCTTGCGTAAAATTTACTTTCCTTTTTCTCGCCCCAAATTGCCGAACACGCAAACAATTCACTTTATCTTTCACGTTTCCGCGTCGATTATCAAATCTTTTATGCTTTCCGCATATTCGTTCGGATTAACAATTTCACCGTCAAGAAAACTGTCGTCCTCAAAGCCGACAGCTATCCAACGCCATTGTTCTTTCTCGTTTATCGTGCATTTGACAGGTTGAAGAAAAACGCCCGTTGCAAAGATTTTATCCGTGTCTGAAATTATTTGTTTGTTCATAGAGTTAAATTTCTTCAGCGTGTTCATATAAATCAGGCAAGCGATTTTGCCGCAATCGAAATTTTGTTCCGTGATTATGTCCACTTCGAGCGTCAAAATCTACTAAAACAAAGCCTTCACGCAAACCTTGCAAAAAGTTGTCAAAACTGAAACGAGTCAGCTTTAAAATTTTCTGGTAATGGTAAAACTCTTGTCCGCCTTCGCGTTTAACTTTGGCTTGAACGTAGAAACAATTATGCAGTTTTGTTCCGGCTTTCGCGGCTAAATCAGCAAATCCCCAATACGGTTGCGGATTTAATTCACCAAGTCCAACGCGAGTTTCTACCGATTTGAGCCAATCAAGATGTTTGACCGCAACGACTGAACTGTCAAAAGAAATCAAAACTTTTTGTTCCGTTTCGTTTATTACGACTTTGAAACCTCTATCGCTTGGCGCGAGTCCGTGAATTGTTTGGCGAAAGCTCATTTCAACTTCGGGATAACCTAATCCGGCTTTTTGATGCCGCCAACCATATTTGGGAAGCAAAACAGCAGGAATGAACTTTAACGCTTGCGGAGAAGGTTCAACGTGAAAAAGAGTTGTCAAAGACGTAGTGCCAAGTCGTTGTGTTTTTAATTCCCATTCATCAGCATTAGGTATTGGCAAATTGTTTTCTTCAATACCGAGTAAATCTTCAAGCGTGTTTCCGATGCCACCGTGATTACCGTGTCGAGCATTTGAGATAAAGCCTAAATCTCGAATCTTTTTTAATTCTTTAATAAGAGTTTCTTTCGTGTATATTTTCATTAGTTCGCCAAATCGAAAAGAGTGTTTTCTCCGGTTGGAATTGTTACCGTTCCATTGATACGACTTTCTGCGGTTTCGCAGTATTCCGGCGAAATTTCGATGCCGATGTAATTTCTACCAAGTTGTTTAGCGGCTATTGCGGTTGTTCCCGAACCTGAAAAAGGGTCAAGAATAATTTGTGCTTCTGTGCTTTCGATACATCGAAAAGGCAATGCAATAGGAAATGGTGCAGGATGTTTATTTTTCATTTCCTGCGGAAATTCCCAAACATCGCCGTAACCGTTTTTTTGTGGCGCAAGTTTGAATTTCGGTTTGGCGATTAAGTAAATAACTTCGTAAGTTGGAACAAAGTAGCCCGGATTAAAATTAAACCCGCCCGCCCGTTGCCAAACGATTATTTTCCGGACGGGAAAACTAACGACCACAACATCGCGGTCCTGCACTGAACCACCTTGAACGCCCCATTTGGTACT
>MWVY01000175.1_pt1 | contig 15542 bp, 13 predicted proteins | sample 1047251 | NCBI WGS metagenome assembly MWVY01 (sample SAMN06349983, study PRJNA376086) | soil metagenome | isolation source: MS7-5 sample Antarctic (ecotone) soil | place: Antarctica | collected 2015-01-13
CGTGTATTTCTTCGCCAGCCGTCCGTTTTTGTCGTAAAGAAACGTCGTCGGCAAAGCCATTTCGCCGCTGGAAATGTTCGGATCAACTCCGGCAGTTAGAATCGGATATTTTATTTTGTATTTTTCAACGAACGGCGGCACTAAACTTAAATCGTCGTCAACCGTCACGCCAACCGTTTCCACGCCGCGCGCTTTGTATTCCTCGGCGAACGAAACCAATCCAGGCGTTTCGACGCGGCACGGCGGGCACCACGTCGCCCAGTAATTAACGACGACGACTTTGCCGCGATGGTCAGAAAAGTTCCATTCGTTACTGTTTAAGTCTTTGAGCGTGAAATTGGCGGCGGGTTTTCTGCTTTCTACAGATGCAACGCCGAATTGCCACCACGATTCGGGCGCCATAAAAAACAATATCGCGGCGAAGACCGCCAGATAGCCGAGCCAGCCTAAAAGACGTTTTTTGAGCGTCGGCTTTTCATTCGTCTTATTGTTTTCCGCGTTACTGACTTCGATTTTATTTTCCTGTGTCATTTTGATTGTTCTTTTCAAAAGAAAAACTGCCGGATGGCGACAATCGTGCCGCGTTCGTTTCTGACTTGTTTGAAATAACCGCTGATTTTGGCGTAGCCGTCTATCTTTGCGTGCTTCTTGCCGCCCGCGTCCCAGAACATTTCCTGATGCTCTTCCAGATAGCCGTGCGTGTCGTTGATCTGCAAAATTGTTAATCTTTTATTTCCCATTGCTCGTTCTCAGTAAAAATTTAATAAAACCGCTCAAAGCTTCGCGATGAAGCACGGTAGCTTTGAATTTCAGTTTCCCGCTTTTTTAACCGCCCTTTTGGAGACGATCTTCTTCGCTCCGGCTGGCGTTTGTGTGTGTAGGGTAATTCTTTTGTTCAGCAGCGTCTTTATATCTTTTTCAAGGACAAATTCTTCGACCGCGCCGAAGTATTTTTTCGCGAGAAAACCTTTTTCGTCAATCAAAAGCGACATCGGAATCGCCTTTTGCTGTGAAAGAATTGAACCCGGAACGGCTAGGACGATCGAATAATCGATCTTAAAATCTTTAATGAATTTATTGATCTGGGAGACGTTTTCGCTGTCCACGGAAACGCCGACGACTTTTAATCCGGCGACTTTGTATTTATCGGAAAGCCTGACCAGCACCGGGATTTCCGAACGGCACGGCGCGCACCACGTCGCCCAGAAATTCAGGAGCGTCAGGCTGCCGCGATTGTCCTTTAAATTCCATTTCTGCCCGTCAATCCGGTTTAGAGCCAGATTCGGTAGAGGCTTTTGCGCCGCCGCCTGTCCGAACGCGGCGGCGGCGAGCAAAACGCACGCCGCAGCGAAAAACGCGAGCCGATTGCTGATTTTTTTGATTATCATTAAATATCTTCCCTTGTTTCGTTAAATTCATCCGTCTGTTTTTTCTGACGCCGAGACCCGACGTCGCACGCTCCGCGCATTCAGGTGCCGATGCCCAATTTGGGCAAAATTACGAGCTGCAACAGCAGGTAAATAACGACGAATCCGCCGATCCAGTAAAGTTCGTTCATTTTAATTTTCTCCTAATTCTTACAATTATTTTTCCGTCGGAAGTTTCGCGTTCATCCACTCGGAAGTTCCGCCCGTGATATTGTAGATGTCTTTGAAACCGGCTTTCTGCAAAATTTCCGAGCCTTTCTGCGAACGGCGTCCGGTTTCGCAGATGACGTAGACGGGTTTGTTTTTATCGAGTTCAGCGAGGTCGGCTTCGAGCCGGTCGAGCGGTAAATTCTTCGCGCCCACGGCGTGACCGCCCGCATATTCCTCGACTGTGCGGACGTCTATGAACTGCGCGTCCTTTTTATCTTCGATCGCCTTTTTCGCTTCCGTTACCGAAACCTGCGCGATTTCTTTCTGCGTTTGTGTCATTTCCATTTTCGTTTCCGTTTTTATCTCAGTTTTGGTTTCTACCTGCGTCGCCGCGCTCTGACAGCCGGCAAACGCCGAGGTTGCTAAAATCAAACTTGCAAATATCGTCATTTTCATAAATTCCTCTTATAAACAGATGACGGGAATGTCCAAAAGTATTCCCGCCGTCTTTTTTTCTTCTTGAGAATTGGCACAGGAGGTCGCCGAAACTTCCGTGTCTAATCCGGCGTCCATCCAGGCTTTTGTGCCGCCCGTGACTTGTAGATTTCCTTGAAACCCGCGTTTTCGAGAATGCTTGTGCCGAGGCTCGAGCGATAACCGCCCTGACATAAAACATAAGTCGGCAGCTCGGGGTTCAGATGATCGAGTTCTCTCGAAAGCGTGTTGAGCGGCAGATTGATCGTGCCCGCAGCGTGACCATTCGCGTGTTCCGCCGGATTGCGCACGTCAACGAACTGCACATTTTCGGCGGCAGTCGCGTCTTTCGCTTTTTCGACCGGAACTTGTTCGACCATTTTCTTTTCGCCCGTAAAATCCTTCATCAAAACGAATCCTTTAACAGTTTCGATGCCGACGCGCGCCATCCGCATAAAGGCTTCGTCAACCTGTTCCCGCGTATCGGCGGCGATGGCGACCGGCGTTCCGATCGTGATAAGCATTCCCGCCCACGACGCGAATTGTCCGCCGAGTCCGATGTTGATCGCGTTCGGCACGTGTCCCGCGCCGAAATCAGTGTTTTGGCGCACGTCGAGCACGATGCCGTCAAAGTTTTCGATCTCTGCGGTCGAAAGTTTGGCGGGCTTTTCAAGATGTTCAAGCGATGCCGAACCTTTCAAGTTCTGTGCCGCGCTCGCCGCAAAATACGCCCCCGAAATGCAACATCGCCGTCAAAGCAATGGTAATAACTTCCGCGTCGGAAACTTCGATGCGAATGTCTTCGCGATGTCCGCTTGCCTTGAGAAAATCGTCAATAAAACAGTATATTGCAAGAGTGCTATCGCACATTTTCAAGTCCTCTTTTTTGTGAATTTGTTTGGCGACAAAATTCTAAAAGAGGACTTTTCTATTTTCAAATATCAAATTCTATAACTGGCAACTTGGGTTATGATAATATAATTTATTGCCCGGCGGGATGCTGCTTGAGCCATTCGGCGCGAAGCAGAAAGCTACCTTCCGTGACGATTTCATCGCCGACGTTCAAACCTTCCAGCACAACATATCGCCCGCCATTTTCCGTCCCTAAGCGCACTGGTTTTAAAATGAACACGTTCGGTTTATCGGTTACGACGAAAACCATTTGCCGGTTGTTAATGTTCTGCACGGCGGCGGCTGGAACGACGGGCGCGGTCATTTCCGCCGTTCCCATCGCGCCGAAAGCGACACCAACATACATTCCGATTTTCAAAATCTGTCCCGGGTTTTCGAGTTCGACGCGCACTTGCGCCGTCCGCGTATCTTGATTTATTCCCGGGTCAATGTAAGTAACCTGCCCGCGAAAGAGCCGTTCCGGATATGCGTCGGTTGTGACTGACGCGCCGCTTCCTGCGCGAATCCGTCCCAGGTCTTTTTCATAAACCTGAGCGATAACCCAAACGCTTGATAGATTCGTGACCTTCATCAATTCTTTATTGGCTTCGACGACCTCATTTTGATTGACCGAGCGAGCCGTGATGGTGCCGGAAACGGGCGAGGTTATGGCAAGTTCAGAAGTAATCTGCGACGGGACGCGAAGCGCGTTCACGCGCTCAGGCGACAATCCAAGCACGATTAACCTTTGGCGAGCGGCGGCAAGGTCGGATTCGCCGGTTCTCAGTTTGACGGCGGCTTGCTCGAATTCCGCGTTGCTGACCGGAGCAATACGGGCGACTTCCGTCGCGCGCTTGTACTGCCGGCGCGCGTTCTCTAATTCGGCTTCGGCGGTTTTTAATTTCGTGCGCTCTTGATCGAATTCTTCGCGGCTTACCGCCCCGATTTCGACGAGCTTGACGGCACGTTTATAACGTCTTTGCATTTCGTCGAGTTCGGCTTCGGCGGTTTTTAATTTTGCCTGCGCCTGATCTAATTCTCCGCGACTGACCGGATTGATTTTCAAAAGGCGCGCGGCACGTTCGTAACTTTGCCGCGCAGTGTTCACTTCGGTTTGAAGGGCAAGAAAGCGCGATTGCGCCGCCGCGAGATCATCGCTCGAAACAACGGCGACTGTTTGCCCGCGGCTGACATTCTCGCCAAGCCGCGCCGACACGTTGCGAACCACGCCGCCGATTTGTGAAACGACGGGTGTCTCGCTGTAAGCGTTCGCCTGCACAACGCCCGTCGCGGCGATTGACGCGGCATCCTGCGATAAGGTTTCGCCAACCGACTCAATCTTGATTCCGCTACGTTCGACTTGTTCGGAAGCAATCGTCACGGTTTGTTCTTCAGTCGTCGGAGGATTCGTGACCTTCATCAATTCTTTATTGGCTTCGACGACCTCATTTTGATTGACCGAGCGAGCCGTGATGGTGCCGGAAACGGGCGAGGTTATGGCAAGTTCAGAAGTAATCTGCGACGGGACGCGAAGCGCGTTCACGCGCTCAGGCGACAATCCAAGCACGATTAACCTTTGGCGAGCGGCGGCAAGGTCGGATTCGCCGGTTCTCAGTTTGACGGCGGCTTGCTCGAATTCCGCGTTGCTGACCGGAGCAATACGGGCGACTTCCGTCGCGCGCTTGTACTGCCGGCGCGCGTTCTCTAATTCGGCTTCGGCGGTTTTTAATTTCGTGCGCTCTTGATCGAATTCTTCGCGGCTTACCGCCCCGATTTCGACGAGCTTGACGGCACGTTTATAACGTCTTTGCATTTCGTCGAGTTCGGCTTCGGCGGTTTTTAATTTTGCCTGCGCCTGATCTAATTCTCCGCGACTGACCGGATTGATTTTCAAAAGGCGCGCGGCACGTTCGTAACTTTGCCGCGCAGTGTTCACTTCGGTTTGAAGGGCAAGAAAGCGCGATTGCGCCGCCGCGAGATCATCGCTCGAAACAACGGCGACTGTTTGCCCGCGGCTGACATTCTCGCCAAGCCGCGCCGACACGTTGCGAACCACGCCGCCGATTTGTGAAACGACGGGTGTCTCGCTGTAAGCGTTCGCCTGCACAACGCCCGTCGCGGCGATTGACGCGGCATCCTGCGATAAGGTTTCGCCAACCGACTCAATCTTGATTCCGCTACGTTCGACTTGTTCGGAAGCAATCGTCACGGTTTGTTCTTCAGTCGTCGGAGAAGATTGTTCATTACTCTCAAATGAAATTGTGCGCGGCGCAGGCACCGGCTGACCACCTTCTTTATTGCGAAATAGCCAAAAAACAAACGCTCCTAAAATCACGACTCCGATAACCGCCAATGCAATATACATCGGCTTGCGGCTCGAATTTCGATTTTCGGTCGAAGCAACATTGGCTTTTTCGACCGCTTCGAGATTTTCGCTTTCGCTTTCGGTTTCCGTTATTTTTTCTTTATTTTCTTCCGTCATTTATTTATCAACTCCGGCGCGTTCGTCGCCCGCAAAATCTCCACCCGCGCCGCGTAAACCGCCAGTTGCGCGTCAATAAATTCGTTTTCAAGCTCGATAAAGCGGCGCTGCTCAATCAGGTACTCAATCAAATTCCGCGCTCCGAGTTCGTATGTTTGCCGCACGACCTGCAAGTTGGCATTGGCTTGGTCGCGCACGCCGACGCGGAAAATCTCACCGGCGCGAGCCGCGCTCTGGTAGCGGGCAAAAGCGGCGGCGACTTCGCGGCGAATCGTTAGTTCGGCAAACTCGCGGCGCGTCCCGGCGGCGGATAAATTCGCGGCGGCGGCTTCAATCGCGCCTTGATTGCGGTTACGGACGGGAAGCTCGAAGGTAACGCCGAATTTGAAAGAATGAAAAACATCCTGCACGGGACGCAATTGTCCGGTGTCGGTAATGCCGTTGACGGGAAAGCCGAAATTATTTCGTCCGTAACCTGCCGAAACGCTCGCGTCAATGCGTCCGGCGGCTCGCGCCTGTTCGATTTGCGCTGCGGCGAGAGTTTCCATTGCCCGCACCGCGAGCAAGTCGGGGCGCGTCTGCAAAGCTGCCCGCATCGCTTCGGCGAGCGGCGGCAAAGGCGCGAGCAAGTCCCGAAAATCGCCGCGTAGCCGCAACGGTTCTTCCGGTTTCATTCCAAGCAGATTGCGAAGTTCCAAGAATACAATTTCGGTTTTTCCAGCTTCGGTTTCGCGCGTCGAGTGCAGGCGATTAACTTCGACGAGCGTCATATTTTCTTCGAGCGGCGCGGTTTTGCCCTCGCCCACGCGAGCCTGCACGAGCCTGAACCCTTGCAAAGCCGTTTCGAGCAAATCTTCCACCAGTTTCAGTTTGAGCGTGTTTGCCAAAGCCTCGCCGAATTTGGCGCGAACTTCGGTAATGCCGTTGACGGGAAAGCCGAAATTATTTCGTCCGTAACCTGCCGAAACGCTCGCGTCAATGCGTCCGGCGGCTCGCGCCTGTTCGATTTGCGCTGCGGCGAGAGTTTCCATTGCCCGCACCGCGAGCAAGTCGGGGCGCGTCTGCAAAGCTGCCCGCATCGCTTCGGCGAGCGGCGGCAAAGGCGCGAGCAAGTCCCGAAAATCGCCGCGTAGCCGCAACGGTTCTTCCGGTTTCATTCCAAGCAGATTGCGAAGTTCCAAGAATACAATTTCGGTTTTTCCAGCTTCGGTTTCGCGCGTCGAGTGCAGGCGATTAACTTCGACGAGCGTCATATTTTCTTCGAGCGGCGCGGTTTTGCCCTCGCCCACGCGAGCCTGCACGAGCCTGAACCCTTGCAAAGCCGTTTCGAGCAAATCTTCCACCAGTTTCAGTTTGAGCGTGTTTGCCAAAGCCTCGCCGAATTTGGCGCGAACTTCCGCCGCCAGCAGTCGCTCGCGGTTGGCAACCTCTTTTTCGCGCACGGATAATTCGGCTTCGGCGACACCCACGCGCGTTTTTCGCCGCCCGCCGAGTTCGAGCGGCAAACTTCCCGCGATCATCGTGTCATTGTCGGAGCCGCCGATTTGCTCCTGGCGGCTGAACTCCACGCTCGGATTCGGTCTTAACCCGGCTTGTTTGACAAGGGCGCGCGCCGCTTCGATTTCTTTTCGCGCAGCCGCCAGCTCGCCGTTATTCAGGAGCGCGAAAGCGACGGCTTCATCCGCCGTCATTCCGCCGGTTTGGTCAAGATAACGCGCCAAAGTTGCCGGTCCATCCGCCAAAGTTACTGTTTGAGTTTGCGCCAGAGCAGGCGCAGTAGTCTGCATCGCCAACAACACGCCTGCGCAGCCCAAACTGATTATTTTTTTTATAAAATTAAAAAACATATACTTTTTCAAACTATGTAATCGTTCCAGCCGCCGTAATTTTCCCTGATCTTTCCGCGTGGAAAGCTGAGAAGAATCAAGACAATTCCCGCGATTATGCCGTTTATTATTGCGCCCGTTGTAAATCCATTGAGAACAAACGGCGCGATGACCAGCCAGATTCCGAACAGCACATTGATAAAACGCACTGCGCGACCGACTTCCGCCATTGCGATTACGGCAAATGTAACAATCAATGCTCCAACCAGATGGTCGCTGTCCGCCGCTCTACCCGTTGTTTGGAAAAACCAAGGCGCGAACATCAGCCACACGCCGAGCGCGGAACAAACAAGTAAATTCCAATTGCTCACAATCCAAGTTTGAAACATCTCAAACGGGCGCGACCAATCGAACGGCGTTAAACCGCTGTCCTGTTTGCCTTCGACCGTGCCGCCAAGCCAAAACGTGCGCCAGAGCGGTTTGCCTTCGCGTTTCGCCTGCAAGAGAAATTGCAGCATCGCCACGACTTCATCGAGCGTCGCCGGAATCATCGCCAGCATCGCTATCGCCGCGAGCAAACAAAGACTACACCACGCGCCGACCGCCAAAGGCTGTAAAATAATCAGCACGATGCTGACCGTGCCGAGCGGAATGACCAGAATTCCGAAGAAAGTTACCATCCACGGCATTGTCCGCCAACGCGCCTTGTCGCCCATAAAGCCCATCAATATCTCCAGCATATAAGCCAACGCGCCGAGTCCGGCATCAGAAATCGGAAACATTTTCGAGATATCAGATTCAAGCACGGTGCGCGTGCCGTCGCCGAAAAACGGGTCATAAACCGAGTCGACATGTCCGAGTTGATACGCCGCCATATAACGCGAAGCCAAAAAACCAACCAGTGCGAGAAGAATAATCGGAGCGCGCTGCAGCCACGACGAAGGATTGTAAGACCAGCCGGGCGGCACGTCCGCGCCATCCATCACCGACATATCCATTCCCGGCATCATCGGGACGAGAACGGAAAAAGCAATCACTAACGCGCCGATGATTGTATCGTTCATATATCCGGCGGCGGTCGGAGACCAGAAAACGAGCGGCGCAAACAACAGCCAGATGCCGACAAAACAATTTGCCCACCGCGCATAATTGCCGATTTTGCGCGAAGCCGCCGCGATTGAAAAAACGACGATGAGCGAGCCGCTCACGATGTCGCTCCAAGTCATTCCCGCGCTTTGATAGCCGAGCGTCGCCGGACTCGTGATGAGCCACGCGCCGAGAATCAAATTGACAAAACTCGCCCAGAGCGATTCCTGCCACATCATCCGGTCGTGGTCGCCGCCGCCCATTCCTTGCATCATTCCGCCGCTCATATTCATATCGCCGTGCGACATCGTTTTGGAATGTTCGTCGGCAGATTTGCCCTCCATCATTTTGGCGTGTTCTTCGTCCGACATACCCGGCATTTTTTCCGACTCGCCTTCTTTTGGCGTGTCGTGCGTCATTTCGGTTTGACCTTCATTTATCTTCGCTTCGTCGGACGCGGGCGCGTTTTCGTATTGATTCTCCGGCATCGTCGCGCCGCTTTCCTTTTCGCTCGAATGATTTTTATGCTCGTTTATTGCGTCCTCTTGCGCCGGGTTTTCGAGTTCCGACGGCGGTTCAAGTTTATTTTCCTCATACCACGCCGCCGGGTCGGTTTTGAGCGCGTCAATCATTTTTGGTAATGTGCCGCGCAAAGAGCGTTGCGGAGTCCAATCGAGCAATTGTTTGGCGCGTGAAATATCGAGCGCGTAATGGTCGTCGGCGTAGTCAATCATCCAAGGTTTGATAAACGGTTCTTCCACGAGCGGCGTGTTGTCTTGAAACCAAGCTCCCGTTTTCGCTAACGCTTTGGGAATCTGCGTCGTTTCCCAATCTTCACCGTGAATCAATCTCCCGAACGTGTGCTGCAACTCGCTGTAAGTGAGCGGCTCAGGTTCGCCGGCGAGCAGCGGCAACTCCGGCGGCAATTGCTTGCGCCGTTCGACCAGCCGCGCGAAAACATCTACGAGGTCGTCCAGATGCAGAAACGATTGTCCGTGCGCCACGTCGCCGGGGAAAACGCGGCTGGTCAGCCATCGCTCGTAAATGCGCTGAATCTGATGCGCGAGCGGAATCGAATGAGTTTGGTCGTCATACACGCCCGCAATGCGTAAAAGAACCACGGGAATCGAGCCGCGTTCGGAACGGATCAATTCTTCGGTTTCGATTTTTGAATTCGGATAAGCCCAGGTCGGTTTAATCGGTGAATCTTCGTTGATAAACTCGCCCGGCTCACGCGGCAAATGGACGAGCATCGTGCTGGAAAAAACGAATTGTTCAACTTGAAAATCTTTTAGCCCGCGCAATAAACGCTCCGTTCCGCGCACGGTAATTTCTTCGTATTTCGGACTCGGCTCGCCCGAAAAATCATAATATGCGGCGAGATGAATTACCGAAGCAATGTGCGTTCCGTGATGCTCACGAATGACGCGCAGACCTTCGCGCACGCTCTCGTCCGAGGTGAGGTCAACCGGCACGGCGGTGCATCCGGGCGGCGGCGGGCTAGGAGCTTGACGGTCAAAACCGACGACCTCGTAACCTTCTCCGGCAAGCCGCGCCGCCGCCGCATAGCCAATCAGCCCGTTGCTGCCCGTTACAATCACTAAATCTTTTTTTACTTCCATTTGTTTTCCTCCTTGTAGCTGCTCAATCGATGAATCATCGGAAGTTTGTTGTTTGCTTGCTGCTTCCTTTTGCTTATTTCGCCGCCGGTTTATGAGCTTCGTCAATAATCGAGCGCATCTGCCCGCGCATTGACGGATTACGGCGCATCATCTCAACCATTGCCTGGCGGTGTTCGGCGTTGCTCATCATATTTTCCATCTGCTTCGCCATCTTGTCGCCGTTTTCCGTCATATAGAGCGTCATCATCTCGGTCATCTGCGGGTTCGACATCATTTGTTCCATCATTTGCGGATTAGACATCATCTTGTCCATCATCTGCCGCATCATTTCCGGGTTGTTCATCATCATTTGCATCATCATCTCGCGCTGCTGCGGATTGTTCGTCATTCCGCTCATCATCTCGCCGGATGTGTTTGCATTAGATACATTTGCGTTGTTCGACTGCACCATATCTCGCCGGCACGCCGCCAACATAAGCGCGATTACCGCGACGACGACGACCGTCAACATCAAAATTGTTTTTTTCATTTCTTTCTCCTTATTTTCGTGTTCAAAACCTGTCCTTTCGTTTATGCCGCCGCATTGCAAGCCGCAACGCGGCAGGTAGTAAAACGGTCAACTGCAAAAACGGCAGCAAGCCGACTTGCAAAAATGGCACAGTCGGCATCCGCTCGTTGTAAGACCAATGCCCGAACGCTTTCGCAATCCATTCGATAACAAGCGCGAAAACTGCTCCGCAAACCGCCAACGTCAAATAAACTTTCCATCCGCCGCCGATGCCCCAACGCATTGAGCGCGTAAAAAGTGCGCCGATTCCGTAAGCAAGCAGCGTCAGCACCGCATCGCCGCCCGCCGCCAATGTGCAATACAAAAATTTCTTCTGCCAGGAATTTCCGCTCTCGATGTAAAAGGATATTTGCGATATTTCCCAAATCCAATTCAGCAGAAACGCCGCGACGAACAAGCGGACGAGAAAAGACCGGACAGAAATTGAATCGTTAATGTTTGACACGCTCATCCTCCCTTTCCCGCTTTTCGATTTTGCTCAAACCGTTGCCGCTTGTTTGCGGCGCAATGTTCGGTTCAACTTCTTCGGCTTCGACAAACGCTTCCGTTTTTGAAACTGATTCTTTCGTTAATTTGCGCTCGTGTATCCAGTAAAAAATCACCGGCGTAACAATAAGAACGTGCAGAAGGCTCGAAACCATTCCGCCCAAAACCGGTGTCGCCAGCGGCTTCATCACTTCCGAACCCGCGCTCGAACTCCACATAATCGGAAGCAGTCCGGCAACGACTGTCGAAACCGTCATCACTTTTGGACGAAGGCGAAGCAACGCGCCTTCCGTGATGGCTTCGAGTAAATCTTTTCTGGTCAAAGTTCCAAGTTCTTTTCGTTTTTTCTCAACCGCTTCGTTCAGATAAATCACCATCACCACACCGGTTTGAACGGCTGTTCCGAAGAGCGCGATAAAGCCGACCCAGACGGCAACCGAAAAGTTATAGCCCAAAAACCAGACGAGATACACGCCGCCCGTCAAAGCAAACGGCACGGCGAGAAGAACGTGCGCGGCTTCCAGCACGGAGTGATAAGTCAGATAAAGCAAGCCGAAAATTACCAGCAAAACAATCGGAATGACAATCAGCAGACGGGCGCGGGCGCGCTGCTGATTTTCGTATTGACCGCTCCAATTGATGTAGTATCCGGCGGGCAACTGCACTTGTTTGGCGATTGCTGCTCGCGCTTCCTCGACGAACGATCCGACATCGCGCCCGCGGACATTTAATAGAACCGTGCCGCGAAGAAGTCCGTTCTCGCTCGAAATCATCGTCGGACCTTCAACCTTGCGAATATCGGCTAATTGAGCAAGCGGAATGGTGTTGCCGTTCGCTGCCATAATCGGAATTTGCCCGATGGCTTCGGCACTCGCGCGAAATTCCGGCGCGTAGCGGACGCGAATCGGGAAACGTCTGCGCCCTTCAATCGTCACCGATAGATTCGTCTCCCCGATACCTTTTTCGATTGCCTCTTCAATCATCCGCGTGTCAATGCCGTAACGCGCCGCCGCCTGACGATTGATTTTTATATCAATATACGGCGCGCCGCTGATTTGTTCGGGATAAACGTCCGCCGCGCCGGGAACGATTTTGACGACATCGGCAATTTCTCTGGAAACCGTTTCCAGAGTTTTCAAATCGTTGCCGAAAATCTTGATTCCGACTTCCGAGCGAATTCCGGTCGAAAGCATCTCGATCCGGTTGATAATCGGCTGCGTCCAGATGTTCGTCACCCCGGGCATTTTTACAGCCGCGTCCATCTCGGCAATCAATTTTTCCCGCGTCATTCCCGCCCGCCATTCTTGCTGCGGCTTCAAGTGAACGATTGTTTCGTTCATATTCACCGGCGCGGGGTCGGTCGAAGTTTCGGCGCGTCCGGCTTTTCCGACCGCCCAGGCGACTTCGGGAAAAGTTTTTAAGATTTCGTCCTGCTTGCTCATTATTTTCAGAGCCTCGTCAATTGAAATCGCCGGGTCGGTCACGGGCATAAACATCACGTCGCCTTCGTTCAGAGGCGGCATAAACTCGTTGCCGATTCCCGTTGCCAGAAAAATCGCGCCGAGAAACAAAACGAGCGCGGCGGCGACCGTTAAGACGCGATGCGCGAGAGCGAAACCGAGAGCCGGCTGGTAAAGCCGGTGCAGAAAACGCATCACCGGATTTGATTGTTCGGAGTGAATTTTTCCGCCGAGCAAAAAAGTGCAAAGCACGGGAACCAGGCTGATGGCAATAATCGTCGCGGCGACCATCGCAAAAGTCTTTGTAAAAGCGAGCGGATGAAACAGTTTTCCTTCCTGCCCTTCCAGTGCGAAAACCGGAACGAAGGCGAGAATGATAATCGCCATCGAAAAGAACACGGGTCGCCCGACAAGTTTGGTTGACTCTAAAACGATTTCCCAAACGGCTTTTCGGTCTTTCGGATCAACCTTTTTCAGTTCCATAAAGCGAAAGGCGTTTTCCGTCACAACGATTCCGGCGTCAACCAGAACGCCGATGGCGATGGCGATTCCGGCGAGCGACATCAGATTTGAACTGATGCCCATAAAATACATAAATAAAAATGAAGTCAAAACGGCGAGCGGCAGCGGAATCGTGACAATTAAAATCGAGCGAAAATGCGCGAGAAAAAGGATGTGAGCGAGCGTGACGAAAATCAAGGCTTCAATCAAAGCCCATTCCAAAGTATTGACGGCGCGGTTGATAAGCTGCGTGCGGTCGTAAAAAGGAACAACTGAAACGCCTTCGGGCAAACCAACCTTTAATTCTTCGATTTTTTTCTTGACCGCTTCGATGACTTCGAGCGTGTTCACGCCGTAGCGAGCGATGACCACGCCGCCGACGGCTTCCTTGCCGTTTTTATCCAATGCGCCGGTGCGAAAAGCATTGCCGAGTTTTACTTCGGCGACATTTTTGACATAAATCGGCGTTCCGTTATTTGAGCCGATAACGACGTTTTCGACATCCGCCGCCGATTCAATCAACCCGATGCCGCGCACGACCGCCCATTGTCCGGCTTGCTCGACGACGTTTCCGCCGACGTTGTTGTTTGAACGCTGCACGGCTTCGACGACGGTTGACAGCGGAATATTAAGCCCGCGCAGTTTGTTCGGGTCAACATCAACCTGATACTGCTGCACGTATCCGCCGACCGAGGCGACTTCTGCCACGCCCGGAACGGAATTTAATTGATAGCGGACAAACCAATCCTGCAGGGAGCGCAAATCGCGCAAATTCATCGTGTCAGATTCGAGCGTATACCAGAAAACCTGCCCGACTCCGGTCGCATCGGGTCCGAGCGTCGGCACAACGCCTTCGGGCAATTGCTTTGAGACGAGATTAAGCCGTTCGAGAACGCGGGTTCGCGCCCAATACAAATCAATATTGTCTTCAAAAATGATGTTAATCATCGAAAAGCTGAACGCGGAACTCGCCCGCACGACGCGCACGCCCGGCAAGCCCTGCAAGTTTGTCACGAGAGGATAAGTCACCTGGTCTTCGACTTCCTGCGGCGAACGTCCCGCCCAATCGGTGAAAACGATGACCTGGTTGTCGGACAAGTCTGGAATCGCGTCAATCGGCGTGCGCGTCAAAGCCCAGTAACCCGCCGCCGCCAGCGCAACGTAGAAAGCGATAACGATGCCGCGATTTTTGAGCGACCATTCGATAAGCCGGTTAATCATATTTTTATTTAGTAAGCAGTTACGGGAATCGAAGTTTTGCCGTTTCCGGCAGAGCCTTCATAACTGATTTGCGCCTGCCATTCGCCGGGCATCTCGATTCTGACTTTGCCCTTGTAAACGCCCGGCACGGAAGTCGTCGTAAAAGTCGCCGCATCATTCATTTGCGCCATACTTCCCATCGCCGGCATTTGAAAATTAAGCGCGGCGGCACTGACCATACCGACATCAACCGCTTTGCCCGAAGCATCGGTAAATGCGAGAAAGATTTCCTGTTCGCCGTTTTTAAGTTTGCCTGTGTCGTTTGAGAGCGTCACCATCAGATTGTTGCCAATCGGTGCTGCTTTAATGACTTTCCCCGGAACCGGATTAGCGGCGGTCGGCTGAGTGCCTGAACTGCAAGCCGCAGCCAAAAGAATAAATGCGAAAAGTGATGCGAAACTAATAAATAGAATAATTTTTTTCATTTTGAAATCTCCTTAAATTGAAACGAATTGAAATAGAATTTTCCGCCCCGTATGCCTCAAAAAAGACACGCCGAGACGCACAAAGACGCGCAAACAAAAAGCCCCGCGCGGACACACTTCGCCTGCGACAAGACACACTACGCCCTTGAAACTAAATCAAAAACGAATGATGTTGGATATATTTGGGTTGGAATTTTTGCGAGAAAGTTACGCGCTCAAACGAAAAGGAAACCTTTAAAGCCGGTTTTTCCTGTCCGAGCAGCAACGCGATTTGTTTGAGGATTGAATCGCTGATAATAATGGTCGAAGGCGAAAAGTTAAAAGACGCGCCCGGCGCAGTCGGCGCGGGACTGCTGCAATTTACCGCGCAGCAAAGTTGAGCCGCGCTGACTGATTTGACTTTATGAGACTTCTTCTTGCAGCACTTCATAGCTGACATACCGTTTTCCGCATTGCCTGAAAAAACAGGCGTTCCCGCCAGCGCGCCCGAGGCGAGAGCTAAGAGCAGAATTAGTGATGTCAGCCATCTAACCATTAGTTTTACAGTATTCCACCTGTTTAACGCCTGTCAAGTTTTCGGTATCAGGCAATACTCTAATCTAGATGCCTGATTCGGATTCTAATATTCCCAAATGAATTAAAAAATATTCATTTGGGATTTCCGCAACAGTGAGTTATCAGCTAAGCGAACCAACACACTGCCGTTTTTTTATAAAAGCGGCGAACCGATACCGCTCGCTTTTAGCGTAGCTTCATCAATGCCGCGACCGGCACAGCAACCGGCAAGTTTCCCGTCAATAACAATCGCGGGAACGCTTTTAATGCCGTATTCTTTGGCTTGCGCCGCGACATCTTCCCGGTGCATATCTAAAACCTGCACTTCG
>MWVY01000176.1_pt1 | contig 15530 bp, 15 predicted proteins | sample 1047251 | NCBI WGS metagenome assembly MWVY01 (sample SAMN06349983, study PRJNA376086) | soil metagenome | isolation source: MS7-5 sample Antarctic (ecotone) soil | place: Antarctica | collected 2015-01-13
ACACTACTGTTGCTTCCTTAAAGCAAAACGAAGGAAATGCAGAATTTGATGCAAGGCAATATATAACTACAACAAAGAATAATGCCCGGTTTCTATATATGGATTTTTCAAACTTCCATAACCCAGTTTTACATAGTTCCAGTTAGCCCATGCTCCCATTGTGTCTACCTGTAGCGGCACAGGGTTCAACATGCCGGGTTGATAAGCAAAATTCAGATTTTGATTAGGCACATTGTATTGCAACCTAGGCCTTGTAGTATCAACATTAGCCGGAGTTGCGTTAAAGTTTATTTTGGCAGCTTCTTTTAAGGTAGGTTTGAATGTTGATGTTATTTCTACAGACCTTTTTCTAATTGAATCTTGTGCTGAAACAATAGTAGTTGCCATTATTGTTATCAATAAAAACAAGCAGTTTATAATAGAACGATTGGATATTAGCATAGTGCTTCTTTTGCTTTGGTTTTATCTTACTTTACTTCCTTTACTTTCCTCATCAATTACCTGGTTCAGTTTTCTTTGTGCTTCATTCTTTAGCTCCAGGTTAAGCGAGTTTTCTACCACACTTTGAAAGGTAGCTTTAGCATTAAAATAATCTTTTTGCTTAAAATAAATATCTCCCAGTAATATATATGCTTTGGTTACCCAAAAATCATAAGAGCCGGACTTATTAATTACTTCAAAAGCCGCTTTTTCAGCATCTTTTAACCTCTCAAGCACAAACCAGCTACTTGCAATTTCATACCGTGCTTCTGCTGCAAGAGCACCCTTATTTATCGCTATTACTGAATTGAAAGCTTTTATAGCAGCATCATATTGCCCACTTATTTGTGATGATTTTCCAATGGTCATATTTGCCAGGGCTTTATCATCAGAACTGCTGCCCTTAAGCGCAACCAATTCCTGTGCATTCTCGGATGCTTCAGTCCATTTTTGTTGCTGGTATTGACTGCGCAATAAGCCACGCATTGCTTCCAACCGGTTTTCCTGTGATGCTGTTATTTGTTTTAGTTGTCCATAATATCTTTCCGCCTGGGCATAGTTCTTCAGCTCGAAGAAAGTAAGTCTTGCCGCTTGCAATAAAGCTCTTTCAGCATATTTGTTTGGGGCTCTTTCAGCTACAGAAGAATAAGCTTGCAGTGCATTATTCCAGTCCTTTCTTTCGTGGTATATTTCACCAATATTGAAGTAAGCATCAATTGTATAAGCACCATTTGGAAAACGTTGAATGTAGTCATTGAATGATGTTAGTGCTGTTGCGATATTCCCATTATCATACTGTCTTTCTGCTGCTGCGTATGTTAATGAGTCCTGGGTATTCACAGATAATGGCCTGCCTGCCTGCCGCATAACTTCTGCATATTCACCGGGACGACCTTCTTCTACGTAAACTGAACGTAGATTATCTAAAGCATCCTCCGCTTCGGGAGAATTAGGATAGTTAGTTATTAAGAATTTATACTGAGCAATTGCTTCGGTATTATTATTTAAATTATAATGAGCGATAGCAGACTTTAAATATGCCTGAGGTTTTAAACTACTGCTGGTGGTGGAGCGGATAATAGCATTTAAATGCGGAAGCGCCTCCCGAAAACGCTCATCTGCTAAGTAAGTATTTGCAATTTCCATATTAGCATCACCAACTAAAGGTGAGTTGGAAAACTTTCTTATCATCGCATTCATAGAGTTGATCTTCTCTGTAGAATTATTTATTCCCACAATCATACCTCTTTGAAACGTTGCATAATCTTCAGCAGGCCACGACATACGTATAATATTATCGTACATGCTTCTTGCTTGTGAATAATTACGATTCATGTAGTAGGCATCAGCGCTCCGTATATATGCATCCTGTGTTACCGGATCAGAATTTAAGGATACATTCCTTGCCAGCGGTTCAAAAAACGTTTGTGCAACATTGTAATTTTCTTTTCTGAAGTAGGCGTAGCCCAAATTATATTTTACTGTACGTTCATTTGCTTCACCACTTGAAGGCGCACCAGCAGTTAAATAGGCATTGTAATAACGAATAGCATCATCAATGCGGTTATTGCGGTAAGCTATTTCACCTTTCCAAAAATTTACATAAGGTAAAACTGCAGCATTGTTTGGATCTTTTAATGCTCTGTCTAATAATGCATCTGCTTCAGCCAGTCTCCCATCGTTGATCAATTCAGTAGCACGTCCGTAAAGTATTTTAGGAAATAACCTTCTGGTGTTGGCGGAAGGGTATTGCAGGCTTTCTATTAAGGACATTGCATCACGATAATTATTTGTGTTTGCAAGTGCACCTACCAATAATTCAGTGGCTTCTGTTTGATATTGTGAATTCGGGTAATCATTTAAAAATGACCGTAAGCTTTTTAATGCTTCATCCTGGTACCCTAATTCATAAGAAAGCTTTGCATAATTAAACCTTGAAATTTCCCTTTGAGTAGGGTTGCTGTTATTAGAGGAGCTAAATAAAAAGGCATTCCGGGCATTTGCTTTTTGTTCTGTTCGCAAATAAGCATCTGCAAGTAAATACATGGAGTGCTGACTTAGCGAATCTTCTTTGCCGCTTAATTGTTTAAATCCTTCAATTGCTTTATCCAATCGATTTTGATCGTAATAAGCATAGGATAATTCATACAGATCTTCGCGACGGACTTTATTCGAACGGTTTACATAATCCTCTAAATATGGAAGTGCTTTTGCATATTCTCTTCTCTCAAAATATGCATGCCCGAGGAGCTGCTTTAACTCCAAATCATAGCTTTGTGCTTTACCCTGCTGGAGCTTACTTTCAGCATATTTTACAGCTTCATCTTTTCTTCCCTGAACATAGTATATCTGTGCTATGTAGTATGGTACAACATGCTCATAGGCAGGTTCGTTTTCTACAACTCTAAAACTTTCTAAAGCTTCCCTGTAATTTCTGTCCCTGAATGCAATAAAACCATAGTAATAATTTGCATCTATGTAATTAGGATCATCCTTTATTTGCCTGATTGAATTTAATAATGGTTTTGCCTGTGCATAACGTTGTAAGGTGAAATAAGAGTAGCCCTGGTGAAATTGCATATCTGCAATTTCTTTATTATTCAAATTTGCAATGTTGGCATTTTCATACAGATCTACCGCCTCGGCAAACTGTTGTTTCATGAAGTAATATTCTGCCAGATGAAAACTCATCATTTGAACCCGGGCATTATTCTTTGTTGTAGTTATATATTGCCTTGCATCAAATTCTGCATTTCCTTCGTTTTGCTTTAAGGAAGCAACAGTAGTGTAATAAACTATTTCCTGAGCAACAAGTTGATTATTTACCCTATCTGTTTCTGTAAGAGATTGCTTTAATTCTTTGAGCAATGGATAAGCTAGATTGTACTGTTCTTTTTGAAAATATTCTTTAGCCAGCTCAAATTTTTGTAATGGATTGGTATAATTAAATGTTTGTTGAGAAGAAGAGAATAAAGCAATTAACGAGAAAAAAATTGCGGTACAGTATTTCTTCATATCACAGAAAGTTTTTCAATTGAACCGATAACGTTTTTAATAGGATAATTATTTTGGATGTTTCCAAACATCACTCCAAAGAAGCAACTTTTTATTTCTAATGCAATAGGTTTAACAAAAAATTCTTAGCAATGCATTAGCTCCGGAAAGAAATTGTTTAATTGAAGATTTCCCGGCTTATACATTTGCAGAATGAAAAAACTATTAAGCACACGTACTTCAAATACTGCATTATCAGCAGCAACATTTATTTTACGTGTAGGAGTTAGTGGAATAATGCTGGCGAAGCATGGCTATGGAAAATTGATGGACTTTTCTGAAAAGTCACAAACTTTTGCTGACCCCTTTGGCATTGGATCGTCTTTATCGTTAGGTCTTGTAGTATTTGCGGAATTTTTTTGTGCTGCTTTAATTATACTTGGTCTATTCACAAGACCTGCCACTATACCACTTATTATTGCAATGACGGTTGCATTAAGTTATTCAAATAACTGGGACGTTTTAGGTAAAGGTACCAGTGCAGCAATTTATCTTATTTGTTTTGTTGCTATCCTACTGTTAGGGCCTGGAAGAATAAGCCTTGACAGATTTATTAGCAAGTAGCTTATGCCCGATAGTAATCTGGTCTCCAATTTTTTATTTGCTTTTTAATTGCATCACCGGAAAGGTTTTCAGCCATAGCATGATCTATTAATTCAGGCAGCTCCTCGTCAGATGCAAAGCGAAGTGCTACAATTTGTTTTGTAGTTAATCTATCCGGGAGAAGTTTACCGGTAAGAACATAATAACGAAGATTTTCTTCTGCCCGGATTGCCCTGTCCTGGGCTTTCAATGCAAATGCACGTGCATAAATATAAAAGCTTATAAAAATTAATGCTACCAATATAATTAATGTGGCAGAGTAGAAATTATCTCTGTCAGAGTAGATAGCATTTCGGATAGCACCTATTAATAAAGCAATAATGGCTAAACCTGTAAGAATATGATATGTAAATACAATTTGTCTGTGGTTCTTGTAGTTCTGTTCTGTCATGGGGAGAAGTTTAAGGTTTAATGTTGAAAGTTGAAAGTTGAAAGTTGAAAGTTTAAAGTTGAAAGTTTAAAGTTGAAAGTTGAATGTTTAATGTTTAATGTTGAAATTAATTGGATAAAGTTTTAGTTTAAAGATCTTGTTTTTGCTTGTTGTCTTATCTATTGACTATTGACCATTCACCATTACTCTTGCCTACTGCTTATTTGCTTCTTACTGATTGCTGATTGCTGATTTATTAATTATTGCGCATTGACAATTTACCATCACCATTACCTATGATCTATTAACTATTAACTATTAACTATGAACTATCTCCTATTTCAGCACATCCAGAACTTTATACATTTTTGAAACTATTCCCGAAGCAGGTCCATTATAGTTATTTACTATAAACGAATAAATGTATTGCTTTCCATCTTTTGCTGTATGGTAACCGCAGAAAGCTTTAACACCGCGAATGGTGCCGCTTTTCATTTTCATATTGTTGTATTCCGGTAAAGAATTGTAAAAACCTTTAAACCACGGTTGCTTTGCAGCATATTGTAACATATTTACCTGAGCACTTGTAGTAACCCTATTAACCGGTGATAATCCTGAGCCATCTGTTATATTTAGCTCAGTAACTCGAATACCTTTTTCTTTCCAAAAATTTTTAACTACCTCCAGACCGGCAGAAGTTGATCCTTGCTGTTTCTTTTCGGATCCAATTGTTTTGATCAATGCCTCACCATAAAGATTAATGCTTTTTTTATTGAACCAGTAAATAATACTATCCAGTGGGGGTGAAGTTTCGGTGTGAATTACTTTAAGATTTTGTTTATTCAATTTTGAATCTGCCCAGTTCATTATAGTAAAGGAGCTGCTCTTTTCTATTCCACCCTTTTTAAGTTCTCCTAATAAGGTATGTGTGAATTGTAATGATGCATCAGGCATAGATCCGGAAATTGTAAAATTTTCTTCATTTACGGGGATGGTGCCTCTAATAATTCCTGTAGCATTTTTAATTGGGAAAAATATATATGCATTATCCCCCGTTCCCTTACCACCGGAGGTTACATAAGAAACCAGGTCGTAATCAACTAAAGCAGGATTAGTTCTTACAATTCTAACAGGATCTCCAATTTTAGCGCCAGACCTTAGTACTACGTCAAATTGATTTTCCCGCCAGTTTAATGGCAAAGCGTTCGCACCGTAATAATTAGCTACATCTTCCCACATCCAGTGTTTGTGAATAGGATCATTTTCCCACCTGATACCATCTATATCAAAACCCACCAGCGTATCTATTCCCTGGTTCTTTAACCCCGCAACTAACCTGGTAACTACATTTTGTTCTTTAGTTCCATTCCACCGCCAGCTACCCAATGTAGGATCACCGGATGGTGTTATAAACATCATTGCTGTTCTATTGCTTTTAAATATTTCAAACCTCGTGTTGTAGCGAAAATCTTTTCCAAGTATTTCATAAGCTGAGATACTGGTGATAATTTTCAATGTGGAAGCCGGAGCTAATCCTATTTGACCGTTTTTATCAAATACTACATTACCTGTTGATGCATCAATTACATATAAGGAGGCAATACCATTGCGCATCTGAGAATCACTCTGAAATTGTTGAAAAGCAGATTGAAGCCTGCCAGATGTGTTTTGGGCAATACAAGTAACAGAAATCCAAAATGTAAAAACAACAGCAATTATTTTCATGATAGTTACATTGCACTAAAATTAGGAATTCAACTGTATGCAGGAAGTTAATGCTTCAATTATAACAATTGGTGATGAGCTATTGATAGGCCAAACTATTGATACAAATAGCGCATTCATATCACAACAACTTAACAGCATTGGTATTTGGGTGAAAAAAAGAATAGCTATAGGTGATGTGAAAAAAGATATTTTAAAGACATTGGAAGAGCAAACAAAAGAAGCAGATGTTATCATTTTAACCGGAGGTTTAGGTCCTACTGCAGATGATATTACCAAACCTGCACTATGTGAATATTTCAATTCTCATTTGATAGTGAATGATGAAGCTTTAGAAAATGTGAAGCGGATTTTTAACCGATTCAATAGGCCATTAACAGAAAGAAATTTAAAGCAAGCAGAAGTACCACATAATTGTATTGTGTTGCAGAATAGTCGTGGAACTGCTCCTGGTATGTGGTTTACATTTTCAAATAATAATAGTGAAGCATTGAAGAGCACCAACAGTCGCATTTATATTTCTTTACCAGGTGTGCCTTATGAAATGCAGGGTTTAATGGAAAATGTTGTTTTGCCTGAATTAAAAAAGCAGTTTCGATTGCCGGTTATTATTCATAGAACATTAGTTACAATTGGATTAGGTGAATCATATGTAGCAGATAAGCTTCAACATTTAGAGAATAAACTACCTCAGCATATTAAGCTGGCGTATCTGCCGGCTTATGGAATGGTAAAATTGAGGTTAAGCGGCAAGGGATCTGATGAAAGTGTGCTTAATAAAGAAGTAGAATCTTTTGCCGATGAAATAAAGTCATTAGTAACGGAATGGTTGATAGCAGAAAGAGATATGACTTTGGTTGAAGTTGTAAGTGACCTGTTGCATAAATCTTCAAAATCCATAGCTACTGCCGAAAGTTGTACAGGTGGCTACCTTGCTCATTTAATAACCTCATTACCGGGTGCATCTAAAATTTATAAAGGCAGTGCCGTGAGTTATGCAAATGAAATAAAAGTGAAAGGACTTGGAGTAAAAGCTTCAACACTAAATCATTATGGTGCTGTAAGTGAAGAAACAGTAGTGGAAATGGTAAACGGTGTACTTGAAAAATATGATGCTGATTATGCTGTTGCAACTTCAGGTGTTATGGGACCTGACGGTGGTACTACCGAAAAACCGGTTGGTACAGTTTGGATTGCTGTTGCAAGCAGAAACAATGTATTTGCGAGTAAACAATTTGCGCACCTGGACCGGAAAAGGAATATTGAACTGACAGGTCAGATTGCATTAAACATGTTGAGAAGGTTTATTTTAGAACAAGAGCTGAAATAACAATTAAATTCATAAGTGTATTTTTGGCGGTCTGTTTTAAACTTGATGTAGTAGTAATTCAGCCAGCAACAGGCAAAATGATGTTTATTAAACTACACATCATCAGGTAATATAAATTGTGAACTTTAAATTATAAACATACATGTCGACAGTAGACCTGGTTATGCCAAAGATGGGCGAAAGTATTATGGAAGCAACCATTTTAAAGTGGCATAAAAAGCCAGGTGATGTGGTGAAAATGGATGAAACGCTGCTTGAAATTGCAACAGATAAAGTGGATAGTGAGGTTCCATCAACAGCAGAAGGAACACTTTCTGAGGTACTTTATAATGAAAATGATGTTGTTCCTATCGGAAAAATTATTGCACGAATTAATACGGGTGCATCAACTTCGAATGCATCTAAAAGTGAACCGCCACCAGTAAAATCAGATACACCTGTTCAAAAGCAACAGCAGAATGCTAACAACTCTGGCAATGGAAACCTTTATTCGTCCGGAAACTCACAAAATTCCTCAAACGCTAATCGATTCTACTCGCCATTAGTATTAAATATTGCTTCTAGCGAAGGAGTTCCATTGTCAGAACTGGAACAAATTGAAGGAACAGGAAATGAAGGTCGTGTAACAAAAAAAGATATTATTCAATATGTAAATCAGAGAAAAGAACGACAGACCACAAACGATAAAAATGAGGCTGTTCAACGTTCAGAGTTCACAGTTCACAGCAAAGAAGAAGCTACAGAAAGAGACGAAGCCAGGCTTCCATCAACCGTTAGTCAGCAAACGGCAACTACATATAGTGGTAATGTAGAAATCATTGAAATGGACAGAATGCGGAGGCTTATTGCAGACCACATGGTGAGGAGCAAACATACCAGTCCGCATGTTACAAGCTTTACGGAAGCAGATGTTACGAATCTTGTAATGTGGCGTGAAAAAATGAAAAAGGAGTTTGAAAAACGAGAGGGAACGAAAATAACTTTTACCCCATTATTCATTGAAGTAATAGTAAAGTGTATTAAGAAGTTTCCGTTGATAAACAGCTCGTTGGATGGAACCAACATAGTTGTGAAGAAGGATATTAATATTGGAATGGCAACTGCACTGCCCAGTGGAAACTTAATTGTTCCTGTAATAAAAAATGCTGATCAACTAAACCTGGTGGGTTTGGCAAAGAGGGTAAATTCATTAGCTGAGAATGCCCGGAATAATAAACTAACTCCGGATGATATTAATGAGGGCACTTTTACATTGACAAACGTTGGCACCTTTGGCAGTTTAATGGGGACACCAATTATTAATCAGCCGCAGGTTGCAATTTTAGCAGTTGGTGCAATTAAAAAGAGACCTGTTGTTGTAGAAACACCACATGGAGATAGTATTGCTATCCGCCACATGATGTATTTATCTATGAGCTACGATCATAGAATTGTAGATGGCAGTTTGGGTGCAACGTTCCTGACTTCCGTTGCTAATGAACTGGAAAACTTCAATGCAACAAGGGATATATAGATTATTTATTCCCGAATGTAGAACGTCGCAAAGTGTAGTTACCATTCTTTTTTTCTACAATAAATAAATCGCCATATTCGCTATCCTTCAGATCCTGAAGGTGATTGGTTCCTGTTAAGCCATTAACTATATCATCAATGGTATTTGAATGACCTACTACTAAAGTGTTTTTATCATTAATTCTTTTTAAGTTGTTTATGAAAGCACTATCAACTGAATTATATATTTGAATAGTAACACCAATAGCATCACTCAATGGTTTTGCTGTTGAACGGGTTCGGATGGTATTTGTTGAAAAGATATAACCGATATTGTTATTCCTTAATGCATCTCTCAATGCAATTGCACGTGCTTCACCACCTACGGATAATGATACATCACTGGTCATGTTAGTAGCTTCAGTATCCTTTTCAGCATGACGTACGATGTAGTATGTATTGCTAACAGGTGAAACTTTTACAGGAGCACACCCAAAGAATATAATTACAAGAATGCTTAAAATAACTCTGAACATGTTTCTAACAATTAACAATTTAAAGATAAACATGTTGTGAATTAAAATGTCTTTATAGTAAATTAGGTATTTAAATAGTACAGCTATGAAACAACTTTCCGAAACCTGGTTTGCTGAAGGCTATATAGATTTTGAATTAAAGAAATATACACTGCTGGCTTACCTGCAGGAAATAAACAAAAACTTCAACGAAAACAAGTTGTACCCGCAATTAGCTGATCTGATATTTCACTACAATAACATTGTTGCTTTCAGAGAAAATAAAAAACATTTACAGGAACATTTCCCTAAAAAACTTACCGGTATTCAAATAGAAAAACTACAGGTCTTATACGAGCAAATGATAGAAGACAATGATTTGATGCAGGAGCTTGAAGATATCATTAATTACTCCGCAGGTGAAATGAAAACTACAATCAGCAATGGGACAGAAATATATGAGTTTGTAGAAAATAATTTCAATATTAATCCGGTTGGGTTAGTACCACTTGATATTACTGAAGGATATTTTTTTCTTAGTGCAGGGAATACTAAAAAAACTCGTGTATATCAATATCGCTTGTCAATTTTTGAAAGAAGGGAAGAAAAATTCCGTAGCATAAAAACATCTTGTATAGATGTACAAGATCGCTCAATGGTAAACACTTACGAGAATATTAAATATGAGCTGCTTAAAAAACAGCAGAATTTACCTAATCCTGCGGTCTACTGTATTGAAACCGAGTTAACATTCCCGGTGGAAGAGACTTTGCTACCAATTGCAAAAAGAAGCCTGGTCAAATATATTTCATCTGCTGCCTAAGATTGCAGTATGTTTTGCTTTTGCAGTGGTCGCAATATGCGCCACATATGAAAAATAACTGCTAAAGTTATCAAAGCAAAACCTGCATAAAACCAAAAGCTCATTTCTTTATTCTCACCAAACAATACAAAGGCAAGAGCAATTCCATAGACCGGTTCCAGTGTAAGTAAAAGATTCATTGTAAATGCAGATATTTTCTTTAATGATCTTATATACAGGTAAAAGGTGAAAATGGTACAAACCCAACTAAGTATCAACAGCCATAGCCAATCCATTGCAGACGGATAAAGTTGGTCTGAGGGAAACAAGTAATAGTTTACCGGAAGCAAAATTGTTAATCCTAAAAAGCCACCGGTAAGCTGGTACAACATTATATTTTCAGCAGCAAAATCATTAATGATCTTTTTATTTAGAACAGATACAATTACCGTCAGCAATGCACCTAACAGACCTATTATTATTCCAATAGAAAATTGAAGATGTGTGTTATATATGATCACTATTCCGGCAACAGCAAACATTCCCAGGATAATTTCAACAGGATCAATTCTTTTCCTGAGTAAAAGTGGTTCAATAAATGAAGAAAGTAAAGCTGAAGTAGATAAACAGGTTAAAGCAATAGTAACGTTCGCATATTTTATACTTCCATAAAAACAAACCCAGTGCAGGGCCTGCAATGTTCCTATAAAACTTATAAAAATTATTGATTTAAGAGGCAACTTGTTAATCTTCCTGGCAAACAGGTAAATCAGCCAAAGAGATATTGTGGTCACTAATAATCTATACCACACCAGCCATGTTTCGTTCAATGTAATGAGCCGCCCTAACACACCCGTAAAGCCCCATAAAAAAACCGCTGCATTCAATTGCAACAAAGCCTTTTTCATTACATCAGCATTCTCATCATACTTTGATTGTAGACGCTCTTCAAGCGTTTGTGGTAGTTAGTAAACAAACTGTACCAACGGAGCTTTAAAACACCCCAAACCCCTTCTTTAATAATGCCCCTGTTCATTTTAGAGTCACCAAACTTTCTATCAGAAAACTGTATAGGCACTTCTTTGATTTTAAATCCAAGTTTCCATGCTGCAAATTTCATTTCAATCTGGAAAGCATATCCAACAAAATGTATCTCATCTAAATTGATTGTTTCCAGAACTTCCTTCTTATAACAAACAAAACCTGCAGTGGGATCTTTTATTGGCATCCACGTAATCAATCTTGTATATGTAGCAGCACCTTTAGATAATAATATCCTGTTTTTGGGCCAGTTAATAACACCGCCACCCGTTGCATATCGTGAGCCTATAGCAACGTCAGCACTACCATATTTACAAGCTTCATATAATTTGGGCAAATCTTTGGGATTGTGTGAGAAGTCAGCATCCATTTCAAAAATGTAGTTATAACCTTTTGCAATACCCCACTTAAATCCATGAATATAAGCTGTCCCTAATCCTAATTTCCCACTCCTTACTTCAAGAAATAAAGTATCGTTGTAGCCTAACTGTAAACTGCGCACCAGGTCAGCCGTTCCGTCGGGAGAATTGTCATCAATTACCAGAACATGAAAATTCTCCTGAAGATCATATATAGACTCCAGAATAGCTCTCATATTCTGTTTTTCATTATAGGTTGGTATAATAACGAGCTTTTCCAATTGATACCCGTTAAACTTTCTTCAACATTATACGTGTGTAAATTTCAGTAAGCTTTTGCTTGGTGTTCATGGGAAACTCACCTTTCATCATCCAGTCATAATACTGTGGTTCTGCTTTCAAAACATCTGAAATAGCTTTACCCTTATGCTTTCCAAAATTGAACACCTCCACCCCTTTTTCATCATAGATAAAACGGCGTGCAAAATCAATTATATTGTCCTCACCAATTGTTTTCAGAACAGTATCAATTGTAGAACCTAACTGCGGGTATCTATCCAGCTGAGCAGAAAAGATTTCCTCAGTTGCTGCTGCATCAACTTCAGCGTTATGCGCCTGTTCTAATTCTTTATTGCAATAAAATTTATATGCGGCAGATAAAGTTCTTTGTTCCATCTGGTGAAAAATTTTCTGTACATCAACCAGTTTTCGTCCTCTCATTTCAAATTCAACTTCTGCCCTTATAAATTCTTCCACCAGCAGAGGAATATCTAACCTGTATGCATTATAACAAGCGAGATCACATCCATCTATAAATTGCTTGATCTCCTGTGCAGCTTGTTTAAACGTAGGTGCATTCTTCACCATTTCATCGGTAATTCCATGGATATCTGTAATGTTCTGCGGAATTGGCTTCTGAGGATTCAGAAGTTTTCGTTTAATACTTCTCTGCCCATCCAGTAATATTTTAAGTATTGCTATTTCAACAATACTATCAGTAGATACGTTGCTCCCTGTAGCCTCAATATCTATATAGGCAAGTGGTTTGGTTAATTGTAGCATCTATTAAAATATAAAACTGATTAAAGGTAAACGTTTGAGTTGCAATCTTAATTGGCAAGTTGTGTAATTCTTTTGCTAAAAGATTCCAGATCAAGACCTTCATAAGTTCCTGAACTCATGAATAATACTACAGAGTTAGAATAGTCCTGATTGTTCAGCCATTCTTCTAGTTGTGAGTTAGCTGTAAACACGTTTAAATTTTTCTTCTTGAATCCTTCTTTAACTGAATCGGTTAATAGTTCCGGCATTTTCTTTATTTGCAGCGCATGATTTGAATAATACACAACTGCTTCCTCTGCATCATTTACTACACCTTCATATTCTTTCATAAATTCCTTATTGAGGCTGCTGTATGTATGGAGTTCTAACACAGCGAAAAGTTTTTTTCCGGCGAATTGTTGTCTCACCGCCTGTAATGTTGCTTTTACTTTAGAGGGAGCATGTGCAAAATCGCGGTAGATAGTTACACTATCATTTTGTGCCAGCAATTCCAGTCTTTTAGAAGCACCGGTAAAGGTTGAGATGGAACTGGTAAACTGAGCAGCTGAAACATTTAACTGCTGACAAACAAGCCAGGCAGCATGCATGTTTAATAGATTATGGTCGCCAAATACTTTGATTGTGGATTCACACCCGTCTATTGAAATAGTGGTTTTTCCATTTTCACTTGAATGCTGAAGTACATTGTATGGCTGGTAATAAATGTCGCTTCTTTTATTTTCCCGTACAATTTTCTTTAATTCCTCATCAGTGTCATTGTAAATAAGTTGCCCTCCTGTTTCAATCTTATCAATAAATATTCTGAATTGATCCACATATTCTTCAAATGTGGGAAATACATTTATGTGATCCCATGCAATACCTGTAATTATTGCTATATGTGGAAATAAAAAATGAAATTTTGGTCTTTTATCAACAACACTGGCAGGGTATTCATCCCCTTCACATATTAGATAAGGCGCATCGGTTATACTAACAGACTGGTCAAAACCATGCAACTTTGCTCCGACAAGATAATCGAATTCTTTTCCTACCTCACGTAACACATGCATGATCATAGCTGTTGTAGTTGTTTTGCCATGGCTACCGCCTATAACCACCCGGGTCTTATTCATGCTTTCTTTGAAGATATATTCCGGAAAAGAATAGATGGGCAATCCCAATTCTTCAGCTTTTAAAAGTTCAGGATTATCAGCTTTAGCGTGCATTCCTAATACTACTGCATTGAGAGTTGGATTAATGTTTTCTACAAACCACCCTATTTTAAGGGGAAGTATACCTTCTTTTTCCAGGTTGCTTTTTGCGGGTTCAAAAATATCGTCATCACTACCTGTAACCTTGTATCCCTTTCTTTTGAGAGCAATTGCTAACTGGTGCATTACACTCCCACCAATGGATATAAAATGGATATTCATAGGTAAATTGTTACTTTAAAATAATGTAGATGTAATTATCAGAGAACGTTAACAAATATTAGAGTTGCAGGTGAAAAAAATGATGCTACATTTGCATTCTATTCGGCAAAATAAGCCGTTTATCCTTAAGCATCAGCGTCATGAAAAAAATCACCTCTTTTCTTCTCTTAAGCGCCATAGTTATCTCTCTTACTTCTTGCTTTGCTTCACGTCCAAAATATGGATGTCCGGGAAGTCCGACAGTGAATACAAAATTTAAGGGTTAAACCCCACCAAACATATTTTTTATGCAGTGGATCCATCTTACCGATGAAAGCCAGCTAGAACAAATTATTAGTAAGTCCCAATTTAAACCACAGGTTATCTTTAAACATAGTACCCGCTGTTCGATCAGTTCAGTGGCATTACAACGTTTACAGAGAGCACAGGTTCAGGCTGATATCGACTTCTATTACCTTGATCTCATAGCTAACCGCAAATTGTCCAATAAAGTAGCTGATGTTTGTAAAGTGCACCACGAGTCTCCCCAAGTATTAATAATAAAAGATGGTGTTTGTATTTTTGATGAAAGTCACCTTAGTATATCTATAGATGACATTTTACAACATGCCACAGCAGCTTAAGAATCAGTTATTTTAGTTTCGAATTTCAACAATACTTCTTCCATCATTTTAATTATTTTATCGTTACAGAGATTTCCTAAACTTCCCTCATGAGTATGATGGAGATCTGTTTCGCTGAAACGAAACTCGTTTTTGTCTACCTGTTCAGCAACCTGCTTATAAGCATCTCTAAAAGGAACGCCATTGTTCACTAAGCGGTTTACTGCTTCAACAGTAAACACATCTTTATATTTTTCTTCTTTCAGAATATTTTCTTTTACCTGGATATTAGAAAGCATCAGAATAGTAAATTGTAAACATGCTTTTAGTTCTTGTATGGCTGGAAACAATATTTCCTTAGTTAACTGGAGGTCACGGTGATAGCCTGAAGGGAGGTTATTCAACAGCAATGTAAGTTCATTTGGGATCGATTGGATGCGGTTACACTTTGCACGTATCAATTCAAATACATCCGGATTCTTTTTATGAGGCATAATGCTGCTTCCGGTAGTTAGTTCATCAGGAAATGAAATAAATCCAAAATTTTGATTCATGTAAATTGTAAACATGCTTTTAGTTCTTGTATGGCTGGAAACAATATTTCCTTAGTTAACTGGAGGTCACGGTGATAGCCTGAAGGGAGGTTATTCAACAGCAATGTAAGTTCATTTGGGATCGATT
>MWVY01000177.1_pt1 | contig 15506 bp, 24 predicted proteins | sample 1047251 | NCBI WGS metagenome assembly MWVY01 (sample SAMN06349983, study PRJNA376086) | soil metagenome | isolation source: MS7-5 sample Antarctic (ecotone) soil | place: Antarctica | collected 2015-01-13
GACACACGACGTCGCAGTTACAATTCTCGAGGTACGTTCCTTCCAGATACCATGCCACGGTACGATCTCCTTTCCCATGCTCCCCCACAGAGCATTGTGTGCCCAAGATAGCAGTTCAGCACGGCGGACGCATGCAGTGAATAGCCTCCTAGTGGGCGCGTTGTTGGCGAAGTTCCGAGAATACCCCTTCTAGGCAGTCGGCTGAATAGCCTCACCAGATGCGCCGAACCTCTGGGCATGGCATGATAGAAGCTACTGAGTCGAGGCCATGTTCCCTGGAATCGAGATAGAGGTGCGGGGGGAGCCGGAGGACCTGGCAAGCGCCCACCAGCTCGCCCAGGACGACCGTTACCAGTTCCAGTGGTGGGCCCTTTCCCTGATTCGCGCTAAGCCCCTAGGGGCGAACAAGGCCGGCGGAAAGACCGGCAAGAAGGGCGCCGACCAGGGGATAGACGGGGTCATCAACTTCTTCGACGGCGGCAACACGCCCAAGCGCGTGCTGGTCCAAGTGAAGTCAGGCAAGGTGAGCTCCAGGGACATCCGAGATCTCGTGGGCACGTTGGACCGGGAGAAGGCGGCGATCGGGGTCTTCCTCACCCTGGAGGATCCCAGCGGTCCGATGCAGAAGGAGGCCGTGAGCGCCGGGTACTACCGCTCGCAGGGGTGGGGCAGGGACTTCCCGCGCATGCAGATCCTCACGGTCGTGCAGCTCCTCCACGGCGCCCAGGTGGAGATGCCGCCCCAGCACGGCACATTCAGGGAGGCGCAGCGAGCAAGAGCTCCGGAGGCCGACCATCTCCGGCTAGACCTGTGAAAAACGGGTGAGCCCCGGTCCGATGCACCTGGCCCGCCGGCGGAACGATGGTGCCCCGGAGGGTATTGTCGGTTTCTTATGTATATCGGGTATCTCTGTCCGTACATAAGAGCTTGCGCCAATAGGCTGGCAACTTTTCGTACTTGAAGGCTCTCCAAGCGATCAAACTGCCTTCTTACTCAGCCGTTGGCACATTTGCTACTCACCTATTGGCGCAGCCTCTAAGCTCGACTTTAGCCATTGGGCTGCACAGCAAACCGCATCGCTTTAGGTTTCTTGGATGCCCAGGAGACTTTTTGCGGGTCGGTGTAGGCGACCAACACGCAAATAGTCTCCGAAGCCTTCACGGGCCGAAATCGCCTCCTCTCGTGTGCACGAGGAAGAGGACGGGACACAGTGCCAAAAGGATGGCTAATCGACCCGGGAAATCAGGCTAGAAGTCTCGGAGTAGCCCCTTTCAGAGCGCCGCTCCGAGCTTCGTCGTCAAGATCGGAAAAGCGGGGCGTGTAGGCGCCTTGACATGGCCTCTCTGTGAGCGGATGGGCGGTGAGCGACTCCATCCAGTCTGACTCAAATGGCTAAAGTCGAGCTAAGAAAGCGTTCAGCGTAGGACCGAAGCTAGACGGACTTCGGAGAATGGAACTTAGCCGAAGTTCGGTTGGTAGGATCACCGCCTTGCGCCCAAATCGGGATGTCGTTTATCAGTATGCGTTTACGATTCAGGTTTCCTACCCCATCCTGCACCACAAGCCAGACATCCGCACTCAGGATGTGTCCCTGCTTTTGCAAGCTATGGGTGAGAGGCTGCATCGGTACGTAGAAATCCCATGATTGACCAGGAGGGCCTCCCGAAGGTAGGGAAAGGTTTATGGCTTCGGGCAACCGCATCGTTCGCCCGCCTCCCCATTCTAGGTAAACATCGGAGACCAACATGTTCGTTCTGCTGTTCATAGCCATTCGGATAAAGAGCGATAACGGAAAAACATGCGTGGCTGAGTAGCCGGACAAGTAAAGGCGTTGCCCCTCATCTATCGGTTGTCCTATGCGGTAGATAATGCTCAGTCGGCTACGCCTGTCGTAAAGGATCACAGCCAGCGTAACGCAAGCGGCGATACCGCCGATTATAGAAGCTATCCAGGCTGCGACCTCTATAACCTAACTACCCCCATCCCCTGAACACCCTGCGCCACCAGGGCCGTTGTGGGACCGTCTGAGCGTCGCCAGCGGCATCGGTAGGACCGGGGTTCGCGTCGGCTTCAGTAGCCCCTGATGCGCTGGCCTGCTCCGGTCCCGCTTCGATCTCGCGTAGCCTGCCCTCCAGCTCCCGCGTCCGGTCCATGGCGGTGCTTGCCAGGTAGTCCGAGCGGCGGGCCTGGTCGCGCCATGCGTCGCGGTCGGTGCGTAGATCCTCGATGCGGGCGCGCAGCTCAGCTACTAGCTCGTCGCGGTCGAAAGACCCGGACGCCGTACCGGACGAAGTAGGGGACATCGGGATGTACACCCGTACAGTACCGTCCTTATCCTTGTCCGCACGCAAGCTACCGCGTGATATGCGCTTGCGCACGGCTTCTTTGCTGATTTCCAGGCGTTCGGCGGCTTCGGCTACTGTCATACGCTCGTCCTGTATGGCGTCCCCCTAACCGTCGTGGAAGCGTACCAGCATAGCAGGGACGGATTCCAACGGGTACATGAGCATGGGTAGTTGTGCTATGGTTATACCGTCGTGAAGGTTTCCTCGTTTTTCCTTCGCGGCTCACCTCCCCGGAGTCGGCGGGTTGTTAGCTCCCTCTCGTCGGCTCCGCTTTTATAGCCACCCGCAACCAAAGGAGCGACATCATGCCAGGGATCAACAGTTACGAAAAGAAAGGCACGTCGAGCGACTTTCTACGGCAGGAAGCGTTCGTCAGAAAGACGCAGCAGGAAATCTCTGAGAGCCTGGGAACGGGAAGATCCGCTGTCGTGGCGATGAAGAACCACAGCCGAGGGGCGAGCGTCCAGGTTGCCAAGAAAGCCGCCGCGAGCACGGGGCAGTCGAGCGGAAATATCTACTTGACCTCGCAGGTGGCTGCGCTCGAAAAGAAGATAACGACGAAGGCGATCAAGGACGAGAACGTCCTCGGGGCGTGCCAGTCGATCATGAGGGCCATCAAGGGCCAGTTCAGGAGTGAGGAATTCGACCGCTCCGACCCGGAATTCGTCCGCGCAGCCGAGAACCTGAAAGCCATCGCGACCGCCGCCCTGGATATGGCTCCCGCCAACGAGGAGCCGGTACATGCGACCGGAGACAGCACCGCAACCGTTTTCAAGTCCCAGCGTGATCCGTTCAGCAAGGCGATACCCGAAGGCGAGCAGATTGAACGGGACGCAATGGGGCGCAGGATCAAGTAAGATTCGGGACAAATAAAAAGCCCCGCCGCTCATTAGCCGTGAGCAACGGGGTTGGTCTACATACGACCGGATGGAAGTCGCATGGGACCCACAAAGACCACAGGGGGTCAATGTGAGCGCAAGAGCATCTTACCACGAGCCAACCACCCTTACACCCGCAAAGGTATTACGCGGTGGAGTCCTGACACGACTGGGACACCTGAACCAGTGGGTGGCGTGGAAGTGGGGATCGCCGCGCGAGAACGGCAAGCAGCCCAAGGTGCCGATAGACCCGACCACGGGCGGGAAGGCAAGCGTTACCGACTCCGGTACATGGACGGACTTTGAAGCGGCGAGGATGCATGAAGGTGTCGGGTTCGTCTTGACTCGGGAAGACGAATTGACCGCTTTCGACCTGGACGATTGCATCTGCGCTGGCGAGGTCAAACCGTGGGCTACGGAGATTGTCGAGGCGCTGGACTCCTACACCGAGCTATCACCGTCCGGGACCGGCTTGCACGTATGGGTGAAAGGAACGCTGCCCGTAGACGGATTCAACAAGAAGAAGCAAGGCGTCGAAGGGTACTCGGCCCGGCACTTTATGACGTGGACGGGTGAGCGGTTCTACGGCGACGATATCGAAGAACGTCAAGACGAGCTGACGGCGCTTTACTACCGGTTGCACCCTGCACCCTTAGAAAGTGTCCCGCAAGCCGTTAGAAGCGAGTCTGGCGGCGCTGACGGGAATCTACCGGACGATTACGACCTGCTGGAGAAGGCGCGGACGACAGGCGCGGACCCAGCGACGTTCGCGAGGCTGTACGACAGCGGCTATCGGGAAGGCGAAAACCGCAGCGTCAAGGACAACCAATTCATGTCCTTCCTTGCCTTTTGGACTGGCAAAGACGCCGAAAGGATGGAACGACTCTTTTCTTCAAGCGCGTTGGGGCAACGGGGCAAGTGGAAGAACCGCAAAGACTACCGCCAGCGCACCGTGGCGAACGCGATAGCAAGAACCGGCAAGGTGTACGACCCGAAGCACAAGCCGCAACAGACGACCAGGGAGAAGCTGAACCAACGCATGGGCTACGCGCTGTTCGTCCACAAATGGAACACCGGACGCGCGTCGGCGGCGGCGACGGACTACTCCTGCTATCGGGTGCTACTCGAAAAGGCTTTCAAGGCGAACACGGTAGCAGTGGACGTGTCAGAGAGGGAGCTTGCGGAGAAAGCCGGACTGGGACGCCGTGCCGCAAGGGATTCGCTATGGCGACTCGAAGATAAGCACGGTTTGTTGGTGAAGGTTGGGAACGGCGGCAAAGACGGTGCTGCTACCTACAGGCTAAAACCCGTTGACTCAAAAGGGGACCAGATACTTATAAGCACAAACTGTCTTAGTAATGGGTTTACTACTACCACCACCACCACTGTGAGTATTAGACGTATGTGGTCCCTTTTGAGTCAAACCCTGGATTTGCGGAATCCCGCTCCCGACATGCCGGACTACGACAAGAACGGGCGTCGCATCCCGAAGGGCAAGCAGGATCCGTTGAACAGCTTGGTCAAGGTCTGCGGCTGGATTCTGGATATGGTCCACGCTTCGCAAACCGCCCTACCCTTATCTTTCCTGTCCGAGCGCACCGGCATCCGCCCGAACAACCTCAAGAAGCGGTACATAATACCCATGACGGTTGCAGGGTTCATCAAAGAAACCGAGGATGGTTACGTGGCCACGACGAACGTAGAGGAAGCCCTGAGAGACGAGCTGGAGGACTCGGGCTGCAACGAGCGGGCTAAGCTGCAACGGGAGCGCCACGACAGGGAGAGAGATGCATACAGCAAACGGAAGAACGAGAAACCCGACAGGGCACCGACAGAGGAGGAGATGGATGCCATCAGAGAACAGCGTGATTCCGAAGATTCTGACTTCGAGGACTTCGACGGAATCGAGCTGAAGCCGCTCCTTACCCCGCTCGCCATCGCTTGCCGCGAATATCTGGAGCGTAACCCTAGCCGCCGCAATGAGACACCCTCATGGCTCGCTGGCACCCTGTGGGCCTACGAACTGTACCCCGGCAAGCCTACCCGCTATGAGGTGGCGGTTGCCCTGGAGGAGCTGGTCGGGAATCGCTCCCTGATTAAATTCGCCTGATGCAATTCTGCTCGGAAATAATCCAAGCAACCGAAACCCATCTACCATGGAGGTGCGCAATGACCCATACGAAGCCACATAAAAAGATGGATACTCCAGACGAGGACCGGGAGATGGAGGAGCTAAACGCCATTATCGCCCGCGAAGACGAGGAGCTGGACGTTCTACGCCGCATCGTAGAGGACGAGGAGGCCGAGATGGACGAGCTAAGAGCCATCATCGAAGCGGAGGACGAAGAAACGGCATCAGAGTAGGAAATAGGGCGTTTAACCCCCATTTGATAAGCAAATCAGTGAAGAAAGACAAGCATAAGAGAGTCCGGCTACCCGGTTGGGCTCTTTTTCATGCCCAGAGGCTTCACGCTCTGCCCCGGTCCGATAGCGGTAATCCCGCATTGCCGTGCGGAAAAGCCACGATGAAACGTTCTGAAAGAATTTCACCCTTGTTTCGTCCTTATCGCACGCTTCTTCATCCCCAGGGTGGGCGAATCTGTCGAAATCCGCATAAAGCTTGTATGCTTCTAAGGTAAATCGGCTGAAAAATTTAGTAGTACGGATATTTTGAGATGGCTACCCTTACAGAACACTTTTACTCCTACGTTCTCCCTTCCGTATCCGAAAGTGAGTCGAGAAGCTGCGAGAACGTGATGAGCGCCAGAGGAGCGAAGCTGGAACGTACCTCAGAAGCGCGACAATGCCCTGTAAGATTCGTAGTGTGGAAGGACACCAGAACAGCCCTCGAAGGACGCCAGTGGACGAAATTACCCTCTCTCAGCCGGTCCTATAGGGGTAGTCTCGCCCTGTAGCGAGGTATGAGGCTCATTCGATGCGTTTTCTTCGCTCTGCCCCGGCCCTAATGCACTTGCTTCATACACATGAGAACAAAGCACATCGCATCTTCTTATGTACAACTCAATGCGACCATAAGATGTGTACATAAGAAGCTCATACCCTTACTCATCTCCTACCTCGATGCGAGTAGGTTAAGGCAGCGAAGCTATGCACCCCATAGACCTGCATCGTCCTACCCTCTACCCACACATAAGGGTTGAGCTAGGCTGATAGCTAGGTGCCTACCTCATACCCTGCATTGCCACGCCCCTAATGCCTATGCTTACCCTTACCCTTGTGTGCCGCCTGCACATAGATACAGGTACACGTACTGGCTTGCCCGCACCCTACCCTTATGCGGGTGGGGCGATGCAGCCTCTCGCGCTACCCTTACCCAGGCAGGACGCAGGTACGCCCCTCTAGTGTAGTGATCCAGCGCGCCCTTAGCGCCTGAGTATTATGTGGGCTGGAATAAGCCGAGCTGCCCTTCTTCGGTGCTGATTTGTTCGTCGTGATACTGCATCTCTTTGCCTAGCAACCAGCGGTATGGATCGTGGGGGGATTTAGAGGGGGATAAGACACGTTTAGTTCTCGTAAATATAGGTTGCCGCTTGCCGTGTGTACTCCCATGTCGCACGGTGAATGATGAGATAGAGAGCACCACTCGCACCACTGACCCGAACCTACCCCTACCCGTTCGCCGCTGCTCCCGGTAGGCGATCACCCCGGCACGCTCTAGCGCCTTGATATGGCGCTCTACGGTCCTGCGACAGACGTTTAGGACCTCCGCTATTCGGGCGACGCTGACGAACGTCTCGCCGCTCTTGTTGTCGCTGTGGTCGGCTAGTGCGAGGTAGGTAGGGACCGCGTGTAGCGGGACTCCGGCGGCAACCAACGTCGTGATCTTCGGGATTCGGGTAAACTTGCGCTTGCTCAAGGGCTGCATCCCTTCGAGTCGTGGTCCCGGACTCTGATTTAGTCGCGGGGCCGTTTGCTATGTCCGTGCCAGGGTAGCAGACTCCCGCGCTTCTCTCTATGCGCGCATAAATATGTACGCATGGAACTCTATGTTACATGCATACGCAACACGCACGTATCACGCCCGCATTGCACCCTCGCAAGGGTAAGTGAAGCCGCGAATAGCGCATACCTATGCGCGATACTGCATGAGTATTACTATGTGCAAAGGTGAACTTCCGAGAATTCCAAGAACGCGAACTTCTTCCGCTTAGGAGGGATAGCAGCTAGATCGCTCCCAGTGCTGTAGCAACGCTTCTTCGGAGGGCGGGACTGCGCCAAGGCGCAAGTCCCGCCCATGGTAGGGAGCCAAGTGGATCGCAGCCCACGAGCTGCGGTGTGCTTTCGCTGAATCTACCCAAATGCGAAGTTCGAGGTCAACTGTAAAAAGCCCACGCTCAAATGCTTGGTCGTGCATTAAGCAGAGGCATAACCCGTTGCTAACATCTCCCCGTAAATCAGGCTCGTCCGCCCAACGGGCTATATGTGACCCGCGCAGGAAGGTTCGTTCCGCTACATCACAGTCAGGAAAGCAGCACTGTGTTCCATAGTTTTCTCGCACAACATCAGAGAACTCTCGCTGTCCAACGCGAGTGAGTAGTTCCCGCAACCGCTCGCCAGTGCTTACTTCGCGGACGACCCTTGGGGAGTGTTGGGGCATGTCCTCGATCCTATCAAGGAGGAGTCGTGCGAGTTCTCTGCTTACCTCAGAAAGGTAGGCGCCGTTGAGACACTGCAGTCGACCCGCTTGGATTACGTAGAACAGGCGCTCCTTCCTAGATGCGGCTTTATTCCCCATGAAGTAGCTTCGGAGTTCAGTGTCTCGCCTTCTGAAAATGTCCCGGAGCAGCATAGGATCGTCAAGGGGAGTGAAATCGCGGAGCGGCACACGGTAGAAGCTGCGAGCATAGCTCCAAGCACCAGGGCTGGGTGGCCGGTCGCTGGTCTCGAAGCCATCAGCCGCTGCGGTCGAAAAGCCAACGAAGGATGCCCTATCACCTTTCCCCCGCAGGTGTAGCACAGGATCATCTGTTTCAACATGCAGTAGGGTCTCCCAAAATGCCCCTTTCGTACCATTTGTTTTGCGAGATGGGGACCACAGGGACTGTCCGAAGCCCCAGCTGCCGCTTCCATGAGCTTCGTCTCGTGACATCTCTAACCAAAGCATGTCCTAGTTATGCTCCCCGTATGAGCTGCTGCTCGGCGCTGCTCGGCATTCGCCTGATCGCATCTTTATACAGCACCACAACATGTAGATCTCCCTCCCGCGGTGTGGCGGGCCTCAGAGACCATTCTCGTGCCTCTCAGAGGGAATCTATGCAGAAATCTGCAAACGAACTTCGCAGAATGCACCTTCCCCGAAGGTGGGTGAATAGCACATAGCCCCACCCCGGTGAGCCCCACACGCGGAGGTGATGGGGACGGGCCGGACGGTGAATATTTACTTGGTGTCCGCCGACACCGCTTCGGGGCAACGAGAAGGGCCAAGCCCCTATTCGGGAGCCGAGCCCATCCTACTCCTGTGAGCAGGTCGGTGGTCTTGTTCAGGCTTCAGCGGCGCACTGGCGCGCCTCGGCACTCGATATCTTCTCTACGGAGTCCGCTTGGATGTCGACGGCCTCGATGTCGCCTCCCATGGCGTTGCTACCCGAGAAGGCCCCATTCACGGTACCGGAAACCTTCACGTAGTCGTCCATGTGGATGTTCTTCATCCCATTCAGGCCGGTCCTGACGACGGTGTTGTAGTCGAGGTTGTCGATGTCCGCGTACATCTGGGTGACCTGCTCCTCGGTGTCGGTGTAGGTGTCAACCGCGGTGAACACCTCGCCGCAGATGGTCACTTTGGCCCCTGCGTGTGCATCCGGGTCGCTGGACAGCACGCCGTAGTTCTTGCCGGTGTAGGTCTCCCCAACGCCTGGGTCGGCCCCCGGGAAAAGGAAGGCGAGGACAAACACCAGCACCACCAGGCCAACCACCAGGCCAACCAGCCCCAGGCAGCCGGTGAGGAGGGGATGACGTCGTGGCCATGACCGTTGTGACCCTTCGGCTTGCTGCGGTAGGGGAGTGGCAGCTCCGGACGGTGGGGGAGGAGGAACGGGTACGTCGGCTTCGGGCGTGGGGACCGTTGCTGCCTGATGGACCGGTGTCCCGCAGTTTTGGCAGAACTGATCTTCAGGGCTTAGCTCATGTCCGCAGTTGCCACAGTACCTAGCAGGTGTCTCAGCCAAACTTATCCCCTTATCTCCCCGCAGCGCGCTTGCGCTGGCTCACCACGTGCTACTTATGCATCATGGTAGCCGAAAGCTGCCAACTTCGCATGCACAGGGAGAGACACCGCCCTGTGTACGAACTTCCGAGAACGCCTCTTATCTGAAGTACCACTCAGCCGAAGGCGGGTGAATAGCGGATAGCGTAAAATGCTTGAAACCAGAAATTGCAGCAAGCGGGTAGAAGACCGATATAGCATGGTGCGCACTTACCCGAAGTTGGGTGGATAGGACTTAGACTGCCGAGGTGCCGATTACCAAAGCAAAGATCACGCCCGTAAGGAAAAGCACAAGGGAAGCGATTGCAGATAAGTACAGGAACACGTCAAGTCGCCTATCGATTGAGGAGAGAGGAAAAGACCCCAAGGCGAACACGGATACGAGCAGTGAGATTCCGAACAGCACAACCGCAGAGGACGGCACCCCAGGTACAAGCCCTTGGGGGGAGAAATCTCGAAGAAGAGCGACGAGCAAGATCATGGTCGCTACATTCAGAGTGGACACATGCTTGAGGATCTCGAATACGCGGTCTCTTAATTCGCGCTCTCGCTCTCCCTCATGCCCGTTAGCCACCGAATATCCTCCTCCACCACGGGCGATGCTGTGGCGCTTCACCCCGCCCCGGTACGCTACCCCTACCCGCGTCTGTCGAGGCTGTCTCGGGCGATCCTGTGGCGTCTGGTGGGCTGCCAGGCTCCGGCGCTGGCGGTAGCTCGGGGATGCGCTGGGTAAGGGCTGCGATGATCCTTCGATTCTCGCGGTCGCGTTCGTTTGCCTGGTCGAGTTGGTCCCGTAGGTAAGCAACCTCGGAATCTAAGCGTTGGACTATCAACGCTTGGTCGGTCGTCCTGTCGGCGTCCTGTCGCGTAGAAAAGAGAACGTACACCGTTCCGGCATCCTTGACGTGATGTAGGGTATCCCGCTTAATTCGCTGGCGCACGGCCTCGGCGCTTATCCCTAGACGCTCGGCAGCTTGCCCTACGGTTAGTCGCTCGGTCCTGTCGGCGTCGGGTTGCAAGAAGACCCAGAGTACAGGAATCTCAATCTTTTTTCAAATCTTTTTTCAGGCATATCTAAGCCTTTTTCAAGGGCAGTGTGATACGAAATAGTGAGTTGATGGGGAAAACGGTGTCAAAAGTATGGCACCATGTAATTGGATCAAACAGGTCTACGCGGTTGTCATCCCGCCTCCTCCCTGTTCTGATCCTCCGGGTCAGGTCAGCGAGCACGGCACCTCCTTCCCAAGGGTGAAGCTTGCCGATCTGACCCACTAAAGGCACGTACATTTACCGCAACGAAAGGAGCACTATATGTCGAACAGGCAGGATTTCTGGAAATTGGTGGGGCGAACCCAGCAGGAGATAGCGGAGAATCTCGGGGCGGATCGCACCGTTGTGAACAAGGTAATCTCTGGCGAGCGCGGCATGTCCCCCGAACTCTCGCGTCGGCTGGCGGCCAAGACAGGGAAGCCAGCTCCATCCCTCTACCTAAAGAGTCAGTTGGCTTCTTTTGAGCACAGGGCCGCGACTAAAAGCATGAGCGAAGCCGGTTTCCTCGGGAGTTCTCAGCATGTCATGCGCAACGTTACAAAGTCTTTTTACGACCACGAGTTAAAAGCGGCTCGCGCAGATCCTGAGTTCGTCTCTGCGGCTAAAAAACTCCGCTCTATGCTGCTAAAGGCTTTGGATTTGCTTGAGGACGGAGACGCGGGCAGCGGCAATGATGCCGGACCTGTCTTCACCACAGGAGATAGTGTGGCACCGGCCCTCAAGAGTCGCGACGCCCACGGTAAGGCTATACCTGACACCGGTGAAAAGATCGAACGCGATCCTTACGGACGCAGATTGGATGGATAGGATGGCTACCAACGACGCAACGAAACTCAGTGTTGTTAACAATTCTGACGACGCGGTAATTGTCTCGAACCGCTACGTGTTTCCTGCTGGCGAGACCGTCGAGGTCACGGTGGAGCAAGAACAATTCGTGATGCAGATCCTCGCAAACCGCGATCTCGAAGTCACGGTGATTGAAACCGAAGAGGACGGCTAGTGCCTATAGACATGAGCACCTTCGAGGAGATGTTCAAGGCGCCCGCAGCGGTGCGGAGTTTGGAAACAGAGGCGGCTAAAGAGCAGAGGGTGGAGCGGAACGAAGACCCAGGAAACTTCGCCATACTTCCGAGGGATATCATCCATGACACTGATCTAAGCAACGGTGCGGTGCGGCTCTACTGCCTGCTCATGTCCTACGCTTGGATGGGAACAGCCATACCATCTAAGAGAATTTTAGCTCTAAATTGTGGTGTAGATCTTGGGGAAGTAAGCGGCTACCTTGACGAGCTTATAGAGGCGGATGCTCTCACAGAGAGATACCAAGGTAGGGGAGAACCCAACCTCTATTACTTCCACGACGACGAGATCTGGAAGGGACCGGCACTAAGTTCCTAAGACAAAGTAAAGCCCCGCTCTCACAAGCGGGGCAAATCTAACAAGCAACAGGAGGTCGCTTTATGAACAAAGAATACCAGAAAACTGAAGAAGATGCAACCAAAGAGGAGCGTGCAGACTTGAGAGAGCAACTGCTAGGCGAGAAGGCACAGAACGCCCTCGCCTTCCAGACGGTCGCCGTAAGGCACTTCGGAGCCGACGCCGGGATCTTCTTACGCCAGCTCCTCTACCGCGACGGTAGCGGAAAACTTGAGGACTTCTGGATTTACAAGAGTTACGCCGAATGGGAAGACGAAACCGGCCTTCAGCGACGGGGCCAGGAGCGAGCAAGAAAGCGACTGGTAGGAGCTGGCGCGATAGAGGAGAAAAGGGCCGTGCTACACGGACGCCGGACGCTACATTTCCGCGTCGATTCGCGGAAGGTCATGGAGATCCTTGGCGACGGCCTTCCCCACGCTAAACCCTCAACCCGGAGTCGAGAGTGTACGGTTAACCGTACAGGGTCCTTGTCTACTGCCGACAATGACCTTGCCTACAGTAGGCAAGGTATTACAGAAGACTACTCAGAAGATTCAGACTTACAGTCTGACGCGCCAAAGGAAAACCTTGACGACGACATTGAGGAGCGTGGCCCCGTGGGGGCTTCGTCACGTACTGCACAGCCTACCCCGCAGGAAGGGCAGCGAGGGGAAGCGGTAAAGGATCTTTGGTGGCGTCGGCTCATCGCCCTGGGTTGCTCGCCGCCGCCGGTACGCAAAGAGGACGAGCCGAAAGCCGACTACCGGCAGCGCGGAGCCGAGTGGAAGGTCAAGTACGAGGAGTGGGAGGAAAAAAGGCTTGCCAGCATGAGCGACTCGGAACGCCGCGACGACGAACAAGCCGGAGACGACGCCCGAGAAGCCGAACAGATGCGGCGGTGGAGGATCGACACCGGAAGGGAAGCCGCGTGAGCGTCCCAGACGCCCCCGAGACAGCCCCGGAGGGTGTAAAAAGGGGTACGGGTCAGGAAACGGATTCCGAAGGCGCAGAAACGATCCTCGAAGCCGAAGGTTTTCCCGCGCCGACCCTCGAAGCCGTCGCCTGATTTTACGGACGTACATAAACAATCTACCCTGGAGGATCACCGTGACCGAAACGCTTAAAAAGACCACCATCCCCGAACTTGAGAACGCCGTCAGAGAGAGTCAGAAGCTCGAACAGGAGCTTGCCCGCGAGGTCGATGAGCTGCCCGACAAGATCCAGCAGGCGCACCGTGAGGACGCCCAGCGCAAAGCAGCCGCTGCCCGCGAAGGTGGAGCCGGTGCCGAGGTCGCTGCCGCTTCCGATCTTTCCGAGGTGCCCGATCTCCGCCGCCGAGAGGACGAGCTGCCTTACCTGCGTTGGTCCCAGAGAGTCAGAACCGCTGCAATCGAGGTGGAGCTGCAAGGCGCGCTTGAGGACGAGTACCGCCAACGCTACGAGAACGCCGTTGTCCTGTTGCCCGACGCTCAGATGAAAGCCGACGAAGCCGCACAGAGATTAAGCAAGGTACGCTTGGAAGTCCACACTTCCGAAAGAGGTGCTGACCACCACGGCTCACAGAGTCGCCTAGCAGAGAAACGCCTTACGGCCCTCGAAGCCGCTTACCCTGGAGCGTGAGCATGGAGTTTTCGGACGGAGAATGGGCTGACATAAAAAAGCATAGCTCTGAGGCCGATCATATCCCGTACCTCTTCAAATACCGCTTTCTTGGCTGGAGGAACGGCACGCCGCCATCGCCGCCACTGACGAAAGAGCAAATTAGAGAGAAAGTTGCCAGAGCGCGAAAGTACAAAAGCAGAGCGAGCACACCATGATCGAAAAGCAAACGGGCCTGACGGAACGCCGGGCGTTGGTAGGGCAACTCATCCGAGATGGCTACCGCTCCGCAAGACCTATAGCCGAAGCACTCAGCGACAAGTACGGCATCGACGCCCACTTTACAACCATCGCCAGAGATATGCAGGCCCTCGAAGCCGACTTCAAGGAGATCGCCAAAGACACCATAGGTCAAGAGCGCGGCGTGATGGTCACGCGCCACGAGAACCGTATCCGCGTTCTTTCAGAGATGCTGACAGATCCCGATCTCAGCATTAGGGAGAAGCTGGCAACCATAAGGCTTCTGAACGAGACGGACGGCAAGCTACGCACCCTGCTAGGACTGGATATGCCATCGAAGATCGCTCATACCAACCCCGAAGGCGATAGAGAGTACGGCGGTATACCGCTCGAAGTCAAACTCAAGTTTCTTGGAAAGCAAGAAGAAGCCATCGAAGAAGCCGAAGTTATCGAAGAACCCGACGAATAAGCACCAATTTCGCCTAAAAACCCTCCCAAAGGACCCGTAAGAGACGCACCGGCAGCCCCTCAAAGGTTAAGCCGGTGCTTTTTTTCGTTGCTGTAGCACCCTGGGTAGCACGCCTCAAAGCCCTGAATCGGTGCTCTCCCGCGTAGGTATCGGCAAACCCGCGATGCTACGGCACATGGGCACAATCGCCCCTGTAGCACCGTGTTTTGGTCCGAATCTGCACAAAAACTGTGCGAATTTGGTCGAAAAATGGCCTGAAATTCAGTGCGAATATTTGCAAAGGGTCACCATGGGCAAACCACTGCTTGTTTTATGTCGGCTCTTCCGTACGCTTTTCCCTGCAAAAGTGGTCTTGAATCTGCGAAAGTGGTCTTGACTCTGCGCTCATCACGTCCTCGCGAGAAACTTCAGCGGATCGAAGCTAAAGCGTACTTCAGAGGCGAGAATCGCTTCTAAGCTCCCTGTAAGGTTCGTAGGGTAAAGGAACACCCTTCCCACCTCGAAGGACGCCACAGGCAAACCTCGTAGCTCTCAGCTAGTCCTGTAGGGGTAGTCTCGCCCTGTAGTGAGGTATGAGGCTCATTCTTCGCTCTGCCCCGGCCCTAATACACTTGCATCGTATGCATAAGAAGTAAAGCACAAGATAGTTTCTTATGTACAAATCAATGCGATCATAAGATGTGTACATAAGAAGCTCATACCCTTACCCTTGCTGCATCACATGTCACCTTACCCTTGTGCAAGTGGGTATGGGCTGGGTGGGTGGTGGTGTAGCTCCTATGCGCTGGCGCTACCCTTACCCTTGTGCAAGTGGGTAGAGGTACGTTGATACCCTGCTCTGCCACACCCCTATCGCCCATGCTTACCCTTACCCTTACGTGCTGCCTGCACATAGATACAGGTATGTTGTGTGCGCGTACACAACCCCTACCCTTATGCGGGTGTGGCAATGCAGCCTCTCACGCCCTTACCCAGCCAGGACGTAGGTACGCCCCTCTAGTGGTGTCACCCAGCGACGCCCCTTACGCTACCCTTATGTCATGGTTAAGGGTAGCGTTATGCCGGGTATTATGTGGGCTGGAATAAGCCGAGCTGCCCTTCTTTGGTGCTGATTTGTTCGTCGTGATACTGCATCTCTTTGCCCAACAGCCAGCGGTAAGGATCGTGGGGGGATTTAGAGGGGGATAAGACACGTTTAGTTCTCGTAAATATAGGTTGCCGCTTGCCGTGTGTACTCCCATGTCGCACGGTGAATGATGAGATAGAGAGCACCACTCGCACCACTG
>MWVY01000178.1_pt1 | contig 15503 bp, 12 predicted proteins | sample 1047251 | NCBI WGS metagenome assembly MWVY01 (sample SAMN06349983, study PRJNA376086) | soil metagenome | isolation source: MS7-5 sample Antarctic (ecotone) soil | place: Antarctica | collected 2015-01-13
TTTCAAAGGTTTAATAAAACTGTTTGCGTCGGTGTTGTAACCGTAAAGTTTGCCATTTCCGATTTTTACCGTGTTAACCGCGCCGATTTGTTGCGCCGTTTTGTCAAGAAAATCAAGATGTTTAACAATCGTTTGTTTGTGCGGAATCGTAATGGAAAAACCTTTGATGTTTAAGCCTGATTCTTTAAGAAATCTTTCTATAAATTCATCCAAATTTTTCACTTCAAACGGAACATAAACCGCGTTTAGATTATGAAACTTAAACGCCGCGTTGTGCATAAAGGGCGAAAGCGAATGAGAAACAGGATTGCCGACGATGCCGTAAATTTCGGTTTCCTCGTTCAATTCTTTGACGCGATAGATTTCGATTAAATCTTTGGCAGAAATTTGCCCCGAAGCAGTTTCCTTGCCCGCGTCTAGCGAAGCATAGGTCATAAACGCGCCGTGCGCCAAACCCAAAATCCGCGTCCATTTGCCGCTCGCGCCCATAGCGATTGGAATAAGCTGTTTGTTCTCTGATTTCGCTTTTTTGAGCAATTTCCAGACGGCTAAACTGTCAGTGATATTATCGGCTTGAACGGCGATTTTAGTAACTTCGGATTTGGCGGAAAGATTTTCAAAAATTTCACAAAGATTTTCAGGAACGCCCGAAAGATCGTGAAATGACCTAATTGTTACCGGATTGGAAACTTTTTGAAGATTTATCAAATCATATTCATAATCAAACCAAAGTTTTCTCGTATCTAGATTTCCATTGATGACAAACACGTTCCAAAAAATCTCTCTTTGAAACAAATCGGCTTCAACTTTTCCGCCTTGTTCTTTCGGGCGATAAGTTAAAAGCAGCGGTTTTTTAGAACTCAGAAACACAAACGCTTTATGAATCTGCTTTGATTCGATGCAGTCAAGACGAATTTCGATAACGTCCGCCAACTTTTCGGCGCGTCTGATTTGCTCAAGCATTTCGTCCGCATTTGCGGCACAAATCGAAACACATATTTTCCCGTTATTCATTGTTTGAATTATTTATGTATAAAAATGCCGTCAGTGCCGAAACCAATAAAGCTATGACGCCAAATGCGGCGCAGACGACAATCGCGGTTTTGCCGCTTTGTTTAACGGCGATTGCCGTTAAAGCCCACGCGATTGCCAATGGATATGCGAAAATCGCAAGTTGAAACCTTATTAAAATTCCCAAAATGGTCGCGCCGACAATCAGAATTGAACTTAAAATTATTGAATTTGATTCGGTTGTGTTCACGCCGAGAAAAACCAGCGCGACTGTAAAGTTTAAGATTGTCGCTACTGTAATCCAACCGAAATAGAGGCTGAACGGAATTCGCGCCAGCCAAGTTTCCGCCATTGATTCTGTGTTTCGCAATTTGACGTTGATTAAAACGAGCGTTCCGAGCAGCACAAACATCACGGCAAGAGCCGCTAAAATCGAATCATAATGCCACAGATAAATCCACAAATAATTTGCCGCGCAGTTGGCGATAAAAAGTGTGCGAATGGTTTTGAATCGCGGATTTTCGGTCTGCGAAGGCAACGCTTGATAAATGCTGAAACCGATTAAGCCTAAATAAATCAAACTCCAAATCGAAAAAGCGTAACCTGCGGGCGTGATAAAAGTCGGATATTTATCGGAAATAATTTCGGGCGTAACTCCGTTGATATATCCAACGGCGGCGAAGTAATTTATTAAAATTACGCCAACAGTGGCGATGACAACGAGAAATTGTTTTAATTTTTCAGCCGTTAGGTTTTTATTCTTTTCCATATTTTCCTTCAATAGTTTAGTATGAATTACGTAAATTTTCACAAAAAAGAGTTTGTTTTATAATATATTTCACGATTTCGTGTAAAATCTACGGAAAACGTAAAACAACAAATGTGAATCAAATAAAGCGGAGTCCGGTTTTCGGTTAGTTTGTTGGGAAAACGGCAAAATGCGGTTTATGGCATTGATATTGCTTGGATTAAAGACGGCGCACATTTTTCTTTCCCCGTTGTGCCTGATAAACTAAAGGAAAGAGGAAAATTAACGTGATGAAAATTTTGAAACAATTATTTTTAGCAATTGCACTTGTGGTCGGAATCTCAATAACGGCTTCGGCGCAAAAACCCGACGACAAAAAGCCGCCGCCAAAGGAACAACCGCCGGTTGTTCCGGTTGAACCAAAAAAACCAAAAGAGGAAAAACCGAAAGATAACGACAAAGATAACAAAGACAATAAAGGAAAAAAACCGGAAATATCTTTTTATCTTTCTGAAAATCGTATTGAGATAAATTTTGTCTAAGCAAACTATTTGAATTAGCTTCTTAAACGAAAAGGGCAACTCTAAAATTAGAGTTGCCCTTTTCGTTTTGAATTTGCCGACTAAAGGAATTAAATTTCTGGCAGATGCCGACTTGAAAGAATAGCAAGCACGAAATAAACGGCATAAAAGCGCGAAATCGGCTGACAAACTCCTGAAAGATTTAACGAGCTAAAACTTTAGTGTAAAATAAAAAGCAATTTTAGAATCAATGCCAAATATGTTTGATAAAAGGTAAGACTCGCTGACGAAATGACACTTCTGGAAATGAAAAATATCGTCAAGGAATTTCCCGGCGTGCGGGCTTTGGACGGCGTAACTTTCGATTTGCAAACGGGCGAAGTTCACGCCTTGGTGGGCGAAAACGGCGCGGGGAAATCTACTCTGATGAAGGTTTTGTCGGGCGTTTATCCTTACAAAACGTATTCGGGCGATATTCTTATTAATAACAAAATCGAGCAATTTTCCAACATCCGCGAAGCCGAAAGGGCAGGCATCGCTATTATTTTTCAGGAACTTTCGCTCGTCAAAGAACTAAGCGTCGGCGAAAACATATTTCTCGGACGCGAGCCGTCACATTTCGGCGTTATTGATTCGACGCTGCTTTATCAAAAAGCCGCTAGACTTCTGAATGATTTGAATTTATCAATAAACCCGCGCACAAAAGTCGGCAATCTCGGCATCGGTCAACAGCAGCTTGTCGAAATCGCCAAGGCGTTATCGCAAGAGGCAAAAATTCTTGTGCTTGACGAGCCGACTGCCGCTCTGACCGAATCAGAAGTCAAAACGCTGTTCGGTATTTTGGAAAAACTGAAAGTGCGCGGTGTCGGAATGGTTTATATTTCGCACAAGCTCGGCGAAGTTTTTCAGATAAGTGATAGAATTACCGTTTTGCGCGACGGCAAAACAGTCGGCACAAACGAAACAAAAAATTTAACCGTTGAGAAAGTTATCGCTTTGATGGTCGGGCGCGAAGTCGGCGACATTTTTCCGAAAATATCGCACGAATTTGGCGAAACGGCTCTCGAAGTAAAAAATTTATCTGCTTTCGATGTTGATAACCCGAACAAAAAATTGGTTGACAATGTTACGTTTTCCGTCAGACGCGGCGAAGTTCTGGGCATTGCGGGACTTATGGGCGCGGGACGAAGCGAACTTTTGATGGCGATTTTTGGTGCTTGGAACGGCAAAACAGCGGGCGAAATTTTTGTCGAAGGCAAGCGTGTAGAAATCAATTCGCCATCCGAAGCTATCGAAAACGGCATCGGTTTTGTTACCGAAGACCGCAAACGCTTTGGGCTTTTATTGGAGCAATCGCTTCTTGATAATTTAACTTTGGCGGCACTAAAACAAATTTCGGGCGCGTTTTTAACGCATCGTTCGCGTGAAACGGTGGCTGCCCAAAATATAATGAATTTGCTGAAAGTAAAAGCAAATTCGCCTTTGACGATGACAAATACACTTTCGGGCGGAAACCAGCAAAAGGTGGTGTTGGGAAAATGGCTTTTGACGAACCCGAAAGTTTTATTTCTCGACGAACCAACGCGCGGAATTGATGTCGGCGCAAAGCAGGAAATCTATGCGGAAATAAATAAATTAGCGAAAGAAGGTTTGGCAATTGTGATGGTTTCCTCCGAACTTCCCGAAGTTATGGGACTTTCAGATAGAATTTTGGTTTTGCACGAAGGAAAATTAACCGGCGAATTTACCAAAACGGAAGCAACCGCTGAAAAAGTAATGGCACGCGCGACAGGACAAAATTAATTATGAACGAAGCTAAAGAACAAGGTTTCAAGATTCAGACTTCGGCATTGCGGGCATACACGATGATTGCCGCTTTAGGTTTGATTTGGATTTATTTTCATTGGGCGACCGGCTCTATTTTTCTGATGCCGCGCAATCTTTCTAATCTGATGCTGCAAACATCGGTAACCGGCATTTTGGCGGTTGGAATGCTGATGTTAATTGTTTCGGGAAACATTGATTTGTCGGTCGGTTCGGTCTTGGGTTTGGCGGGCGCAATCGCGGCGATTTGTTTGACGAATCTCGGTTACGGACTTTTACCTTCAATCCTCGCGGCGATTGCCGTCGGCGTTTTAATCGGCGTAGTTCAGGGAACTTTGACGGCATACTTTAACATTCCCGCGTTTATTGTAACTTTGGGCGGGCTTCTAGCGTGGCGCGGCGCGGTCAAAGGCATTACCAAAAGCGAAACAATTCCGATTGCCGACCAGACATTTAAATCAATCGGGCAGAGCTATATTTCGCCAAACATCGGTTGGATTCTGGCGGCGGCAGCGATTTTATTTGTTTTGTTTAATACTTTTAGACGGATTAAAACGATTAAGGAATTCGGACTCGGCGAAGTAAATTTGACAAAAGAAGTTCTCAAATCGCTTTTGCCAATCGGTGTTATTATTATATTTATTTATGAGATGAACGCTTACGCGGGCGTGCCGATTCCGGTTCTTATTTTGCTGGCGGTGGCTTTGCTCGGCTACTTTATTACCAACAACACGACGTTTGGACGTTATCTCTACGCGATTGGCGGAAATGCGGACGCGGCGCGGCTTTCGGGAATTAATAACAAACTTAACATCCTGAAAGTTTTCGCGCTTTTGGGAGCGTTGACGGGCGTGGCTTCAATAATTTTTACGGCGCGAGTCGGAAGTGCCGCGCCTGACGCAGGCGTTTTAAAGGAACTCGACGCGATTGCGGCGTGCGTTATCGGCGGCGCGAGTTTAATGGGCGGGCGCGGAACAATTTTCGGCGCGTGTCTCGGCGCATTGATTATGGCGAGCCTCGACAATGGAATGTCGCTGCTCAACGTCCGCGATTTTATGCAGGAAATAATCAAAGGCTCGATTTTAGTCGCCGCCGTCGGGCTTGATATGGTTGGCAGAAAACAAAATTAATTTTTAGCGAAAATAATATAGGACTTTCTCAAAATGCAGAAAAAAGAGCAAAACTATAAACTGTTCACCCTACACTTTAACTGATTTGCAAACAAAACTTTTTATCGAAAGATAGTTAAAAGTGAATAATGAACAGCTAATAGTTTGCTCGCAGAATCTTCAATTTTTGAGATAGTGCTGTCATAATCAAAAACAGGAGAAGATATTCAAATGAAAAATTGGACAAAAGGAATAATTTTATTAATTTACAGCGTTGTATTTTTTACGGCTTGCGTCAATGCGCCGCAGGAAACCGTCGATAGAACTGCGGCAAACGCGCCAGCAAACATTGACCCGAATAAAAAAATCAAAATCGGATTTGCAATGGACACTTTGAAAGAAGAACGCTGGGTGCGCGACAAAGAAGCGTTTGAAGCGCGTTGCAAAGAACTTAATGTCGAGTGCGTGGTTACAGTTGCCGACAACAAATCGGATAAGCAAGCCAACGACGTTGACAATTTGCTGACGCAGAATGTTGACGTGCTGGTGATTGCTCCGCACGATGCGACACAAGCCGCTTCGATGGTTGAAAAGGCGAAAGCGCAGGGCGTTCCAGTTATCAGCTACGACCGGCTAATTAACTCCGACAAAATTGATTTATATGTTTCGCACCAAGTTCCAGTTATCGGCAGAAAAATTGCCGAATACGCTTTGCAGAAAGTTCCAAAAGGTAACTATGTAATGGTCTACGGCGCGTCAACCGACAACAACGCCGCGATTATGAAAAAAGAACAGCTTGCCGTTCTGCAGCCAGCGATTGACCGAGGCGATATTAAAATCGTTGCCGACCAGTTTATAACCGATTGGAAACCGGTCGAAGCATTGAACTTTGTCGAAAACGCTCTGACGCAAAATAATGATAATATTCAAGCGGTTGTTGTATCAAATGACGGAATGGCGGGCGGCGCGATTTCCGCGCTTGAAAAAAGAGGCTTGACGGGAAAAGTTCTCGTTACCGGACAAGACGCGCAGAAGGACGCGCTTCAGCGCATTGCCCAAGGCAAGCAAACGATGACCGTTTATAAACCGATTATTCCGCTTGCCAACGCCGCCGTCGAAGCCGCGATAAAGCTGGCAAAAAAGGAATCTTTAAGCGACGCGAAACCTTTCAAAAACGACGCTCTCGGCAAAGACGTGCCGGCGATTTTGTTGGAGGTTCAAGTTGTTGACAAAAACAATCTGATGCAGACGGTTATCAAAGACGGCTACGCCACATTTGAAGACGTTTATGCGAATGTTCCGCCCGACCAGCGTCCAAAACAATAAAGCGGAAGCCGGCACGAAAGTCGAGGGCGTATTTTTCACACTTACTTCGTGCGTGTTTTTGCTCAATACACACATTTTTATTTGAATTGGTAGTATACGAAAACAAAAAAGGTTGGTGCAGTTTAATTGGTAGATAGCGAATAGTTAAAAGTGAATAGTGAATAGTTTCTCCGCTCATTGGTGCAAGCTATAAACTGTTCTCTATCAACTATTCACTACTCGTTCAGTTGAAAAGTTTAACTCGCCAACCTTTTTGTTTTCGTATTAGACCTTGATAAAAATTCGCTTTCTGTAGAGCAGCCACATCAAGAACAGCCACACCAAAATAAAGCAAATCGCATACAACAGCGAAGCGTTAATCGGCGAGGCAATCGGCAGAAAAACATTCTCGAAAATCGCTTGCTGCAAAGAAATTGTTTTGCTGTCCGCGCCGCTGACTTTTATTAAACCCAAAAGCCGCGCCATCACGCCCGAACCGACGAAAAGGACAAGCGCGTTGACACCAAAAATCACAAACGGTTTTGTCCATTTTCGATAGCCTTTGATGTCAATCAGCCAGTAGCAAAAACCAAAAAAACACAACGCCAAACCAGCCGTATAAACGACATACGAACTCGTCCACAAAGATTTATTGAGCGGAAAAACCAAACTCCAGCACCAGCCGATTGCCGTCAAGCAAACACCGAAGAAAAACATCGCCGCAACTTTTTCCATGTCATCTATTTTTCGCCGCAACCAATGTCCAGTTAAAACGCCCGCCAAAGTTGTGGCAATCGCCGGAATCGTCGAGAGAAGCCCTTCGGGGTCAAAGACCTTTGACGATTTCCAGATGTGGTTTTCTGTTAAAACAAGCCGGTCAAGATAAGCCGCAAGGTTGCAGGTCTTGTCGTTGAAAGTAGTTACATCGCATCCCGGCACACTTATCAAAGTCATCAAAGCCCAATAAATCAGCAGCAAGGCGACGGCGATAATTGCTTGTTGTTTCCAATTCGTATGCAGAAAAATCAGAGCCGCAGCCAAATAACAAATGGCGATGCGCGGCAGAACGCCCATGATGCGGACAGTCGAAATATCGAGCCATTCGCCTCTCGTGAAATTGTAAAAAGGAAACGTCGCTAAAAACAAACCCAAAAGGAAAATTAACGCGGCGCGTTTGAAAATTTTTAAATAAATCTCACGATTTGCGCCGCCGTTTTCGACTCTTTTCCCAAGTGCGAGCGTGATTGCAACGCCGACGATAAAAAGGAAAAACGGGAAAACAAAATCCGTCGGGGTCGCGCCGTGCCATTCGGCGTGTTTAAGCGGCGGGTAAATTGCGCTCCACGTTCCCGGATTATTGACCAAAACCATTCCGGCAATGGTTATACCGCGAAAAACATCCAATGAAATTAAACGATTTGACGAGTTTGACAATTCATTTGCCATAAAATCTTTCCCTCTTTTAAGTTGGCTTTGTGCCGGAGATTTAAGTTATATTTACTCTATAATTTTTTTATGTCAAACGAATCGGTGAAGGCTGCGCCTTAGGGAAAAATTAAATTTTATGTCATTGATGCTTCAGGAAATCGCAGAACAGCCCGCAGTTTTGGAAAATACTATTGATGCGGAACTCGAAAAAGTCAAAAAACTCGGACATTTTTTGCGCGGGCGTGAAATTGATTTAATTGTTCTGGTCGCGCGTGGAAGCTCCGACAACGCCGCGCTTTTCGGGCGTTATCTGCTCGAAGTAACGACGGGCATTCCCGTTTCGCTGTCCGCGCCGTCGGTCTACACGCTTTATAACGCGAAGCTCCGCTTAAATCGCGCCGTCGTCATCGGCGTTTCGCAATCGGGCGAAGGCGTTGACATCAACCAAGTTTTGCAGAGCGCGAAAAATTCGGGCGCGTTCACTATCGGCATTACAAATAATTCCGATTCTTCGATGGCAAAAATTGCTGACGAAACTTTATTAATTCACGCCGGACGCGAAAAGTCCGTTGCCGCGACCAAAACCTACACCGGGCAAATGCTTCATTTTTATATGCTGGCTTCCGCGTTGGCTGATGAGAAAATAGCGTTTGAAAAAATTCCGCAATTTGCCGCGCAGAGTTTGGACTTGCAGGACGAAATAAAAACGCTCGTCGAACGCTATACTTTTATGGAGAACTGCGTCGTCGTCGGGCGCGGGATGAATTACGGAAACGCCTACGAACTCGCCTTAAAATTGATGGAAACTTGTTATGTCGTCGCTGAAAGATTTTCTTCGGCGGATTTTTTTCACGGACCGCTGGCGATTGTCGAAAGACGCTTTCCCTTGATTTTGTTTGCGCCCGCCGGCGCGACAAAAACTAGCAGCATTGATTTACTAAAACGTCTGCAGGAACTTCACGCCGACAGTTTTTCGATTACTAACGACGCGCAAATCGCCGAACTTTCATCGCGCCGCTTGCTGCTGCCGAAAGATATTGAGGAATTTCTCTCGCCGATTCCGTTTATTATTCCGGCACAGCTTTTCGCCGCCTACTTAGCCGAAGCCAAAGGCATAAATCCGGATGAGCCGCGCTCGCTTTCAAAAGTTACCAGAACAATTTGAAGCAGTGAAAAACTAAAAGTGAAAAGGGAATGAATAAAAAAATTTTTACTTTTAGTTTTCACTTTTAGTTTTTAGTTTTTCACTAAACTCAGCCCCGTTCCGCGCGGATAATTTTCCATAATCGAAATCGGAAGTTTTCCCATAAAATCAATGTCTCCGAAAAGAGCGCGGGCGGCGGCACGCTGAAGGCTCGGCATATCGCCGTAAGCGACGACGTAGGTCTTCATTTCGGGAAAATTTTTTAGCAAATACGGATTGCCGAAGCTGACACCGATTGTTTCCGGCTTGTTCTGCAAAACTTCGCGCAGAACTTGCGCTCCGGCTTCGGGAAGTCCGACGCTGTTTTTCGCGCCGGAACGCACGCGCCCGAAAAGTCCGGCAATGACGACTTCGGAGTTTTTTGTTTTTTCAATCGCTTCACTGATTTCTTTCGGTGTCGAGCGTTCGTCAATGACAACCCGTTCGGCATCTAAGCCAAAACCGCGCAGCGTCTGCGTAAAAGTATTGCCGACAAAAAAGCGGTCTTCGCCGTTGGTAATGTACAAGACAACGGCTTTTTTACCTTTTGTCAACGGCAAATTTTTGTTCTCGTTTTTAACCAAAGTCATCGCATTATTGGCGATTTCGTCTGCCAACTGCCGCGTTTGCACACCCGAAACCGTCGTATCAATTGATTCGAGCGGCGTAATTTTCCGTTTTGTTAAACCGAGTTGATATTTCCAAGCCAGAACTTTGCGAACCGATTGATTTAACCTTTCTTCGGAAATTCTGCCCGATTGAACGGCTTCTTTCAAACCCTTGATTGCTAAATCAGCACTTGCCGGTTTTATAAGAACATCCGCACCCGCCAAAAATGCGCGAACCGCCGCTTCGTCTTGGTTAAAATAGAGCGTTAAACCGCTCATATCCATCGCGTCGGTAACGATTAGTCCGTCAAAATTCAAATCTTTTCGTAGAATATCGGTAATAACTTTTGGCGAGAGTGTGGCGGGCAGAGAGGCGTTTTCGGTTACAATCTCCGATTCGGTGTAGCTAGCTTTGACTGATTGTTTCAAAGGTTTTATTTCGGTTGCGTCAATCTGTGGCAAACCGATATGCGCGACCATTACCGAGCCGGTTCCCGCATTGATGACGGCGCGAAACGGCACGAGTTCGATTTGTTCGAGCCGCGGACGCGAAAAATCAATTACGGGAAGCCCGCGATGCGAGTCAATATTGGTGTCGCCGTGTCCGGGAAAATGCTTCGCCGTCGCCAGAACATTTCCCGATTGCAAGCCCTCGGTAAAAGCAACGGCAAAACGCGCTACGTCGGCGGGATTTTCGCCGTAAGAACGAACATTTATCACCGGATTATCAGCGTTGTTGTTAACATCAACCGTTGGTGCAAAAGCCCATTGAACGCCAAGTGATTTTGCTTCTCGCGCCGTTATTTCGCCTTGCCGCCGCGCAAATTCGGGATTTCCCGTCGCCGCAATCGCCATATTCCAAGGGAAATTTACTGTGTCTTCAAAGCGCATTCCGACACCGGTTTCAAAATCTGATGAAATCAGAAGCGGAATTTCAGCAAGTTCCTGCATCCGATTCATCAGATGCACCGTTTCGTAAACGCCGCCGACAAAAACCGTGATGCCGCCGATTTTATTTTCGATAACTTGACGTTTTAACGCCTGATATTCGGGGCTTTCCTGATTTAAAAAACGCGCGTTGATGCCGATATGAACAAGTTGCCCGATTTTCTCCTCCACGCTCATTTTCCTTAATTGTTTATCCGCCCATTTAAAAGCCTTTTCCGACGGGCGAAACTTTTTGTTCGGCGCGGAAAGCGCGGCAAAAGGAAAATTAAAAACTAAAGCCAACGCGACCAAAGCGCGAAAATTAAACGAATAAAAAAATTGTTTTTGAAGCATAAAATTTCACCAAAGACGAGCAGTTTTGTATAAATCAAAAACCTCGTCAACGCTAATGATTTTCATTTTTTCGGAAATTGCTTGCAGGACAAACAATCCGGCAATTTATAAAACTCATTCCGCATTTTCTAGTTTTTGATTATTAAAAACAAGGCTTGCCAGCCAAGCTGCCAACAATGTTACCAGACTACCAATTAAAGCATACCAAGTCCAAGCTATTTTTGTCGCCAAAATAATGTAAGTCATCAGCAAAATGCTGGCGGACATTCCGATCAACGCGGCTGTCTGATTAGCTTTTTTGATAAAAGCTCCGACTAGGAAAACACCTAAAATAGGTCCGTTTATCAGAGATGCAATTGAAAGTGCTTGACTTAAAGCCGATGAATTTTGCTTCATCGCTGCGATTGCCACGACGATTTGAACAACGCCGAAAAACAAAGTCAGCCAGTGCGAAACCTTCAAATAATGTTTGTCCGCCAAATTTTGCCTAAAAGGTTTGTATAAATCGTTAACGAAAGTTGCCGCAATAGAATTCAAAGAAGAAGACAAAGCCGCCGCGAAAATTGCCGCAACAACTAAGCCGGACAAACCCGAAGGCATATGTTGCGTGATAAAATCGGGAAAAACCTTGTCGCCGCCTGCAAAAGGAAACGTCGCCGGAACGCCCGAATTTAAAATTCCGGCATTTGCATATTCAGCCGAATTAAACGGCGCGTAGAACGCAAACAATAAAACGCCGATAAAAAGAAATCCGATAAATTGCCCAAGCACAACCGCGCCGCTCGATAAAAGCGCAAGCGCGGCACGGCTTGGTTTGTTGGTGCAAAGATAACGCTGAACAAGGTATTGGTCTGTGCCGTGCGTTGACATTGTTAGAAAGCAACCGCCGATAAGTCCCGCCCAAAATGTAAAAGTCTTTGTAAAATCGAGCGTAAAATCAAATAAATCAAATTTATCGAATTGTTGTCCGATTGATAAAACACTCGGCATTCCGCCGTCAATCTGGTTCAAAATCACGACTGCCGCCGCGATTGCGCCGCCGATATAAATTCCCAGTTGGACGACTTCGACCCAAATTACCGCTTCCATTCCGCCGTAGTATGTAAAAATAACCATCACCACGCCAAGCAGAACGATTGAGCCGATAATTACCAGATTAACGTCGGCGTTTGGCTGAAAAGCGACATAAACCGCCGCCAAAACTATCGCCGTCAAAAGCAGACGAATGCCGTCGGCGATGTTCCGCATCACGACAAACAGCGCGGAGGCGAGCATTTTAACTTTTGTGCCGAATCGCGTCCCCAAGAGCTGATAAACTGTCTGCAGTTCGCCGCGAAAATACATCGGTATAAAAAGCAGAGAAATGACGACGCGCCCCAACATATAGCCAAAGACGAGTTGGAGAAACTGGAAATTTCCGCCTTTGGCAAACGCAATTCCGGGAACGGAAATAAATGTAATCGTGCTTGTTTCCGTCGCCACAATCGAAGCGGCAATCGCCCACCACGGCACACTTCTATCGCCGACAAAATAATCTTCCGTCGTTTCCTGTTTCGTGGAAAACCACACGCCGAACAGCGTTACGCCAATGAGATAGCCGAAAATGATGATTAAGTCAAGGGTTTGCATAATTTGGAAATGAACACAAGAATTGTTTAGCGAGAGATCTGAAAATCTCTCGCTAAACACTGATATTTACAGATTGTTCGCCGGTTTCAATTTACTGCAAAACTGATATTTACGACCGCCGTTACGTCTTTGTCAATCGAACTGGTGTCGCTTATTCCGGCATCGGAAACTTCGGTTGAATCCGCCGCCGTGATTTGCATTACGCCCATTCGCGCTGAGCGCACCGCGCCGATTTTGTTGCCCGTGCTGTCGGCGATTCGTTCGGCGCGTGTTTTCGCATCTTTTGCCGCTTCGCCGAGCATTTCGATTTTCAAACCGCCGAGCTGCGTGTAAAAGTATTGCGGCGAATTTGATTCAATCAAAATTCCCTGATTGATTAATTCGGTTGCTTCGCGGGCAATCTGCGCGATTTTATCAACGTCGTTTGACCGGACTTCGACTTGCTGGCGCAGCAAATAACCGGTAATTTCCGACGTTTCGCTTCCGTCTTCGTCGTGTTTCTTTAACGTAGTTGTCGAGATTGACGAAATCGTAATCTGATTTTCGGCAACTCCTTTGCTTATCAAATACTGTTTGACGCGCGGAATGCTTTCCGTCGTTTGGCGATACGCTTCCGCCAATTGCAGTGCTTCCGACGACACGCCCGCGCTCCACACGACCAAATCCGATTTGATACGCTTTCGCGCCGAGCCGGTAACGGCGATTGCCTCGTCGCCTTTCTTCGTTTTACTGTAAAACCAACCGAAAATGATGGATGACATCACCAAACCGATTGCCAAAGCAACGCCGGCGTTCATCAAATTACCGTTTTTTTCACCATTCATTTTGTTCACCTCCGTAAAATCGTAACCGAACCGTTGAACGAAACGACGATTCATTTTTGCAGCTTGATTTACAAAACTTTAAGTGCGATTAACCGCAAACGATTTTTAATTTAACGATTCGACTGCTTTTTCTATCATAAAATCGTTTGCCGTCAAAACATTTTCCGCCGTTTCACGCGAAACATTCGCTTTTTGCATCACGATTGCCACGCGCAAATCGTCGTTTGCTTCTTCAAATTTCACTTGTGCGGTCTGTTCGTCCAAACCTGTTTCCGCCATCAAGATTCGCAAACTACGTTCTCTTAATTTGATGTTTGAAGATTTTACATTCGTCATCCGATTGCCTTTGACATAACCGAGCCGAATCATCGAAACCGTCGAAATCATGTTCAAAACCATCTTTTGCGCCGTTCCCGCTTTCATTCTGGTTGAACCTGTAATCACTTCCGCGCCGACTTGCGGGACAATCGCAATTTCCGCCGCTTTTGTAATCAAAGAATCGGGAACGACACTGACGCAAGCCGTAAAACAACCGAGTTGACGCGCAAATTCAACCGCACCGATGGTATAAGGCGTTCTGCCGGAAGCGGCTATGCCGACAACCGCATCTTTTTTAGTCAAACCGCGATTCTGCAAATCAGTTTTTCCGGCAGCTTTGTCATCTTCAGAACTTTCAGTCGCTTTATAAAGTGCGTCGTAACCGCCCGCGATAATTCCCCGCACTAAACTGTATGAAACGCCAAATGTCGGCGGAATTTCCGATGCGTCCAAAACACCGAGTCGTCCGCTCGTGCCTGTTCCAATGTAAAAAAGTCGTCCGCCGCCCGTTAATCTTTCAACGATTTTATCAACGCTCGCGGCGATTTCCGGTAAAACTTTCTCAACCGCCGAAGCTACCATTTTATCTTCAACATTGATTAAACGAACTGCCTCAAGTGTCGAAACTTTGTCAATGTTTGCGGTTTGCGGATTTTCTTGTTCGGTAACAGGTAACATTATAAACTTTTTTTCAAACTAAAATTCCTGAAAGCCAATCGGGCGGCGGCGTGTGCGGGAATGAGTTTCGGCGCGGACAAATATACTTTCGGCGCGATTTGGTGAACCGTTTCCAGCAAAGAGTCGGTAATCAGTTCACCCGCGTTGAAAATACTGCCGACAAAACCGATTGGAAATTTTCGCTTTTCGAGTCTTAGTTTTTTTATCACAGCTTTCGCGGCTATTCCGAGTTCACTGCCGGCTTCGCGCAGAATTTCAATCGCGGTCGCGTCGCCTTCTTTCGCAATTTCAACAACATAACGTGCAAAACCGGCAATCTTGGCGTTATCCACCATCGGCGCGTATATCGCTACTGGTAAATCCTCCAACCTTCCCGCCCGAAAATAGTCAATTGCTCCGCGGCTCAGTTTGGTCGGTTTGCCGCGTCCGTCCGAAGCCTTGGCGATTGCCTGAAGCGCACGCCGCGCAATATTTGCACCGCCGCCTTCGTCGCCCGCCAGCGGTCCCCAGCCGCCTGCCATCGCCATCTCACCAGCAACATTTCTGCCCATACAAATCGAGCCTGTTCCGGCAATGATTACTAAACCTTCTTTGCCTCCAGTTGCGCCGTAAAGCGCAATTTCTGCATCAGTTGTTACTTGAACGCTGTCTATTTTCAAACTCCGAATGATACGTTCCCGCACCCGACTTCGGATATCTTCGCGTCTCGCGCCCGCCAAACCGAAAGTTGCCGAAACAATGTCTTTGCGGCTGCGGTTGGCTGCATCGCTCGCCGCCGTGATTGCCTTAAAAATATTATCAACCGACGTTTCAATGCCGACCCGCAAAGGATTTGAAGTTCCTGAAAAACCTTCGCCGAGAAAATTTTTTCGCTCGTCCAATAAAACAGCGTGAGTTTTTGTTCCGCCGCCGTCAATGCCTAGATACAAATTATGCAGTTTATTCATCTTTTTACTTTAATTTCCTTTTCTCTTTCCCTAAAACTATCTTTGCAAAGATTAACAAACTCCTTGGCGATTGGCAGGCGGCTGGGGAC
>MWVY01000179.1_pt1 | contig 15447 bp, 28 predicted proteins | sample 1047251 | NCBI WGS metagenome assembly MWVY01 (sample SAMN06349983, study PRJNA376086) | soil metagenome | isolation source: MS7-5 sample Antarctic (ecotone) soil | place: Antarctica | collected 2015-01-13
CTGGTAGGTGATCTCGGTACCGTGCTCTTCCCAAAGCTGGCGTCCGCGCTCTACTCGGGTGGTGGATGGTGGCGCCGGTTGCGCTAGACTTCTGGTGTCCATTGAGCCTCCGCTCTTTGGGCCGGGCTCCGGGGATGTAGTGATCCGCCGGGGCCATTTCTTATCAACAACCGTATTATCGCATATACTCATAGCTTTGTCACTACCTTATACAGTAAATATGATAAAATTATTCCCATGATGTACACTGCGGATATGGAGGTAGACGGAATGAAGTTAAGGGAGCTGAGGCTAGATCAAGCGTTTTCGGCGCAGGACCTGGCAGACCGTGCGGGTGTCAACTACCGCACCATCTTGCGCTTGGAGCACGGCCAGTCAGAAGCGCAGCCCAGGACACTGCGCAAGCTGGCTGCGGCTTTGGGTGTTGAGCCGCGAGAGCTTAAGGGTAAGTGATGACTAACCTCAACTATGTGCCGGAGGAAGGACAGGAGCATGAGTAATGAAGAGCTTTACCAGCGGGTTGAAGCGTGGGCAGAGAAAAGAGACGCCGAGCTTTACGAGAAGCATGGCGTCGGCGCAGTGATACGGCAGTTCACGAGTGCCATCACAGAGAACCGCGCGGCCATCGAAGAGTGCGGGGTTGAGGGCTTCGTTCGCCGCATCGTCCTCGTGAAACCGTGGATGGAGAAGTTTGGCGAAAGCCGCATGGCCGAGGAGGTCCTAGACGTCCTGGAGGAGACTCACGGGCAACCCGCCTCAGAACCGCTGGAGCTGGAAGAGGGTGCAACCCTTGAGGATATGGAGGAAGCTCGAATTGAGCGGCTACTCGAAGAAACGGTACTCATGCAAACGGTCGATATTGACAACGACACGATCCTCGACATTGACCGACAAGTAGTAGAACGCCTGAAACTCTTCTACTCCTTCGAGGATAACTATCGGCTGCTCCGCGCGGCTATCAACCACGAGTACAAAGAGTTTTGCGAGGAGCTAGAAGACAAGGACGCGCCAGAGCTGCTTGAGCAGGTTCTCCGCGATCCTGGACTACGCGACAACCAGCGCGTGGCCGTCTTCGAGATCCTGGAGCTTCTAAAGGAGTACGTAGAAGAGGTGGACCGCTGGCAGCGTGAAGAGGGGTTGGATCAACTAGCCGCCTTGGAGCGCCTCGACAGGCTTTTAGCTCCAGGTGAGAAAGCCCAGCGTAGGGAGGCCCGACGGGAGCTAAGGAAAGCTAAGCGCAAGGGTAAGAAGCGCTGGGAGGCGTAACCCCGGGCGACCGGTCGCCGTTTTCCGCGCGTACGGAAACTCGGCTCCGCCCCGGCCCCTCTTATTATCGGCTTAGGGAGTGGGACCGGGGCAATGGCGCATCTCGGCGCCTACTCGTCCTTTAGTTTCGCCCACATATGTGAGCACCATCCGCACATGCCCTCGAAGTAGTGCAGCTGTTCGTCCATCGCGTCGTAGATTTGGCAGCTGCACCTGGCGCACGCGTCCGGCGAGTGCGGCCATCCGGGATCGAAGAACTCGGACGCGAACCCCCTATCCCGTGGAGGGAACCGGACCAAATAGTCCTCATACTCGCGCATCAGCCACCGCAGCGCGTACTACCGCCTCGATCCTGTGTGCGTCGTCGATAGGGTCCAGGCCCACAAAAGCGGCGATGTTGGCGGCTAGTGTGCCGGGGGTTATCAGGAGCTCCCGCGACCCAGATCCGTTGATCTTGGTCGGAGGACGGCGACGGACGAGGCGCCGTAGCCAGGACGGGGTAGCTGGAGGATTTAGAACGCACGCGGCGGCTAAGAATAGCGGTTTGTTCTCGACTATGGCCGCGCGTAGGTGGTCGGGTATGCGGCCGGGACCGTCAACGAGAAGCTGGTCGGCGTAGGTGATCGGATGCGCTCCGACCTTGTGGACGTGTACCTCGATACGCGTCTGTACCGAGAGCCTGTAGCCGCTCTCCAGGAGTTCGGTCAGGGCGTCGAGGTGGCGCTCCGCGACGGCCACCTCGGCCGTGGCGACGGCGGTGGCCGTCGCGGTCATTAGAAACTCTCCTGTACGGTGCCTGTCGAGGGTTCGGAACCATCGGAACCGGTACCGGTACCCTTATATGTACCGGTACCGGTTCCGGTTAGTCTCGCGACCTGTTGGCGTTCTCTGACTTCGCCTGTCCACTCCGCTACTCCCGAACCACACAGCTTGATAAGTTCTTTCTTCACCGTGCCAGGGCTAAGATCAGTAACCTGCTCGTGGATTTCGGCGCGGGTTGCTTCACCAAAACCCTGCAGTGCCAGCCGGACACGTTCGCGGGCGTTTAGTGTTCCCTCTTCGGCGAGATCGGCCTCATCGAGGTCGACGGCCTCGATGAGGACCTCCTCTTCGGAGAAGGCCAGGTGCGCGCCAAACGGCTTGAGAAGTGGACCAAAATTGTGTTTGTTCTGACGAATTCGAACGGTGAGCTCGCCGTCGCTCCGGTCGGTGGCCTCGACCTGCAAGACCGAACGCGCGAGGTTGGATTTGAACACGCTGCCGAAGGCCCGTTTGTTCTGGTAACGGTCGCCGGCCTGCATCTTCGACTGGTGATCTATGACGAGAGGCGCGACGCCGGCGAGGCGGAACGGACCAACTACCTCGTTGTAGAACGAGATCACGTCTCTGGAAGCTTCGGCGTCGCCTTCGAGCGCGGGGCCGAGACTGTCGATTATGAGGAGTCCTACATCGTGTTCTCTGCATTCGACCAAGGCGTCCTCGAAGGCATCTCGCGCCCGCACGCCTACCGCGCTCATGTACCGCAGCATCCTCGGTGGTCCTTCCAACCCTTCGGCGCGGGCAAGCCGGGACACGCGGCGGTTCTGTTCGGCGTCGTCTAGCTCGAAGTCGAGGTACAGAACGCCGCCCGACTCGATCCTACGACCCAACCACGTACCCGCATTTGACGCTACTCCGAGACCGAGCGACAAGGCGAGCATGGACTTAGCGACGCCACCGTCGCCGTATATCATCGTCGGGTACGCCTCGGGCACGAGGCCGTCTACGAGGTACCGCCTCGGCTCGGGCGCCGGCATGTCCACGAACGCGGTTGAGGTAAGCCGGCGGCGTCCGGAACCGGTACCGTTACTATTAGGGGTACCGGTTCCGGTTCCGGTAGGCTCATCCGTGGTCTCGTTGTTGTCATCATCATCGGTTTTCCCTAGGGACGCTGACAATGATGACAACAAACGATGGCTGCTTTTGTTGCGCCAGTCGTACGTCTCGCCCACGTCCTCTAGAGCATTGTCTATTGAGTAGCGCAGCCACGACCTGCCCCGGCGCCCCTCGTCCCACTTCGACCGCACCAGCGCGGAGCGGCGCATCAACCGCTCCAGCTGGCCGGGATCTTGCGTGTAGAGCTTCAGGATGCCGAGCAAGGCGTAGTCGGCGGCCGAGTCATCGCCACCGTGGTAGCGGTGGACGTCGCCGCCGTCGAAGAGGTCTTCGAACTTCGGAGCGTTCTTCGCGCCTCGGCACTTCTCGATGACCACCTCGTCGGTCGGCAGGGTCTCCGAAGATGGTGGCCTATGTCCGTTGGTCAGCGGGTCGGCAGCACCGCCGCCGTTTTGCTGGCGGCGCAGAGTGTCCGCTAGCCCGTCGAGGAAGTCTTGGTCCTTGCTCCGGCCGCTCACAGGACGTGCCCCGTCATCGTGAAGAAGCGGGTTTGGCTGTACATTTCAATGGGGCGCTTCTTCACCGCTCCGCCGCGCACCACGCCTTCTAGGATGATATGAACGCCGGTGCCGCTGGGCGACACCTCGACGTAGCCTTCCTGGACGGAGTTGATGAGCTTCCGCGCCCACTCTTCCACCGCTCCGGTCTCGGGGTCTCGGCAGTCGTCAAGGTCGATGCCGCAGAACGGGTCGGCGCTACAGAACATGAACCCTATGCCGTCGAAGCCCCCGACCGTGTACGCGGTCAAAGCCTCGTCGAAAGTGGCCCACGTCAGAAGGTCGGTGGAAGACGCACGCTCGAACGAGATCGCGCTGTAAGGAACTTTCGTCCACTCGTCCTCGCGTTCTTCCAGCCGCCAACAAACCCATTGAGGGCGCTCGGTGAGTTGCTCGGGGATATTCTCTAGGATCGGCGGATTAACCGCTGTCGATGCTTGGATCATGGTTTATACTCCTTTGTAGGTGCTTGGCTTGAGAAGAGCCCCGGGCCACGCCCGGGGCTCTTCTAGTTTTTCCGGCTACCAGGGAATCGAGTCGAAGTCCTCTTCGGCTTCAGACACGGCGGCCGCCACCTTCTCCGGCGTGGGAACCGGTTGCATTGTTTCCCAATCTACGGTCGATCCGGTAACCGCCCCGGTATTCGGGTTCTTGCTCGGCTTGACCCGACACAACATCTGGAAACCTTCGAGATCGTCGGCGTCAAGCTCGGGGATCTCGTCGTCGTCGAAGTAGCCGGGCTTCACTACCATCGTGAGAGCCCCGAGTTTGGAATTCTCCTGGTTGTGCCACTCGCCCTTCTTGTTCTTTTTGTACTTAAATGCCTCAAAGAACGTAGTGCCGTTGTCGGCGCCGTCGTTGCCGTCGTCGATAACCTCGACGGAGCACTTAAAGCACGGATCGAAGGTGAATTCCGCGCCGTCGCTCTTGCGCGACACGGTGTACGGTTGTTCGTACTCTTCCACGTCAAAGAGCTTGACTCGAGCATTGCCGAGGTTGAGGACCGGGGCTCCGCCCGTTCCGTCGTCTTTGCTGCGGGGTAAAGGCATGTTTCTCGCCTTCCTTTCACTACGGGATGGCACAGTTTGTGCCGGATTAGTTACAAGGCGTCTTGCGGCTGAAGCGCCGCGGGGTTAGTATTAAGCTATTACAGACGGCCTCCTTAACAGGTCGTGTTTGCCGGCTGCGGACCGGCGAGGGGCGCATTTCTTGAGGCTGTAGCGCCAGCGCCCCTCTACTGCTGTATACTACCACACTACGTGTACCGCGCAAAGTACGTTTTCATGGTACACTTCGTTAGTTGGCTAACCAAAAGGAGGTACGTTGGTGGACATCGCGGGGCGGGTAAGGACAGCACGAAAGCGCGCGCAACTATCGCAGGAAGCTCTTGCGCGTTTGGCGGGCACGAGCGTGGGCGCAGTAAGAATGATCGAACAGCGCGAACGAACGGACCCTCACTATTCAACGCTTGAGAAGCTTGCTGGGGCGCTGGAGATGTCTGTGGCTGAGCTAGTAGAAGGACAGGCCGACCGGGGAAAAGTCCTAGCCCAGTAGAGCTGGGCGCGTTAGAGGAAGATGAGGGACGACGCTCCGTACCAGAAGCTCTAAACTCCTACACGACCCGTAGGACCAAGACTCTTGAGGCTGAACTGAAAGACAAGGATTCCCCTCACTTCAAGAACCCTACCGCGGCCACACTCTGGGTTGCCGCAGTTCAGCGAGAGGCCAAGGATTGGGCGGATTGTGCCGTAGAAGAATGGGCTACCCTATTACCACAGGGAGGTGGTTTTACCGACCCCGAAACCTGGCGCGATGCTTTCAAGGTTTTGGGACCCCTCATGACCTTTCACGAGATAACCCGCAGAGCTGAGAAGCGCATCACCGAAATGAAGGACCAACCGGACGAGCTGGCCCAGAAGAGGCTGGAGAAGGATCGGCGCGAAGCTCAAGAAAGCGAGCGCAGGCTTAATGAATTTCGGGCCGCTAGTGGATAGGGAAGGGAGTACCTAGGAGTGGACATGCTCGACGTAGTGGACACCGAGGCGGCCGAGAAGAGCATCGACCACGTTATCGCAGCCCGCTCCCGCTCTCAGGAAGAAGCAAATCACAACGAGGCGATGTGGAAGGAGAGTACTCGACGATTCAATCAGACTCGACACCAGGAGTATGCTCGGGGTTGGTACGAGCACCACTCGCGCCAGATCGCCAGCCTCGAGGCTACGCTCGGTGTCCTCGTCGCCCACCACAAAGCCGAGCGGGACCGCTACGGAAAGATGCTGGGCATCTCCATCCCCGACGACGGCGCCGACGGACCGCCGCCGGGGGAAGCATGACATCCGTGAGATCCCGGAGTCCTACGCGCCGCAAAACCTGCCGGGTGTGTTCCCTACCGTCCTCTGAGCTACAGCTGCTCGAGGCTGGGCTGCTACTGGGCTGGAGCGCGAGGTCCCTGGCATCGAGATTCGGCACCCTGAATCGCAGGGCCGTGACCTATCACCAGCGAAATTGTGTAAGCGAAGCAGGAAAGGAGGAAGAAGAGTGCCGATAAACACCACGGCCGGCCCGGTTTCGGTCGACCCCGATCCGCCCCGGCATATCAATACCTCGAGGGTGACGGAAGAAGACCTCACCTACCTCGACGAGGAGGCGGAGATCGTCCACGTTCTGAGCGCAAGGGGGTACGCCGCCACGTTCGAAGACGGCCACCGGGAAGACCTTGTCTTCTGGGTCGTCAACGGCGAGGGTGAGGTCTTTGGGGCCACCCTGAACGACGACGGTCGGGTCGACCTCGTCGAGGGCAATGCAGAGGATCGCAAGGGCTTTGTGAGGTACGAAAGAACCAACGACAAGGAGAAGTAAAACATGCCTACAATACAAGAAATCAAGCTTTCCTACTCCGAAGACCAGACCAGGCTCATCAACGAGAGCTTCGAACTTGGGGCTTCGGCTCAGCACCACACAGGCGCGATGTCCTCCGAACTCGAGGGAAAGCTTGGGCCGCAAGAAGCGGACCGGGTGCGGGCCGCCGAAGCATCGGCGTGGGCGGATAGAGATCGCGAGCGTCTTCGGACCCGCTACGAAGAGCTAGACATCGAGAAGCGGGCCGCCATCGAGCTACGGGTCGAGCAAATAGAGCGCGAACTCTCCCCGGGGGAAGTTAACTTCGGGGACCGTTTAGCGGCGTCGGCGGCCTCTCCCGAAGCACTTATCGGCGCAATGGACTCGGCCCTCACTTCGGGCGACGAGGACGCGGCTCTCCTCGCTTTTCAAATCGCTCGCCAAAGGGACCTCGAGAAAGTCGTCGCTCACGCCGTCACGGTAAGGGAAGATTGGGCAGACCTCTATGGTGAGCTGGCCGAAGCCGCCGAAGACCCCGAGCTAGATCCAGGCGACCGCTTCGAGATGTTCGCGAAGCCAGCGCCGACCAAGGAGGCGATCCTCGCCGCCCCGCTCGATGACCGGAACATTTACGGGATGATGCGGTAGTCATGCGACCGTTCAAACACGTAGAGGGCGCGGAGGAGGTCGGTAAGATCTCGCCGGGGTTGCAAGTCTTCGCCCCCGGCGAGGCGGTCCCTCACCCCTACGCTCCCGCCGCCCCCCGAAAACACGAGCGCGGTAACGGGCCTCTCGATACCCCGAAGCCACCACTCCGCCGTCAAGTTGGGCGCCGGATCTTCGAGTATGGCAAGTAAAGGGGGTGGGGGGCATGAGGCAATGTGGCGCACGTAAGCGGGATGGTTCGCCTTGCTCCCTGCCCGCACAAGGGGCCGACGGTCTTTGTTGGGCACACAACCCTGCCAACGCCGATGCACGGCGCAAGGGAGCAAGCCGTGGCGGTAAAAGCAAGCCGGGCAGTGAGTTGGCCCTCCTCAAGCAGAAGCTCATAAAGCTGGGCGACGACCTGGTCGCCGGTAAAGCTCACCGGGGTAACGCCAGCGTGGCCGTGGCGGCGTACGGCACCGCCGTCAAGGTTATAGAAGCGGAAACAAAACTGCGCGAGCTTCAAGAGTCGAGGCTGGTCGAAACCCAGCTGCGCGTCCAGGAGCAAACCGAGCTCATCGCTCGCCTCGAAGCCATCGAAGCAGCACAGGCGACAGAGAAGCCGAGTGTGGGAGGAGGTGGCCGATGGGGCGCTTGAGAGGTTGGGTACGTCGTCTCGAGCGTGCGAACCAGGACAACCAGATAAAAATCATCCAGAAGGACGGCGCGGTGGTCCAGTTCCCCGCCGACGCGGCCCTCGAGGCGTTTGGACGCGAGGCCGAACGGTTCCGAGCCATTCACCGGGGGGAGGATCCCGGCGAGGCACATCCCCTCACCGTGGCCAAGCGCGGCGCCGTGCAAAAGCAACCATTCATGTTCGACGCGGATGAGCAGCCTAGGAGGACCGAAGGGAAATAGCATGCGGTGGTTTCTTCCCGGCCTCGGACCCGGGTCGAGTAATGCGCTCCGGCGCCCCACCAACGTTACGGCTTCGGTTCATTCCTTACGAAGCTCCAACGTTACAGCCGGGGGCGTCTCCTCGTAGACGAACGAGAGCTTTCGCGGTTCCTCGGCTCATCGTCCTCCGGCTTCTTTGTAGAGCCACGAGGCGAGCATCCCCGAGCAAACTAACAGGAAGAGAACCAGTGCAGTGCTTAGAAGAACAGTTCGAAACAAGCCATGAGGCGGCCGAGCGGTTGGGGTTCTCGCGGTTGACTATCCGCCGATGGTGCCGCCAGGGACGCTTCCCAGGTGCCCTAAAGTTCGCTAGAGCGTGGTACATCCCTCGCGGAGACCCACGGGGAGACCCACGGGGAGACCCACGGGAAGCGGCTGACTTCCCCTTTGAGACCACGACGGACGCCGCGGAGCGGCTGGGGGTCTCCGTGCCCTACGTCATCAAACTCATTGAGCGGGGACACCTCGCCGGCGAACGTGGTCCTTGGCGTAGCTTTGCCGTGGCTCGCGGCGCCGTGCCCCGCGAGGCCTAGGGCCGCCAGGTGTTGGAGGTTGGCCGCTGATGCGCTTAGCCCCGGTCCTATAGGGTAGGGTCGCAACTGGGTTGGACGACAGGTTGAGCCTTCACGCCGGCGTGAAGAGTCAAGCACGGGTTTAACGTTTCCCCACCATCGAGATGTTGCGCGCCCCGGTCCGACAGAGGTAGGACCACAACGTGAACGCCCCGGAGAACGCATACAATGCTTTGGCCCCGGTCCAACAGAGGTGGGGGCGCAACCCATATTTGCAGGGCATTTACCGGACGATAGGAGGCCGCAAGAGTCGTCGCGTGCATCGTTTACCCTTACCTGTTGAGTTTCGGCGTGCGTCGATCCACGGGGGTTATCGCACGACTGGAGGTTGACGCCGTCGAGTACCTAAAGAAGCACGGTATTCAGTAGAGCGTCGATAATATCGATTCTCGGAAACCCGTCGGCTTCTCAGGTGCCGCGAGGATATAGAAGGGCGTCTCGAAGGGTCCGGACTTCTTCCTCGACTACTCGTAGCGCCTGGTCCACGCCCAGCCCCTCGACGAGTACGCGCATGCGGTGTCCTTCGGGGTAAGCCTTAGCGCTTTGGTCCAAACCCTCCAGCCTATCGCGCACCAACTCTGCCTTGCGCAGCTCATCGACCATCGACTCTTGTCTTGCTACCGCCTCTTCGTGCCTTCTCTCCACGGTCACTACCTCTTCCCGATCGACGACCTAGGGTTCATTCTACGCTCGTAGTGATGTGTCGGGAGCTGTGGCTAAGAATCGCGACTGGCCTCTATTCACCGAACTGCCGAGAGCACTGATTCTCGGAAACTAGGTTTCCGGCACTTGGCGTTCTCGGAAACTCAGAGGGCATAGAAGAGGGCCGAGGGTGTTAGACCCCGGCCCTCTTCTATCCCCTCTTGTCTCTAAGTTTCCGAGAATTTGCCAGCCTGCTGAAAAACTCAATCCAGGCAGGTTCATAGCTGCATAGACTGTCTCTAGAAGCTTCAAATCGGGCTGTAGAGCCCCGAAACAGGTGTTTTAGAACTCGAACCGACGACCGGAAGCAGTAACGGGGAGTTTTTCAACAGCCTCACTATAGCTCTCGGAAGTTGGAACCGAGGCTATCTTCTTCTGCCCGAACGGACGCGTCGTCGAAGCAAGAATAGCGCAATTAAGGCAACGATAGCCCCAACTACGATGCCCTCCCTGATCGCCCCAGAGCCCGCCGATGGGCGCTCGCCTTCCCTTCCTGCTAAAGGCTCCTCAGCACCGCTGTAGGCAGGGTAGCGAGCCTTGTACCCGAGCAGCTTGCCGATGGTGGCGAGCAGCCCAAAGCGAACCCTCTGCACCAACAGCGGCGGCGAGGCGAGGTAAATCTCATCCTCGTACTCGCGGGATATGACCGCCCACTGCAAGGGGTTGGGCAGGCCACTCCTGGGGTTGACCTTGCCGTCCTTTTGGAGACCGAAGAAGGTCTCAAACCACTCCTCCATCCTCAACGCCGGCCGGAACTCGAGGATGAGATGCACCTCATCCTCGTTCGGATTCCCCCAGACGTGCGGTGTGCCAGCAGGAACCACGACCGTCTCCCCAGCACCAACGTCGCGCTCTTGACCGCGCATGCTGAGGCGAGCGCTGCCCGAGAGGATCTCGAATCGCTCCTCCATGTAGGGGTGAACGTGTTCGATAGGCACGCGCCCGCCCCCTTTCATGACGTCGTCAAGTTGCAACAGTTCGCCGTTGGTGTCACGCGCAGTCTTGAGGAAGAGTATGCGCGCGCCGGAGACCGGGCTTTCGATTGTATCTCCTGCTTTGGCCATGGTGCTCCTTCCCTTTCCTCAGATAGACATAATGCCACCCGAAGTAGTCCAGTGCATGCTGAGGAACCCCTATTCACCGGAGTGCGTGGAAGGGTGGTCTTCTCGGAAACTCGGCTTACCTTACGCGCGAAGGTTGGTCGTCAGTTGCAAAAGCACGCCGGGAGGAGGGAAGCACTACCAGTACGATGATGATGGCAGACCCTACGACCGTTATTGTCGCAGCGACTTGCAGTGCGGCGTTTGGCGCAAATGCTAGCCCGGGCGCCGCCGACAGGAAATTAACCACCGAAACGACAATGGTCAGCCAGATGCTCCACTTTCTGAGCATCCACAATCCGGCGGCGGCGGCGAGGCCAGCAATACCAAGTACGACACCCAGATAGATGACGAACTCCGGTATTCCTTCCGAGGGCAATAACGGGCTAATGAGGTTCGCCAAGCTGAATACCGCTAGTACAATGGCGGCGACGGTCACGGTCTGCGGTCGGGAGCGCATGGGCGTTAATTCTCCTTCCATAAGATTCTCTCTTCCCATGATGCCATCTGGGGAAGGCCAGCGCACCTAGGATTGCACCCCAATGGGGGGCCTCGCTATTCACCAAACTGCCGAGAAGCCAAGAGGCTGTTGAAAAACTCTCCAGGATCCGCTTCTGGCCCTCTTTCTCGGCCCAACGGCACCATCTCGGAGGTCTCTGAGCTCGATCTGAGCCTATCTGTGGACCTTCAACCGACTTTTTCAACAGGCTCTAGTCCTCTCGGAAACTCAGAGGGCATAGGGCAGAAAAAGAGCCGGGGCCTTGTTAGACCCCAGCTCCAAGATAGCGAGAGTTCCTCCTATTGCTGCAGACTTTGCTCCATCTGCTCGGTGGCCTGTTGGTCTTGGTCGTGCCTATCGTCCAAGTCCTGCAGTGGGGTTACTTTCGTCTTAACTATCCCCCAGAAAGGTATGCGCAGAAGTAACGTGTCTAGCTCCTTGGGAGAATCTGACTCTACGATAAACGCTATAGCCCGCTCTCCAACAGGAAACCCCCCGGCTAGGATTTTCCCCTCTGATTTCAAGGTCTTGAGGGCCTCATGTCCAGGCAGAACCGCTTGCCTCATCATCCCGACATACTGCTGTATGGGCAGCAGAGGACCGGGGTCAACGAAGTTCATGGTTACAAGGTACTGCATCCTTCCTTCCTCCTTTCTCCCGCTTTCCCTAGCGGGTTGATCAACACTTTATTAATGCCCGCAAATAGCGCAGGTGTCAAGTGTTGCGAAAAGGACTTGTGGGTATTTAGAGGTCTGCTATTACCTCTATTCACGAGCTGCCGAGAAGAAGAGTTCTCGAAACCAAACACACCTAAGAAAAGGGCCGGGGTTGTTACGCTCCGGCACTTTTACCAGGGGGCCTGCTTTCTCAGTCGCCTAGAGGTGACCTATTGGGCTGCCGTTCTCATTTCTAGGGGGCTCCTGGCACTCCGACGAGCCTAATGGCGTCCCATCCGTACCATCCTCGGTAACGACAGCCCCCTCCCTGGAAGCATCCATCCCCCCACAGTGGAAAACCGTAGCCGCATTCTCGTTTTGGGCGTTCGGGGCATTCTGCTCCGCCGTAGGGTTCAACCGATATCCTCCCGAGCCCAACGGTGGCCCCTGATGCGCATCACCCGTGTTAACTGCCAAGGCTGGTAAGGCACTCACTACCAACACCGCTGCCATAAGTGCTGCTGCCAAAAGAACCAAACCGAAGCGTTTCATAGACGCCACCTCCTCCTTAGCCACAACCCCTTTTAGGTTGCTATTAATATTATTAGTATCGAGTTATAACGTAGCTGTCAATGCCTTGTAACAGGCCTTCCGTTTCTCCTAGGTTCGAGATAGAGTAAAGGTAAACACAAGAAACCGCCGGAGGAAGGCGGAGGAAGGAGACGTCCATGGCTGCTAATGCTAGCTCTATAGGGTCGATCGATCACGTAGGCGTGCTCGTAGGCGACCTGGACCGGGCGATGGAGCACTACACGAACGATCTGGGGATCGGGCCATGGGTGGGTTACACCATAAGTCCAGATTGGGTCCGGGACATGACGGTTCACGGCAAGCAACAGGGCCACGTATTTAAGATTGCCCTGTGCAACGTCGGCTCGATGCTATACGAACTGATTGAGTCGGTCGAAGGACCGAGCATTTACGAGGAGTTCCTGAGCCAGCGTGGCGAGGGAGTGCACCATCTGGGCTACTTCGTTGAGGACATAGACGCGGAGATCTCCAACATGGAATCTCGGGGCTTCTCGATGCTCCAGAGCGCACGCGGGTTCGGCACCAACGACGACGGCGCTTATGCCTACTTCGACACCGAGCGTGCTTGCGGGTGCATCCTCGAAGCGCTGGAGATGCCGCCGGAGATGCCGCCCCCCCACCGGACCTACCCGGACCAGAGCTAACTAGTCTCGTCCGCTACCGCGCGAGGTGATGCTCAACTCTATATGACACTGTCGGGCCGGGGTCTATCGCCCCGGCTCTCCTATTCACGAACTGCCTAGAAGAGGTCTTCTCGGAAACTTGGAGGGCTACAGAGTATAGAAGTGGGTCAAAGCTGATGCGGTTAGGTTCATTCGCCGCCTTCCACAACGGCCACGGTTTCGGCATCATCCCTGTCTGCATCAACGACCTGGCGGATCGAATCGATTACGAGTTGGGGTTGCTCGTTGTGGATGTAGTGGGTGCTGTTCGTGTTCGTGATGTGCTCGGCACCGGGGAACATCTTAGCCAGCTCGTCTTGCGCGGCGAGCTGCGCCGCCCACAGAGCGTCGGCGAACTCCTGATCCACGCCGGCTGGTAGTTGCCCCGCAGCCAGCATTTCCGGTGTCAGCTGCGGTCGGTCGGCGGTGAGCACGATCATCGGGACCGGTGGCACGGGAGGCGACTCGCGCAGCTGCTGGAAGGTCGCTTGTAAGTCGAGCACTTCAGCGTCGGTGTCGGGCGGTGGAGTGTTAATCGCCTCGAACAAGGCTTGTTGCGTCGGGGTCAGCCCGTTCGGCAGGTCTTCAGACAGAGCGTCGACGAGGACGAGTCCGGCCACGTCGGCGGGATGGGCACTGGCGTAGAGCCTGATGATCGGGCCGCCATAGGAGTGTCCGGCGAGCACGTATGGACCCGGTTCCCCGGACGCCGTCAACACGGCGTCGAGGTCCGCTGCCGCGGCCTTCGCTGAGGTCGGCTGCGGCACCGGGGTGGTGGCAGTCGAGGTTGACGGACGGTCGTACGCGCAGACCCGGGTGAACGTGGCGACCTCGGCGAAGACGGTCGGTCGCTCGTTCTCGGGATCCGACGTCACGCTCCAGACATCGGCGGCGTCGCCGAGGCCCGAGACGAGCACGACCGTGGGGCCGCCCTTGCCGCGGCACTCCATATATATCTTGCGGCCCTCGCCGATGTCGACCAAGCCGGCGAAATCGCTATCGCTCTCCTCAACCACGGTGTCCTGCGCCGCCTCGCTAGACTCGGACGACGTAGAGGTGTCGGAACTGCTGCCGCCGCTGCATCCTGCTGCGATGAGCGCGAGGGAGACGATGGTGATGCGTATCAAGCGCACAGAGAGCCCCACCTTTCTTACACCACAATCCCCTATTAAGCGCTACTGTGGACACTATACTCAAAGGTGTAGCCCGGCGCCTGCTTACGGTCCAGACACCCGGAGTAGGGAGCGGGTGCCTCTATTCACTGAGATGCCTAGAAGAAGTCTTCTCGGAAACCCGTATGCAGCGGGTCGCATCCTTATGCAATAGGACCGGAGCAATAGGCCTTGTCTCGTTCCGCCGTGACAACCTTAGAACACTACATGTGGCGTGGTTGGATAGATATGCAGAGATTCACCTGTACAACGACTGGTGTTATCCACTACGCTACCGCGCACCAATGCGACACGACGCCGATAGTACGAACGACCACCAGCGTAAGTACGGCGACAGGACTCTACGACTCACCGTTACTGAGGCCGCCGGGGTTATGGGTATTAGTGGTGAGGCTGTACGCCAGCGGATCAAGCGCGGTACCTTGACTACCGAGAAGGATTCCAGCGGCAGCGTGTTCGTACTTCTTGTCGACGATCAACACCGACAGGACGGCGACAGGCCGCGTAAGGACGCCGACAGTACGGGCGATAGTACGGACCTAGTCGCAAGTTTAGAGGAACAGGTTGCGTACCTAAAGGAGACCGTAGCGAAGCGCGATGAGGAGATCCGCCGCCGGGACCATCTGCTAGCCGCAGCATTGGAGCGCATCCCCGCAATAGAAGCGCCAGCAGAGGAGCGAGAATCCCCTGTAACGGCGGCGGAGAGCAGGGGCAACGGTACGGGCAGTGAAGACCGGGAGGTACCACAGGAGCGGCGCTCGTGGTGGCGGCATTTTTTTGGCCTCCAATGAGGAGAGGAGAAGCTATTGGACAAACGAGCGCTTGATCTACTGGAGGCCGCTTACAAAAGCGCGGACCCCCAAACTATCGAAGGGCGTCGGGTCCTAGTCGCGCTCCTGGACGGACAAACGGCTATGTCCGTGGGGCTCGATCCCGGCCCGCTTGACACCCCTGGGGGCCGCGAGCACGCCCTTGTGGTTGAGTCCCTGGAGAAATCCGGGGCGGCGCAGGAGATCACCCACCCGGCCTACCAAGTATACGTGGGCGCGACCTATTTCGAGATCACCTCGGAAGGTGAGACCATGCTGCGCGACGCAGGCCGAATCCCTTAGCGAAACGACGGCGCTCGCCCCCGGTCCTATTGGGTCTCGGGTTGTAGAGCACGATGGGACCTTAGGTGAGTATGCTCTGTACCATGTACATGCACATAGTATTAAAAGGAGGAAGACCGGAGCCCCGTAGGACCCCGGCTCGAAGTTGGTGTGCTACTCGCCGGTTATGTGCCCGAAGACGGGCTGATCCTCTGGGGGCCCGTCCAGTATCAGCTCGAGATGCTCCCGGCATAACCACTGCGC
>MWVY01000180.1_pt1 | contig 15342 bp, 24 predicted proteins | sample 1047251 | NCBI WGS metagenome assembly MWVY01 (sample SAMN06349983, study PRJNA376086) | soil metagenome | isolation source: MS7-5 sample Antarctic (ecotone) soil | place: Antarctica | collected 2015-01-13
GATCCTCAGGATTCTTGGCGAACGCTTCCCAAGCTTTGGGGGTGTAGGAAAATCGCGTCATGTAAAGCGACATCTCTTTCTCCTCCTTTCTGTTCCACTTTCCCCAGCGGCTTGTCGCTTAGGTAACTATAGACTCGATCTTAAGTAGGGGCAACCTTTAGGGGCAACCTTTGTGGTGAGCATCTAAAGGCTTGCGCCCACCCTAGAGGAGCAGCTAGCCTCTATTCACTGAGCTGCCGAGAGCTCCAATTCTCGGAAACTGCTGTCGCTGGCTCGACGGCGTCCGCTGAAGGCCGTGGGCAATGTGGGTTGTGGCCCACCTCTGTTGGATCTCGCGGCCGGCTTCGAGAATCGATTCTAAGCACGGACGCGGGGGCGGGGTGGTGTGGACCACGGGGACTAGTCCTCGACGAACGTCAGAGGCCCGTCTCGCGTCTCTGATGAAGCGTGGTGGGGGAGAAGGCGGAGTGAACCTTTTACGCCGGAGAGGGGCATGGCAGGAAACCCCGAGGCCGACAACCCCCAGCGGAGCGGGCAGGCTACTTCTTGGTGGCCTTCGCCTCGGGTGCCTTCAGCTTCAGTTCTATTGCTTCGGCAAGGGCAGCGTGCGCTGCCGCCTGATACGCCGCGAGCCCGACGAGGTCGTCGTGGCGCGGGTGGCGCGGGTCGCCCAGGCCGGTTGTGCTAGAAGCGGCCCGAAGAGCGGCCTCGTGCGCCTCAAGGACCCCCAAACGCTCCAGAGCCTCCTCGAATCGGTCGAGGTTCTTTAGGCGTTGCTCGTGGATTATTTGCGGTGCTGTCAAAAGCTTTTCCTTCCCCTACAGCGTCTGTCATAGCAGTTGACCCACTCGACGGTAGCCGCAGTGCTCGAAGAAGCCCCGGGCGTCTCCGGCCGTCACCGCCGAGATCGCTGCCCCCATCGCCTCGATCAGTGCCTCTCGGGTGCGGGCTTGCGCTTTTCGCAACAGCCCCTTTATCTTCGAGAACGCTTCCTCGATAGGGTTGAGATCCGGCGAGTAGGGTGGCAGGAAGAGCAACTCGCAGCCTCGCCCCTCTATGAGCTCGCGCACCTCCTCGCTCTTGTGAGCGCTCAGGTTGTCCATCACCACTACCTGTCCGGGCTTCAAGGAGGGCGCCAAGACCCGCTCGACGTACGCCTCGAACACCACTTTGTTGGTCCCGCCTTGCACCGCCAGGGCGGGTCCCATCCCCTCGGAGCTCATACTCGCTAGCAGCGTCGTGTTCTTCCCTCGGTTGCGTGGCGCCTCGCAGTGCGCCCGCTCGCCCCGACGCGACCAGGCGTGCAGCGGTAAGAGCGCGGTGTTGGTGCCCATCTCGTCCACGAACACCAAGCGTCCCGCCTCAAGGGCCTCAGCGACCAGCACGCGCCAGGCCGCTCTCAACCACTCGTCGCGCTCGCTCGCACCCACAGCCCTTTTTTTCGGGTGAACCCCATCCGCTTCAAGAGTCGCGAGACCGTCGAGTCGCTCACTTTGACCCCGCAGACCCTCTGCAGGAACTCGCGCCTTTCTGAGAGCGTGGCGGCCGGGCGCTCTTGGAGGTCGGCCTCCAGCAGTCTCGTTGCATCCTGGTTCGTCTTGGGTTTAGAGCCGGGCCTCTTCTTGGGGGCGAGCGGACGTCCCTCGTCGGCCATCTTGGCGTATCGCTTGACCGAGGAGAGCGAGACGGAGAAGGTGCGGGCGGCCTGGCTCTTGCCCATGCCTCTACGGAGGGCTTCGATTATCTTCTTGCGCAGGTCTTCGGAGTAGGCGTTCATGCGCTCATGATGCCACTGGGTCATCTACGCTGCAAGCTGCTGTAGATCTGGCTGTGCTGTTTCTGCCCTTCGCGGGCCCGTCGTTCGGCGGACTGGATCCGGCCACGCCGAGCATCGTCGCGCATCTTTGGCCACGCTGCCTCGAAGTCCGCCTCTCTGCCTCCGTCGGTCACCCACGCCCGCTTTGCCGACGTCTTCTCCATCCGCGCCCGACGCGCCTCCTCCTCTTTGGCCTTCTTCGCCTCTTCGGCCTCGACGTGGGCCTCGTGCTGCTCAAGGGTGTATCGCTCGGTCATGCTGGTTACTCCTTTGTCGTTGGGTTGCTTTGTTCGTCGGAGTCGGCGGGCGTTCACGCTTCTCCTTCCGTCTCGTCGTCTTCTTCCTGGTAGGCCCTCGCCCACTCTTCGCCCAACTCCTCGGCTCTCGCCAGTCTTCTCCGGGCATCATGCTCCCACCCGTCGAGCACCTCCTGTGCCCCGAGGGCCTGCCAACCGGGGCTTTCCCGTAATGCGGCCACGACCCCGCCACCGGCGGCGACCTCGATATCCGACTCGCGCAAGTGCTCGATCTCCTCGGAGGCGTACGCCGGTAGCGGGCCGCCCGCTACAGTGGCGCGGTGGCGCTCGACGGCCGTGCAAAGTACCCGGAGCTCTATAGTTGAAGCCTCGCCCCGTTCGCCGGGAGACGCTAGGGCCTCGATCCGCTCCAGGCGGCGCCCTAGCGTACTCATGTCCTGCCTCTTCCTCTCTGCTCGGCGGCCTGCTCCGCCTGCTCCGCCTGCTCCGCCTGCTCCAAAGCGGCCAGCCTCTCCTCGAGCTCCTCCCCGCCAGAGACGGTCTCTAAATGCCACGGTATCCTTTCGACGTCAGGCACAAGCGAACCATCTTGGCGACTGCGCTATTGGGGTCACAGCTTAACTCCTGTGCTTTGCTCCTCACCGCGTGTACGACCGCCGGCGGGACCTCGCCGTGGGGGTAGCTTCTCACCAGCGCCAACAGGGACGCCAGGCTCTGACCGTCGAGGTTCGGCTCTTCGCCCCGCTCGCGGTGCTCGCGGTGCGCCTCTGAGACGGCCGCGAGCTTCGCCTCGAGACGCTCCCTCGCACCGTGGTGGTACGCGGGGTTCCCCAGGCGCGGAGAGAGCGAAGTCTCCAGGCGGTCTAGCCGGTCCTTAAACCCTGCCATAGCTCCTCCCATTGTTCTGGCGCTCTAGCATGCTCTCTAGCTCCTCCATACGCTCGATAAGCTCCGACTGCTCCCTTATGTCTAGCTCGACTTTGGCGGCTTTGAGGAGCGTGTTGTAGCCCTGGAGCGCCACAGCTCCGGCCTTCGTAGTTAACTTCCCGGAGAGGACCCCGCCGATCACAGCGCGCACCTGGCTCTTGAGCTTGGAGATCTCCGACGCCGGGCGACCGCGGCCGCCACGCCTGCCGCCCTTCGAGGCGTTGCGCCGGCGCTCCTCTGCAAGGTCGGGACGGTGCCCGTAGCAGTGGTCGTAGCCCTCCGTAGCGGTAGCCTTGCACCTATCTCCACCTGGCTTTATGAAGGCGCATTTAGCCAATAGCTACTACCCTCCCCCCCTCCCCCTAGCCGCGAGAGTCCGAGGTCCGCGAGCAGTCTCTCTCGGCGTTTGTCCGTGAGACACGCCGCATCGTGCTGCGCGATAACGCGGCGGTCGACTCCGAACACCGGGGCCAGGGAGCGGGGCCCGCGCTTGCCGGGAGTTCCAGCGGGCAGAGACAGGAACCTATCTATAGTCTTACTATCCATGTGCGTGCACACTTTGCACGTGATCTCACGCTGCATCTGTGCCCCCCTGGCTAGTTTCGGGATAGGCCTCCTCTAGCCGCGCATGGCTCACTGCCACTGCCTACGTGGCGAAGTCTTCTTGAACGGATTCGGTTCTTCACCCGCGCTCAGGTTGCTAGGCTGTTGTGCTAAGTGAACTTGCCTGGGCTGGAAGATGCCAGACGCCTCTGACCGAACTCCCGAGTTGAGCGCTGCTCCTGGCCTAGTACTACAACCGCACATCAACAGATGTACGCTGTCTCGCGTCGGCGGTGAACGAGGAGCGAGCATGATGAACCAGGCGGAGCGGCGGCAAATCGAGCGGATCGGCTCTTGGAGGAAAGAGCTGGATGCGCTTCATGTCAGGATCGCCCCTCGTTTCAAGCGCAGGGAGGTCGGGGCGCGGGCCGGACGCTACCTCTCCGGCCTGCTGGAGCCGGTGGAGCGGCGCAACGGCTGGCAGTTGGCGGAGGCGACTGGCGAGAGGAGGCCCGATGGCGTCCAGCGCCTGCTCAACGGGGCGCGCTGGGACGCCGGGGAGGTCCGCGACGACCTTCGCGCTTACGTGGTCGAGCATTTCGGAGACCCTGGGGCGGTGTTGGTGATCGACGAGACGGGCTTTTTGAAGAAGGGCTCGAAGTCGGTCGGGGTGTCCCGCCAGTACTCGGGGACCGCCGGGAAGGTGGAGAACTGCCAGATCGGGGTTTTCCTAGTATATGCCTCGGCACGCGGGAGGGCCTTCATCGACCGGGCCTTGTACCTGCCCGAGGAGGAGTGGGCCAAAGACCGCTCGCGACGCGAGGAGGCAGGCGTTCCGGAGGAGGTCTCCTTCGCCACCAAAGGCGCACTGGCGAGGGCGATGCTCTCTCGGGCTTTCGAGGCGCAGACGCCGGCCTCGTGGGTGACCGCGGACGAGGTTTATGGCAATGACGGCAAGCTCAGGCGGTGGCTGGAGAGCCGGGGAGTCTCCTACGTCATGGCGGTTTCGCGCTCGCACTCGCTTCCGAGCATCGCGGGCTGCCGGCATGCACAAGAGGCCGTGTCCGAGGCGCCCGAGGAGGCGTGGGAGCGGCTGGAGGTGGGAGAGGGAAGCAAGGGGCCACGCGTCTACGACTGGGCACGGGCGCGGCTGCCCTATGAGTGCGCCGACGGGTGGTCCCAGTGGCTTCTAGCGCGCTGCTCGGTGAGCGACCCGCAAGAGATCGCCTACTATCGCGCCTACTCTCCCGAGGGTGCCCCGCTCTCAAAGCTAGCGAAAGTGGCCGGAGTCCGCTGGAGCATAGAGGAGTGCTTCGAGCGGGCCAAGGGCGAGGTGGGCCTGGACCATTACGAGGTCAGGCGTTGGGAAGGCTGGTACAGGCACGTAACCCTGTGCCTTTTGGCTCACGCGTTCCTGGAAGTGACGCGCGCGTCGGCCAACGAGGGAAAAGGGGGGTCTCGGCGGAAATGATCCCGCTCACCGCACCGGAGGTGCGCCGTCTGCTGTTGGTGTTGACGTTAACCGAGGAGGAGCGAGCTTTCCGGTTACATTGGTCGAGATGGCGACGAAGACGGCAGGCCGATGCGCGTCGAAGCCACTACCGGCGACGAGAACGAGGCTTGTTGGATGGATGAAGTGCGGTTGTAGTACTAGGGGCCCGGCTTGGGACAGCGTAAGATGCCTGCTCTAAGCGTCTTGCTCGGTCCAAGTTCGCGCGCTGCTGGTCATCCCGGAGCGGTGCAATCCACGTCTCCTCGGACACCCCGAGCTCGCGGCCAGCGTCCAAAACCCCACGACAGATGGCAGCCCCCAGAGCCCCTCCAGCCGCGAGGCCGCGCTCGTATTCGCCTCGGAGGTGGTCTGTAGCGTTTGCCTTGAGCGGCCCTCCAGCAGCTTTGCGCCGCTCGATCGTCCTCAGGATGCGCTCACGCTCGCCTTGGCTAGCAAGAATCTCCTCATTCGAGCTAGCCGCAAGCTTCTCGCCCTTGGGCCGAGGGGTGCTCATTTCTACCAACGCGGAAGCGGAATCCCGGAGCTCTTTGCGAGTCTGCGACCACTCGGCCTCGACCTTTGGGGCGTGGCGCTCATAATGCTCGCTTGCCTTGCGCGATCGAGCATCGGGTGTAAGGTCACTGTCTGCCTGCAAGCTCCCATAGATGGAGAGCAAATTCGCTGCACCTTTGTCGGCCGCTTGCCATCTAGTGCGCACGGGCGCTGATACTCCAGGTAGCTCGTCGCGGATCTGCTCGTAGGTGGGCGCGCTTAACTCCTGGCGCTCTACTGACTGTTGTTCGGCCATGTCAACCCTTCCCCCTGACCTTCAGCGATAAGTTCGGACAATGGTAGAAATAAGGTCATGAAAAACACGGAGATTGGCCAGCAGAGACGTTTGCCGTTCGGACCCGAAGCATTGGAGCCCTTTACCCGGGAGCTCTTCGACCGCGAAGAGGAGAAGGCTGCCCGTATCCTCTGGTCCATCTTGGAGACCCAATCTCCCCGCAAGAGCGATTGGAGCCAGGTTTTTAGCGCGGGAGCCAGCGACGGGACCAACTACCGCGCCATCGATCGGGCTTTGCCCAAGCTCGATCCCAAGGTTGCTCTCATGAGACTCTTCGACCCCGAGGTGCCCTTCGTCTTGGTCGACCCCACCGAGATCGAGCGCCCCCAAGCCAAGAACACCTCCTACGTGGGGCGCCTTAGCGACGGCAAGACCCTGGGGTTCTGGACGATCGTCTTCGCCCAGCCCTACCGTGGGAGGGCCGTCCCCTTTAACTTCGGGACCTACTCCGAGGCGACCATAAGCCAGGAAGCGACCAGCCGCAATCTCGGTTGGCGCGAGCTGGTGTGGGAGGTAAGGGAGCTGGTTTGCGACATCCCGCTGGTCTTCGACCGGGAGTTCTCCGCTCAAAGATGGCTGGAGACGATGGACGAAGCGAACCTCAACTACGTCATCAGGCTCAACACCAAGAGCGGGGTGAAGCTCAAAGACGCCGAAGGAGAGGAGATCCCTCTTCTTGGCTTGGGCAAAGGTGAAAAGAGGCACATCCGGGGAGCCTACTACCGGGGCGAGGTCGAGGTGAACGTGGCCGGAGTGTGGCGCGAAGGCTACCGGGAGCCTTTGTGGGTAATGGGCACCCTTGCGCCCGAGGAACTCCTGGAGACCTACGACGAAAGGATGAAGCTAGAGCAGTCCTTCAAGGACACGAAAAGCCTTTTGAACCTGGATAAGGTGATGAATAAGGAGCGAAACCAGCTGGAGATGACGCTGGCTTTGGTGCTTTTGGCCTACGGGTTGGGTCTGTCGATCGGGGAGGAGGCCCGGGACGAAGCGTATCGTGGTGGCGGCGAGAAGATCCCGAGCGAGAGGTCGGATGAAAAAGGGGGCCTTGTTGTTCCCCTTCTTTGAGGAAGCGGAACAAGTGGAAGCTTTACTCTGGGCTGTTCGTGCTATTGAAAAGGCGGCTTAGGTTCGAGGCGAAGCGGTGGCGAGAGGTACTACAGCGGGCTCTTCGTCTCTGGCGGCGCCGACTTTTCCCGCCTCTGCCTGATGGTACTGTCTGATCTCATGGGGGAAGGTCAGTTCCCCGTGTAATTCCTGTAGCTACCGGCCAGGCTCGCGCGTTAGCCTCTCACCATCGTAGGCTGGTTGCGTACCATCTTCTTTTCGGTCTTTTTCCCGTGCGGTTTGGACCGCTGCGCTGCAGTTTTGTAGCTTCCCATGTTGCTCCTTTCTATACTCGTCCGTCGTTCAATTGCTCTTCATCGCCACACTAGCCCGCACAATCCCAGAACCGCCGCGAGCAAAGCCTGGGCCCGGGCCTCGTGCTCCTCGGATAACTTCCGGTGGTTCTCGGCCAGCTGCAACTCGTACTCGTACCACTGTGCGGCGTGCTCTCGTCTTAGCCTCACCTTTCGCTGGTGCAGCGACGCTCTCGCTCTCTGCGCCTCGGCGGTCGCCACGTCCTGGCTATCACGAACGCGCGTGTTGTCGCTCCCCGGCGCCCGCGTGCTCATGGCTACGTCAGCTGGCTCTACGCTTTGCAACTGGCCTCCTCTTCCGTGGCTCCGTCAGCGGGACCCTTTTTCATGCGTCCCGCTGACGGAGCATCGCTTCCGTTAGAGTCATCGGATCTGACTTCTCTAGAACCTCCTGTAGCGCGCGATCCAGTGCGTCAGGATCCTGCTCAGGGAGGTATTGGCGGCGCGCGGTGCGTACCTTCTTGAGTAGCTGCCGTTCTCTGTAGTGTGCCTCGTGGACAGCCCGCACCGCCTCGTTGTCCAGGAGCGCGTCGTCTGTGCCACGGGGGATCGGCATGCCTTGGGGCAGCGCGTTTTTGAGCACCGCTAAGAGGCTTTCCAGGACCTCGTTGGACCAAAGCTCGAATGCGCCGGGATTGTCTTGCGCGGCTACAAGCCGCTCTTTGAGTTTTTGCTCCCACCGGGCTGTTTGTGCCCTGGACACGTCCGCATAGACTTCCATACGGGCCTCGGCCAACATGCCTTCCAGCTCTTCTCCGCCCGGTAGATCCGGGCTTAGACTTTTGGGGCGAGGGCGGGCTCCTCTACTAGCTCAGCCACAGACATATCCAACACCCCTGCAAGCTTCTTAAGCGTCGAGTAGTGTGGGTCCATTCGTTCGCGCTGTTCAATCATTCTTACTGCGCCCACGCTCGTGCCCGCCAAACGCGCAAGGCCTTCCTGCGATAGTTGCGCACGCTTTCGTGCTGTCCTTACCCGCCCCGCGATGTCCACTCGCGCACCTCCTTTTGATCAGCCAACTAACGAAGTGTACCATAAAAACGTACTTTGCGCGGTACACGTAGTGTGGTAGAATCCCTGCGACGGATAAAAAAGAGAGCCCGCGACGGCCTTAGCAGGGACGAAATCGCGGACTCTATGAACCGAAAGGCGGTGGCCTTCTGGCTTCATCATAACACCAGCGCCCCTAGTCCTTGGGCGCAAAAAGGCTTTGCTATAGGCACGCAGTGCCTGACCCCACGAAAGAAAGCGGAGGAACACTGAATGGTTTTGGTCAAGAAGTCCGTCTCTGGTGGCGGCGCCCCGAGCCTCGACATTCTGGCGGCTAAGCTGCAGATTATCGAGGCCGAACTGTCTCTAGAGGAGAAGCAAGTCAATCTCGACAACGGCCGGTCGTTCATGGCCGAGCCCAACCTCAACGTCAAGATCGAGGTCATCAAGAACCTCGTCGAGCCTGGTGTGGATGAGGGCGTGAAGTTCTACGACCGCTTCAAGCTCAAGCAAGATGATAACGGCGACTGGATTTTCGCCAAGTACTCGAAGCTGGGCAACCTGATCACGGTTCGCTACGGCGAGGGATGGTTCGAGGACGAGGCGGCGGAGTTCGAAGAGGCTGACTTCGAAGGTTGGGAGTTCATTGCCCAGGTCGAGAAAAAGACCGACTCGAAGGGCAATCCGCTGACGGGCTCTGTCATCAACTGGAAGAGCATCCGCGCAGCTGGTGGCGCCGATGAGGAGACGGCCCAGGAGCTGAAAGAAGAAGCCGAGCGCGACCCCCACGAGGAATTAATGCGGGCGAGGAAGGCGCTGAAAGAGGCGGAGAAGGCCCAGGCCCAGGAGGAGAATGAGGAGGACTTCGACAACATTCCCTGGTAGCCGGAAAAACAAGAAGAGCCCCGCGCGCCCTGCGCGGGGCTCTTCTCCACCAAGACTTAAAGGGAGTGTACTAGCCCATGAGCGCGGAAACCACCCCGGAGCCGGAACGGCTCCTCGCCGCATACGACGAGTTCGGTTGGAAGCAGGTCAAGGTCGACCGCGAGCTCAAGAAACCCACCTACGAGAAGTGGCAGGAAAAAACCATCCCTCGCGAAGAGCTCCGACGGCACGTCGAGGGCGGAGGAAACGTCGGCATTCAGGCAGGCCAGGTCTCCGACTGGATCTGCGCCGCCGACCTCGACAGCGAAGAAGCCGTCCGGCTTGCCCCGAAATTCCTGCCCGAGACGCTAAAGAGCGGCAAGCAAGGCATTCCGACGCACTGGATCTACCGGAGCCCGGGAGCAGGATACCGGCAGTTCCGCGACGTGGATCGTACGATGCTGCTAGAGCTCAAAGCCAGCGAAAACGGCGCCGGACACCAATTCGTGGTCGAACCTTCGACACACCCCGAAAAAGGCCCCTACCGCTGGATGCCGGCATTCAACCCCGCGCTCGTCGCGGAGGTTTCCAAAGAGGACCTGACGAAGCGGCTAGGCCACTTAGCGGCGGCGGTGCTGATCGCCCGGAACTTCCCGCACGACGGCGGCCACGACTACGCAAACAGCCTGTGCGGCTACTTGCTCCGCAACGGCACGGCCTGCGAGGATCTGGAAGGCATACTCGAGGCGTGTTGGCCGGCGGACAAGGTTCGGCCCCACAACGTCGCCGGCGCCATTGGCGACGCGGAGGCCAAGATCAACAGGGGCGAGCCGGTAACGGGAGGCAGGACGCTCGAAGAGCTGGCGCCTGGGTTGCCGAAAGCGCTCGCTAAGGCCCTCGGATGGGCGCATCGGGAAAGCGAGATAGGCGAAACCGGGCACGAATCTCAGGGGCGCCACCTCACGGACATGGGCAACGCAGAGCGCCTGGTCGCCCGGCACGGCGAGGACCTTCGCTACGTCCATCCCTGGCGCCGGTGGTTGGTTTGGGACGGCGCGCGCTGGAAGGTAGACGACAACGGGCACGTAAGACGTCTGGCAAAGGACACCATCCGCACCATCTACGCCGAGGCGGGCGACGCGGTGGACGACCAGGCGCGCAATAAGCTCGCCCGCCACGCCATGAGCTCCGAAGCACAGAGAAGCATTGAGGCGATGATCGCCCTCGCACAGTCGGAGGTCCCGGCCTCTCCCGACGAGCTTGACGCCGATCCGTGGCTACTGAACGCGGAGAACGGCACGGTGGATCTGCGCACCGGAGAGCTGCGGGAACACAGGCGCGAGGACCTGCTCACCAAGATAGCCGGCGCTGAGTACCGGCCCGATGCCCCCGCGACGGCATGGGCGGCGTTCCTAGGGCGAGTGCTGCCGGGCGAGGAGCTGCGGGCATTCGTCCAGAGGGCCGCCGGCTACAGTGTCACGGGCGATACCTCTGAGCAGTGCCTCTTCATCAACCACGGCGGGGGCGACAACGGCAAGAGCACCTACCAGGAGGCGCTCGCCGAAGCACTCGGTGACTACGCCATGCGGGCGCCGACCGAGATGCTCATGGTCAAGCGCGGCGGCGGGATACCCAACGACGTCGCCCGGCTCAAAGGCTCGCGGTTCGTCGCCGCGTCCGAGACGGAAGAAGGCCGGCGCCTGGCAGAATCACTGGTCAAGGACCTTACAGGCCAGGACACGATTACGGCCCGCTTCATGCGCGCGGAGTTCTTCGACTTCAAACCGTCGCACAAGCTCTGGCTCTCAACCAACCACAAGCCCGAGATCCGGGGCACCGATCATGCTATCTGGCGGCGCATCCGCCTCGTACCCTGGTCGGTGACCATCCCACCGGCGGAGAAGGACATGCAGCTACCCGAGAAACTGCGTCGGGAGCTCGCCGGCGTGCTGGCGTGGGCGGTACGAGGCTGCCTCGACTGGCAGCGCGGCGGTCTGGGAGAGTCCGAGGAGGTGCGCCAGGCTACGCAAGACTACCGGATCGAAATGGACGTACTCGCGGCGTTTATGGACGAGTGTTGTCTAGTGGCCCCAGGCGTCCAGGCGAAGTTCTCAGATCTCTACGCCGAGTACGGCCGGTGGTGCGAAGTGTCCGGCGAGAAGGCCGAGAAGAAACGCGCCTTCGGCATGCTTCTCAAAGAGCGTGGCTTCGAGCCCGACAACGGCGCGAAGAACACGGCGATTCGGCGCGGTATCGCGCTGTTGTCCGGCCGGGAACCACCGCCGTCCGGCGGGGAGAAGGTTAACCAACAAACACCTGAATCAGAGCCCCAGAGCCCCCCCGAACCCGAAAACAGCCCGGACGAGGTTAACCAGACGACGAAAAGGTTAACCAACGACGAGCTACAAAAGGCCTGCAAAAACACGGAAAGTAATGCAAAGGTTAATGTGGGTTATCCAGAAATCACTATGAACGCCCGGTATCCTGTCCGTGAGGCGTCATACCAAAAACAGGTTAACAACATTAACTACGTTAACTCTGTGGGGTCTGAGGACGCCGGCGTCAGGGACCGCAAGGCGCTCGAAGCACTAGAGAACGGCAACGGGCCGCGCAAGGTGCTCGGGGAGTTCCGGGACGGAGCCGCAGACCTCGGAAGGCTGGCGGGTAGCGTCGCGGTGTACTGGGGGCGTCCCTTGAGCGAAGCGCCGTCGTGGAAGGACCCCACACTAAAAGCTGTGTCCGCGTTGGAAGGAGACGAATGACCGCCCGCACCAGGACCAAGTGCAGCGGCTGCGGCCGGAGGATAACCTCCAGCGAGCCCGACCTCGTGCTCCGGAAGTTCGGCTCCGAACGCCGCCACTTCTATCACCAGCGGTGTTTGGAGGCCGCCGAACGGGTCGCGATGAGTAGCCCGGACCTGTGGGTTCTGACGACCCGCTATGTCCAGGGAGAGATGAACTAATGGCCCGCGAGGAAGGGAGTAGCATCCAATGAGGGACATAGGCACGACGCTCGCGCTGTGGAGGGCGGGTAGGCTCAAGGGATCGCCGACGAAGGCCCTGCTCGGCAAGCTGGAGAAGAGCCACAACGCGAAGGTGGAGAAGATCCAGGAGGCCAAGCGGCTGGAGCTTGCTGAAGCTCGCCGCAACTTCCGGTCCGACTTCCGGCGGATGCGCCGCGAGATCCTCGAGGGACCCGATGTCGAGATCGAGAGCGCGGGCTGGAAGCCGAGAACGCCCCTCCCCCCCGAGGGCTCGGGAACTCGAAGAGGCGATGGGCCGCAAGACGCAGGACCTGTGCGTCCGGTCGAAGCGGCCCGCCAAGCGAAGAAAACGAACGAGAGGAAAGGTGAGTAACGATGGACCTAAGCACGAGGCTTGCGGCGCCGGACGGCCTAGCCTCGCCCGCCTGGTGGGCTCGTAGGGTCCTCGCCGCCTCCTCGCCGGCGGCGAGGGTCGGAGGTCCGGAGAGAGCCTCGCGGCGCCAGACGGCCTAGCCTCGCCCGCCTGGGGAGCTCGTGAGCGGCTACCGCGCGGTCTAGATCCTGATCTTCACCAGCTCGCATCGTGCTCTATAGCTGTTCTCAGCTTCTCCCCAGCCGGGCTGTTCATCAACTGGCGGAGCTCTTCCGTGCTTTTGGTCTCTAGCCACCGTCCAACGACTCGGTTTTCCTCTACATCATGTTCGAGCGCCGCGTTGACGTGCTCGTCAACGAAGATGAGTCGCCACGGGTGTATGTCCAACGCCTCTGCCAGTGCGTCCCGCGTCCTGGGGTTGGAGCGGCGCCCCGCCTCGATCTCCGTCACGGTCGCCCGCGATACGTGCGCCATTTCCGCAAGCTTTTGCTGCGACAGCTTGTGCCCAAGCCTCAACTCCTTGAGCCGGGGTAGCGGGAATTGTTTGTACTCTCTGTACTCACGCACCTTGCGAACCTCCCTTTTTCCGCTTTTCTACGAAGATTCTAGCAGCACGGACTTGCAAAAACAAGGCCGTTGTGCGACAATACAGGTTTTTGATAAAGAAACGGCCCCGCAGGAGTTGGAGCTCCCCGAGGCCCGGCCAACCTAAGCAGGAGGTTGACGATGAAGAGTCTAGCGCAACCAGCGCAACCAACCACCACACGCGAGTGCGGGACGTGTGCGTCGTGTGGCACGACCACGAAGACGCTGACTGCACCCCGCCCTAACGTCGGGCATGGCTACAGAGGACCGATGTACTGCCTGCCGTGCAACCCGCGCACAGGCTTTACCCTGGGCACGCAATGGTCGTGCTTGGAGAGGATGGGGGCATCGTGAGCCCGCTGCGGTTCGTGGTCCTGGTGATCGTACTGGCGCTCCTCGTGGCGGCGCTCTTCGCGCTGGCCACACGCCCGCCAGACGAGCGCTGCTCGTGGATCGACGCGGAGAGGGTCTCGGTCGAGAAGCTGGAGGCGCTGCGAGACGAAGGCTGGCACCCGATTGCCAACGACGACAAGGAAGCCCTCTACAGTCCTGGGTGCCTGACGTTAGGGCGAGGTGCTTAGGTGATGCCGCGTGGCGGACACAATGGGACCGGCTGGTTGGGTATACAGAACAGAGAACGCGAGAGAAAGGGGAAGCATGAGCGAACACGAGACAGAGACTAAAGTCGAGGTCAAGGTAGGCGGCTGGCTACCGGACGGTACGTTCCTCGGCCATCTCGTCCGGTTCACCGGCGAGGAGCTCGGCGGCTACACGGACTACAGGAAAGCGCGCTCGTCCGACGACCGCGGGACGACCTACACGCTGTACCGCACGCCAGGGGCGGAGCCGGGAGATCCCGCTCCCGGCTACCGCGTGCATGTCGAGAAGTGGACTCGCTGGCAAGGCGAGGAGAGCGAGGCGTACCTGTGGCCCCTGTGGTGCCTAGATGAGGACGGCTCTTTCTACGCGGCCACGCTTTACACGGAAGCGGAAGCGCGCAGCGCCTTCCCCGAGCTCTTCGCGGCACTGGGCACGCCGAACGTGCGTGACCTGGACTGAGCTCGTTGCGAGGGTAACTCTGTTGGACCGGGGCGCATTGTATGCGTTCGCCTCGTTCGCCACCTTTACTGTTGCGAGGGTAACTCTGTTGGACCGGGCCCGCCGATAAAGAACCCGATCTGCAACCGTTGCGGGTTGTGCCCGGGCGAGAGTCCGATAAACGATATTCTCGGAAACTCCTATTCAGCTTGACGAATCCTTATCCAGTAGGACCGGGGCTACGCACCCTTTCGCCCCGGTCGAGTACCCCAGGAGCAGGCACCTTGATACGCTCTTGGATAAATATGCAGCGCCTACGAGGACGAGAAGAACATCCCAAACACGATCCTGAGATATCAGATCCCCTACAAACCGCATAACTGGGTCGTCTGCTGGCTGCAACAACCAGAGTATTGGTTTCACATCACCCGATGCCGAAGAACCGGCGCCACCAGCTACGCTCGCGGAGCTCTGAGCCGTTCTCAGGCCCTCCCTGGTCGTCCCTACCAGCACCCTTACCGGAGGCCTCCGCGGACGATCTGACGCCGCCTCGCTCGTCTCCGTGGGGATCTGAAGGCCCTTCCAACTCCGGGATGCGCTCCAGGGCCGCGGCCAGCAGGCGGCGGTGCTCGGCGTTGGCGCGGTTCGCCTCCTCGAGCTGGCGCTGCAGCTGGTCGATGTGGGCCTGCAGGGCCTCGACCAGGGGGGACCGGTCGCTCGGCCGGCCGTCGTCCGGTTGGGGACCGGTTGGTGGCCGGTCGCCCGTCTGGTCGGGGCTAGCTTCGCCTTCGAGGAAGACGTAGACGGTGCCATCCTCGTCCCTGGTGCTGCGTAGGGTGCCGCGCTTGGTGCGACCCCGGACGGCTTCGACCGTGATCCCGAGGAGCTTCGCGGCTTCCCGGACGGTCACGCGGCCGGTTGGCATCTGGTCGGTGACTGGTCGCTCGGCTGATCGCATGACCGACAGCGTAATGCAATACACCGACGCGCACGCATCGACACGCGCACCAGGGCCGGGGACGTCACACACTCTCTTCTCCCCCGGCCCTGCTTTCTCCGGTGAGTTTCCGAATCCGTAATTCTCGGAAACTCCAGGCATAAGACCACAGGCGACCGGGGGTTGTAGCTACCGGCTAACCCCACTCTAGCTGGGTTTCGCGGTGGCAACGCAACTGTAAGCCACCCCCGTCTTGCCAAATTGTTTAA
>MWVY01000181.1_pt1 | contig 15272 bp, 16 predicted proteins | sample 1047251 | NCBI WGS metagenome assembly MWVY01 (sample SAMN06349983, study PRJNA376086) | soil metagenome | isolation source: MS7-5 sample Antarctic (ecotone) soil | place: Antarctica | collected 2015-01-13
TTTTTACTTTTTGTGTATTCGAGCTATTGTCCGGGTGGGTTGAATGTTTAATTTAAAGTATCATCTTTTTATTTGATTGTGGAACTTATGGGCGGGGGGGTTAAATGTGTGTAAAACTTTTGACCAGGTCAACAGTTTTGTCGAACCTATGCGCGGGTTGGTTGAATGCGGGTGATAATCATTTGTCCATCACGATGGACGTCGAACCTATGCGCGGGTGGGTTGAATGTGAAATCATAACCGGGTGTTATGAATTTAATCGTCGAACCTATGCGCGGGTGGGTTGAATGCTGGGGACAAGAGGCAAATTGATGTTCAACTTGTCGAACCTATGCGCGGGTTGGTTGAATGCGGGTGATAATCATTTATCTCGCACGCAAGATGTCGAGCCTACGCGCACGCGGGCGGAATGCAGGTTGAAACGTTTCCCAATGGGAAACGTTTGTCGAGCCTACGCGCACGCGGGCGGAATTTGTAGAATGTGAAATCAGAAACATTGTTTCTGATTTTGACCTGTCCCGCGTAATCCATCCAAAACCAAGCACGTTTTTCTCACTTTTCCCAAAAATCAAGATTACACATTTAGCCACAATGTGTAATCGCCCCTTCCAAAACACAAGCCAAGAATAGCACATTTGCGTATTATTCTTAAGTATGGTAAAAATAAATTATGGAAGATAAGAAATTATTAACTACGAAGGAAACGGCGCAGCTTTTAGGACTTAGTGACGGGAGAATTAGACGTATGATTTTGGACGGTATTATTAAATCGGAAAAGTTCGGGCGTTCCAATATGATTAAAAAATCGGATGCGGAAAAAGTAAAGATTTACGGCAAACGTGGGCGACCGAAGAAATTAGTTACCGAAGATTAATTTGGAGCAAAAGAAAAACGGCTTGATTTGCACTCAAGCCGTCAGATTTTTAGCTATTTGAAAACTAAAAAAATTTACCTGAATTCAGTCTATCAAACATCAAAAGTTTTTTCAAAAAACAAGAAAAAAACCTCTTGCGTTTTATTATAAATCCGTGCGATAATTTACCTATCGTTCCAAATGATTCATCAATACTGCAAGGTAATTGACTAGGCGGAACTGAAAATTAATTTGAGAAAGTCACCTCCGGGTGAAAAGCTCGACAAAAAACTCAGGAAGATTCCTAAAGTTTTTGTCGAGTTTTTTTTGTTTTTAGAAATTAAATTATGAAAAAAGAACCAAATAAAAAACAGGCGTTACTTGACGCCTTCGACAAATCAGAAACGAAGAAAGCAACAGAAGCGTGCAAAATCGCGGGCGTGGCGCTGAGCACTTTTTATTTTCACACCTACCGGGACTCTAATTTTCGTCGGCAAGTCCTCGAAAAGCAATTAGAACACTTGGAAGGAAGGATCGCGGCTGTTTAATCAATGGATATGCGGCACAAAAAGAAAGAAGGCGCCTGGAAAACGCCTTCAAACCACAAAATTAACGAACATAACAACTTAAATAGGAGTTCAAATTGTATGTATAAAAATAACACTAACCACGAAATAAGTCAAGAAAATTCGACGCTTGCGGGAGGTGGAAATGACAAATAAATTACCACTGACGCACGGCGATCTTGAAACTTTGAAGCGTTCATTTATCACGCCGGAACTGGCAGACGAAGCCAAACTTTTCCGCGTGGATGATATCGAAGGCGCGGAAATCGTCGGCAAAAATCGCACCGCCGGGAGCGATTACTCCGGCGTGGCATTTCCGTACTATTTGCCCGAAAACCCAAGTCCGCGTGAATACCGCCTACGACGCGATGAGCCGGACAGAATCCAACAAGCGGACGGCACAATCAAATACGAAGGAAGATACTTAACTTCACCCGGTTGCCGAAATATGCTTTACTTTCCGCCCGGCTGTCGGAAAGAATATCTATCGGACGTTTCCTTGCCGATTATCGTCACCGAAGGCTTCAAACAGCCGCTTGCCCTGCATCGCGCAGCGCGGCACGGACTCGCGCCCGGCGACAAGCCAAAGTTTCTCACGATCGGTTTGTCCGGCGTTTGGAATTTTCGCGGAATAATCGGAAAGACTACCGGCGCGGACGGCTCACGGCAAGACCTAAAAGGCTTCATCAGCGATTTTCATTTAGTGGAACTAAAGGCGCGAAAAGTCATTATACTTTACGACGCGGACATAAAAACCAATGAAAAGGTTGGCTATGCGCAACAAAAACTTGCTAAGGAATTAACGGAACGTGGCGCGGACGTTTATATCGCCGATTGTCCCGAAATGGACGGTTGCAACGGCATAGATGATGTTCTAGGCAAAATTGACCGTGAACAAGGCGCGGACGCAGCTGTTAAGCAATGTTTAGAAGTTCTCGAAGCGGCAAAACCATTCAAAGCCGAAAAAGTTTCGCAGGCGAATCAAATCTTACAGCTTGCCGATGATATTGAACTTTTTCATTCAAGCGACCGAACGCCGTTTGCCTGCGTGGAAGTCGGCGGACACAAAGAAGTTCACCCGGTAAATTCAAAAAGTTTCCGGGATTACTTGGCTTACCAATTTTACCAAACGGACGGAAAATCACCGTCAAGCCAAAGCCTACAGGACGCGACTAACTCGTTGAGCGGCAAGGCAAAGTTTGAAGGCAAAACGCAGGACGTTCATATTCGCCTTGCTTCACTTGACGGCAAAATTTACCTTGATTTATGTAATGCCGAATGGCAGATTCTTGAGATTGACGCGGACGGCTATCAAATAATCGAAGCATCGCACGCGCCCGTCCGTTTCCGGCGAACGAAAGCAATGCAAGCATTGCCGAATCCGACGACAAACGGCGACATTACGAAACTTAAAAGTTTTCTCAATGTTGACGACAAAAATCTGACTTTGGTTTTAGCTTGGTTGGTCAATTGTTTCCGCCCGGATTATCCGTTTCCGATTCTGCTAATTTCCGGCGAACAGGGCGCGGCGAAATCTACGACTAGCAGGCTTTTGCGCGAGCTTGTTGACCCAAGTCTTACGCCTTTCCGCTCCAGTCCGCGTGACGAGCGCGACCTAATTATTTCGGCGACAAACTCTTGGATTTGTAGCTTTGATAATTTATCCGCCGTTAGAGATTGGTTAAGCGATGCGCTTTGCCGAATCTCGACAGGCGGCGGATTTTCGACACGAACGCTTTACACCGACGACGACGAAACGATTTTCACGGCGAAAAGACCGATAATTCTAAACGGCATTTCTGATATTGCAAGCCGCGGCGATTTACTTGACCGGGCGTTACTCATCAAACTCGAATCTATACCAAAAGACAGGCGAAAACCGGAGCGTGCGTTTTGGGCGGATTTTGAGAAAGAAAAAACTTCTATCTTTTCCGCGCTTATTGAAGCCGTGAGCTTTGCCTTAAAAAATATCGAAAACACATCGCTCGCCGAACTTCCACGAATGGCGGACTTCGCCTTGTGGGCGACGGCGGCGGAGCAATCTCTAGGACTTGCGAAAGGCGCGTTTATGACTGCTTACGCGCAGAACCGCGAAAATGCACATTCGATTGTTTTGGAAGATTCGATTTTAGCTGAAGTTTTACAGGAATTTCTCGACAAAAAAGCAGACGACGGTAAATATAAACAAGCTAAAATTTTGCTAAAGGATTTTCTTGCCGAATTGAAAGATACGGCTGGCGAAACAAGGACTAAGAATGAGGATTTCCCGAAAAGCCCGAAAGGATTAAGAAATCAAATAGAACGGATAAACCCGAATCTGCGCGAAATTGGTATTTTTATAACCTTTCACGGGCGCACGGGCGGAAACGCGAGCAAAGGCGCATCGCTCTCACTAGATTATGACTGTAAAGTAACGTCACTAACGTCACTAACATCACAAAGCCCGCAAAATAAGGCTGAAAAGTATGATGTTACTAGTGACGTTACTCAAAACGGAGAAATTAGTAACATCACTAACGTCACAAATCCGACGAGTAACATCACTAACGTCACAAATCCGACGAGTAACGTCACAAGCGCAAAAGCTAATGGAAACAACGGTTTAACGTCAAAAAGTGACGTTAGTGACGTTAGTGACGTTACTTTACAACCTTATTCTAATGACGACGAAGCCGAATATATCGACATTGAGATTTAATATGGAAATTTACCGACAAATCCAAAAACAAGCCGAAATTATCTTAGGCGAACTCCGGGCGGACGGCTTGAGCTTGTCCATAACTTCCACTGGCGGTTTACACATTGTCGGCAGGGCAAAACCCGCGCAAACAGCACTGATTCGCCTTTGGAAACAAGGCATTATCGATGTCTTAAGCCAAAAATGCACGAATTGCACTTTGCCGATGCAGATTATTGACGATGGCGAACTTTGGTTTTGTCCGATTGGCTGCTCAAGCCAAAAAAGGTATGCCGTAGCAAGGCTCGGCAAATAAAAACGCGCCACAGGACGCACAATAAATGAAAAATATGACTAATAACGCACAATTTACGACGATGCTCTACAACAATCGGCATTTGATTATTAAGACAAGCGCAGGCGGTAATCCGCACGTGGTTTGTGAATGTTACTTGCCCGAAATGTCCGCTCAAATCTGCAAACTTTTAACAGCTGCGGCGGACACTACGGAAGAAACTCAAAAAACGGAGGTTTTGAAATGACAAAAACAAATGGCGAACAAATGGCGAACAAGCGACCGGACGGCACGTTTGCGCCCGGTCATAAATTAGGAAATCGCTTTGCTAAAGGCACGAGCGGCAACGAAAAAGGCAGACCGAAACTTACAAAATTGACCGAAGCCTTGCGCGAGCAGCTTTCCGAAGCGATGCCGGGCGCGTCGGAAGAAACCCAAGCCGAAGCCATTGCACGAACTTTGATTCTTGAAGCCTTAGCCGGCAACATCGCGGCAATTAAAGAGTGTTTTGACCGCGCTGAAGGCAAAGCTCCACTAACGCTTGATGTCGGCAATAAAGACGGTGAACCGCTTCTAATTACTTTCAGTTTCAATAATTCTAATACGAGGTTAATCAATGAATAAAACCCAGACAAAACAAATTCATTACCAGCGACCGCAGCTTGCGAACTATCAAATTGACTCGATTTTTAACGATGCGCGTTATGGAATAATCGAAGCAAGCACAAAAAGCGGAAAAACAGCCGCGTGCCTTGTTTGGATTATTGAACAGGCTTTGCAGGGTAAAATCGGTCAAGATTTTTGGTGGATAGCTCCCGTGTATGGTCAAGCCAAAATCGCTTTTCGCCGATTGAAAGCAGGCTTGCCGCGTGAAGCATTCCAAGCGAACGAATCCGAACTTACTTTGACTTTGATAAACGGCGCAAGAATCGTCTGCAAATCGGCGGAAAAACCCGACAATCTTTATGGCGAAGATGTTTATGCGGCTGTCTTTGATGAGGCAAGCCGCGCCCGGGAAGAGGCTTGGCACGCGCTCCGCTCGACACTCACGGCGACACGCGCCGCGGTGAGAGTAATCGGCAATGTGAAGGGTAGAAAGAATTGGGCGTATAAACTAGCGCGGAAAGCTGAAAGCGGCGAACCCGGTATGAGTTATGCAAAAATTACGGCGTATGATGCCATTGACGCGGGAATTTTGGATGAATCCGAAATCGAAGATGCCCGTCGGCAATTGCCCGACAATGTTTTCAAGGAATTGTATTTAGCCGAACCGTCCAACGACGAAGGCAATCCGTTTGGCTTGATTGCAATTCGTGATTGCATTGCTCCGATGTCAATTCAAAGACCCGTTTGCTTTGGCTTAGACCTGGCAAAATCGGTTGACTGGACTTGTCTAATCGGACTTGACGCAAAAAGAAAAGTTTGCGTATTTGAACGCTTTCAAAAGTCTTAGCTGGACACGACCGAAACCATTCGGCGGATCGTCGGCAATGTCCCGTGCTTAACTGATTCGACGGGAATCGGCGACAGCATTTTAGAATCTTTGCAAAAAGACAGACGGCAAAACTTCGAAGGCTTCAAATTTAGCTCACCGTCAAAACAGCAATTAATGGAAAGCCTTTCCCTTGCGATACAAAAACAGGAAATCGGCTTTCCCGAAGGCGTAATCGTCAATGAATTAGAAAGTTTTGAATACGAATACACGCGGACGGGAGTTAAATACACCGCTCCGTCCGGTATGCACGATGACGCGGTTTGCGCTTTGGCGTTGGCTAATTTTCACAAGCCGCGACCGATTGCGAAGTTTTACAGTATGTAGACCCACTCAATAAAACAAATGGCAAAAAGCCACAGGAGATAAAATAAAATGACAAAAACATTAGCCGAACAAATTCAAATTACAACGGATAATTTGACGGAATTCGAAACAGAGCAAACCAACTTTCAAGAGCAAATGACGCTTGCCGTTGGCGAAGGTGAAGCATCGAAGATGATTGATTTAAAACGCCGTCATACTGAATTGCCGGTTAAAATTGAAGCGGCACGGATTCGATTGGCAAAACTCTACCTGCAGCTCTACGAAGAGCGGATGCCCGGACTTCAATCGAAAGTTAATGAATTTCACGAACCGATTCGAGAAGCAATTGCGGAACGTGATGCGGCGGTTTTGGAGTTGGGCAAAGTACAGGGCGCATATCACGACGCAAACGAAAATTTACGAGAGGTAAAAATCCGAATTGGCGAACAACAAAGGGAATTGGACAGGCTTATCTATTTAGCCAACCCCTCAAAAGGCGTTAAACAAAGCACGGAGGCATATAAAATATGAATAACGAAAAAACAATGAGCATCTTTCGCACTGAAAAAGACAAAGAAGAATTTGTGCGCCTCTTTCGCGCAAAAACGATGTCCGGCTCTATTAGCGATGATCGAGCGATTGAAATAATAATTCGTAATAATCCGCATTTCTTTCGCGAACCGACAGCCGACGAACTCAAGAAAATCGCTCATTCGACGATGAATGACGAAATGCGGGCGCGTGCCTTGCAACCGACGAGCAGACCTACCTTTGACATCTTCCGAAGACCCGCCGACAAACAAAAACCCAGCTAAAGCCGCCGATTCTACTCGCCAAAAAGAAAGCCACGAGCATCAAAAACTTGTGGCTTCTTCCTTTTTCCAAGCCATACCAACCTAAGCCTTTTCATAAAAACGCGCTCACAAGTCAAGCAATAGACTTAAACGGCTAAATGATGGCTCAAAGTCAGTATTTATCGAGTGGCGAGCCTACACGCGGGCGGAATTTGTGGACGCCCGCACCGGTTACGGAACGCGCCTGACGGCGAGCCTACACGCGGGCGGAATTTGTGTTTTCGGGTAAATCCATCATCTTTATTTAATTGGCGAGCCTACACGCGGGCGGAATTTGTGTTCACAGTGAAAGGACTTTCGGAGCTTTTATCCGGCGAGCCTACACGCGGGCGGAATTTGTGAACAGACCTTTTTCACAATTGTGAAAAAGGTTGGCGAGCCTACACGCGGGCGGAATTTGTGTTGGCTTCCACCACAGTGGAAGTGGAGGAAAAGGCGAGCCTACACGCGGGCGGAATTTGTAGAATGTGAAATCAGAAACAATGTTTCTGATTTTGACCTGTTCCGCGTAATCCATCCAAAACCAAGCGCGTTTTTCTCACTTTCCCCAAAAATCAGGGTTACACATTTTTATTCAATGTGTAATCACTCGCGTTAAAGTGTTGTTCCTTGACAAGTTTTTTATAAAAAGTTAAATTAAATGTATGGCAATGAAAAAAGAAAAATTATTGAGTGTTGCGAACGTGAGCAAAGAAGCCGATATTTCACGGCAAAGAGTTTTGCAGATTATTGAAGCGGGAGACTTACCTGCCGAAAAAGTCGGCAGCAACTTTATTATTCGTCAATATGATTTCGACGCTTGGAGCAGTTCCCGGCGCGGGACCGGGCGACCGCCAAAGAAGAAAACCAATAAATAAGAACGGGTGTCACATCGCGCCAAACGTCTGTCACCCGTTGGCGCGTCACCCGATGACAAATTGCTTTGACGCGGATTGACGCGGGGTAGCATACCGGAAAATATGAACAAACAAGAAGCCGCAAACGAGTTAGGAATCAGCGTCCGCAGTCTCCAACGTCTTGTCCAATCGGAAAAGATTTCCGTTATTTACAAACGCGGCGCTTCGGGCAAGCAAGAGGCGATTTTCAACCCGGAAGAAATAGAAAATTACAAACGCGGGCGCGACGCGGAAATTATTAAACCGTCAGTAGCGACAACCGATGTCACGGCATTGGCGCGGAGTGACGCGACAACCGGTGACACCGCATTGGCGCGAAACGTCATAGAAACAATTTTTAACTTAGGATTGCAAAAACCAGCCGTACCAATTGCCGATAAACCATTGCTGAAATTAGATGAAGCCGCGGCATTGACAGGACTGTCACGCCACGTTTTGCGGCAGGCTATCGAGGACGGCAAGTTGAGCGGCAGGATTATCGGACGTGCTTATCGAGTTAAGCGCGTGGACTTGGACAAATTTATTAGTAAGTTATGAAAGTAGCGTTTTGAAAAGCTAAAGAATTTCGAGCAAAAAAGAAAACGGCTTGACTACGAATCAAGCCGCCCGTTTTTCAGTTCATTGAAAACTAAAAAATTCACCTGAAATTACTCTAACAAAACTCAAAGGTTTTTTCAAAACAGCAGAAAAAAAACCTCTTGCATTTGTTGCAAAAAACTGTGATAATGTGGTTATCCAAGTTTCCGCAAACGTATTTTAGGTAATAAACCCGGCGGAATTTTAAAATTAAATAGAGAAAGCCACCAGCGCGTGGAAAGCTCGAAAATAACTTTAGGACTAATCCGAAGTTTTTTCGAGTTTTTTTGTTTTTAGAATTAAAAATTATGAAAAAAGAGAAAAATAAAAAAGCGGCATTGCTGGCAGCGTTCGACAAATCGACAACGAAGCGAGCGCCGGAGGCGTGCAAAATCGCGGGCGCTTCCTTGAGCGTATACTACTTCCACTCATACCGAGACCCAGTGTTTCGTCAGGAAGTGTTGAAAAAACAATTAAAACATTTGGAAGGAAGGATCGCGGCTGTTTAATAAATGAAAAAAAAGGCGCCTGGAAAACGCCTTCAAACCACAAAATTAACGAACTAAAAACAATTTAAATAGGAGTTCAAATTGTATGAATAATCGTAGCACGAAAATCGAAATAAATCAACAAAAATTACAAAGCGCGGCGTTGGAATACAACGATGCTGGTTTTGCGACTCTCCCTGTTAAAACCAATAAAAGACCCGACATTGACGCGTGGACGCATTACCAACACAAAAAACCAAGCCAATCTGAAATTCGCGGCTGGTTTGACGGCTCAAAACTGGGAACGACCGGACTAGCGATAATTTCCGGAAAGGTTTCGGGCAATATCGAAGTTTTAGACGTTGATTGCAAATACGATCTAACAGGCTCGCTGATGGAAGATTTCTGCGGGCTGGTAAAGGAACACCTACCGGATTTGTTTCCAAAATTGGTAATTGCAAAAACGGTCAACAAAGGTTTTCACATTCTTATTCGCGTGCCTACTGAAGCCATTCAAGGAAACAAAAAACTAGCATCACGACCCGCAACCAGCGATGAAGCTCCCGACGGCGATAAACTCAAAACTTTGATTGAAACAAAAGGCGAGGGCGGTTATTTTGTTGCCGCTCCGACTGACGGTTACGCGTGGTCGCAAGGCACAGTCGAAGAAATTCCATTAATAACCGCGAGCGAGCGCGAAACACTTTTCACAATTGCGAAATCGTTTGACCAAACGCCTATAAAAACAGAACCGGGCGAGAAAACCGAAAGCAGCAGGGCGACCCGCGGCGGACTATCACCGTTTTGCGATTACAACGCTCGTGCGGACGTTCCCAAACTTTTAACAACGCACGGCTGGACTCACGTTTACCAACGCGGCGAATCAATCCATTATAAAAGACCGGGAACAACCGACAGCGTAACTTCGGCTAATTTTCATACCGGGTTAAGAATTTTCTATGTTTTCAGCACGTCAACCGAATTTGAAGCCGCCCGCGGTTTTAATCCCGTCCAAGTTTACACGCAACTTGAACACGTCGGCGATTATTCAGCCGCGAGCAAGGCTCTTTACGCGGCTGGTTATGGAGCGCGGCATAACGGGAAAACCAAAGACGACAGCACACAGCAACCGACCGAATTTACAGGCGAACCACGACCGCTCGATTTAACTTTGAAACCAGTAGCCGCGCTGGAAGTTGATTGTTTGCCGAAAGTTTTAACCGACTGGCTGCGACCGGCTTCAAAAGTTATCGGATGTCCGTTTGATTTTCTCGCGCTAGCGGCAGTCGTTATGATTGGAAGCATTATCGGCTCGCGGCTTCGCGTAAAACCTTTGCGGCATTCTGATTGGTTTGTCGTTCCTAACCTTTACGCCGGATGCGTCGGTCTACCGTCCACAAAGAAAACGCCTGCATTAGACGAAACACGAAAACCAATTTTAGAACTTCAAGCGGCGGCGCGAAAAGCACACGTCGATGAAAAAGCGGAATATGATATTAAGGCGAGATTCTACGAGAAGGAATCGAACGGTCTGCTTAGAAGTTCGGAGAAATTTAATGACTACAAGACAAGTCTCGAACTTTTGGACAAGCCCGAAGAACCGATTTTGAGACGTTTTGAGACCAACGACATCACCACGCCGAAGCTCGCGCAATTTCTTTCCGAAAATCCTATCGGTATTCTGCAAAACCGCGACGAACTGACCGGCTGGTTAAAGTCCTTAGAAGCCGACTACGACTTGAACGCACGCTCATTCGTTCTCGAATTGTGGAAAGGCGCGATTAGTTACACGCAAGCCCGCGTCGGCAACGGCGAGATTCAAATACCGAGCGGAACGCTTTCTATTATCGGCGGTATTCAACCGTCCAAACTGCAACGATACATTTCAGAAGCTTACTCATTCGACAATTCAGACGGCTTACCGCAGCGTTTTTTGTTTTCTTATCCCGACACAAACAAGCGCGGCGAAAAACCAACCGGAGCCGATTATGACCAAATGCTGAACGGTTATGCCGCAGCTAACAGAATCTGCAAAACCCTTGCCGAATTTAATTTTGACGGGAAAGTAATCGGCGCGAACGGCGACATATTTCAAATCGTCAAATTCAGCCGCGAAGCACAATCGGCGGTTGACGAATGGAACGGCGACATTGAAACCGAAGCCGAAAGCTTACAAATTGAAGATGAGCCGTTTTCGTCATATCTATATAAAATACCGAAAAGCTGTTTTGCAATCGCGCTTATATTCCATTGTCTTGAACACATCAACGATGCAGTGTTCCCGTCTGAAATCACACTCGAAACCACTTTGCGAGCGATTGCTTACACGGAAGTATTAACCACTCACGCTCGGCGCGTGTTCGCGCTCGGCGAAAATCAAATCTTCGCGCTGGCGCAAATCCTTATAGGCAAAATCAAAAAAGGCGAACTGGAGCAAGGTTTTACCATTCGTGAAGTAATGCGCAAGCATTGGAGCGGTTTAAGAACAAAAGACACAGTTCAAGACGTTATCGGATTACTAATTGATTACGGCTATTTGCTGGAACTCCCGACAAGCGGCGAAGGCAGACCAACAATAAAATATGCCTTTCATCCATCGTTAGAAAAGGAGAACAAAGATGAAATGGAATAACCGATTGAAATCAGTATTAACAAAACCCGAAGAAAGCGTTTTTTCGGGAGATTGTCTAGAAACACAAGTGACAAAAGGTGACAAAACTCACTTAAAGCTAGTTTTGTCACCTTTTGTCACTGCTCATTCTAGACAATCTTCTGAAAATCTAACAAATTCGGACACAGGCAAAAAAGAGTTAAAGTTAGTTTCGTCACCTTTTGTCACTGCTCATTCTAGACAATCTTTCAAAAACAACGATGAGCTTTTAGACTTCAAAGCCGAAAAGTTACACGAAATCTTAAACCGATTTATCGAAAACGGAATCACGTTTGACGTTTACGTCGACGATTTTCAAACCATTGATAACGAAAAAAATCTAAAGCCTTCGGACATAGAATTTCTCAAAATTAACGGCGCGGCTGTTCTCTGCCAACTTCAGCAATCGCTTTTGATGAAAAATTTGTTTTCACATTCGCCGGAACAGCTTGAAGATTTTGCGTTTGAGATTACGGAGCGCGAAGCAATAATTTCAGAGGATTGTCTAAACTCGCAAGTGACAAAAGGTGACAAAACTAGATTCGAGATTTACTTTGAAGCCGTGAAATCTACCACGCGCAAATGGTTCGCGGATTTGCTTGGCGAAGTGCTGGACACGGCATCGTCTTTTATAAACTAAAAGGCATAGCACGGCAAGCCTCCACAAATAAAAACGCGCCACAGGCGATGCAGGAAAATAAATATATGACAAACTCACAAAAAACAGACGGTAAACAGGCGGATGGTAAATTTGCGCCCGGTAACTCAATCGGGAAAAAGTTCCCGTCCGGATCCAGCGGCAATCCGAACGGACGACCGAAACTTACAAAATTGACCGAAGCCTTGCGCCAACAGCTTGCCGAGATTAACCCGGACGCGACCGAAGAAACCATTGCCGAACAGATTGCTAAAACCTTAATAAGACTAGCAATTTCGGGCGATATAGCGGCAATTAAAGAGTGTTTTGACCGCGCCGAAGGCAAAGCTCCGATTAACATTGGTGTCGGCAACAAAGACGGCGAACCGATGCTAATTACTTTTAGTTTTAACAATACGAGGTTACTTAGCGATGGCGAATAAAACTCAAACAAAACAAATTCATTATCAGCGACCGCGGCTTGCGCACTATCAAATTGACTCGATTTTTAACGATGCGCGTTATGGAATAATCGAAGCAAGCACAAAAAGCGGAAAAACAGCCGCGTGCCTTGTTTGGATTATTGAACAGGCTTTGCAGGGTAAAATCGGTCAAGATTTTTGGTGGATAGCTCCCGTGTATGGTCAAGCCAAAATCGCTTTTCGCCGATTGAAAGCAGGCTTGCCGCGTGAAGCATTCCAAGCGAACGAATCCGAACTTACTTTGACTTTGATAAACGGCGCAAGAATCGTCTGCAAATCGGCGGAAAAACCCGACAATCTTTATGGCGAAGATGTTTATGCGGCTGTCTTTGATGAGGCAAGCCGCGCCCGGGAAGAGGCTTGGCACGCGCTCCGCTCGACACTCACGGCGACACGCGCCGCGGTGAGAGTAATCGGCAATGTGAAGGGTAGAAAGAATTGGGCGTATAAACTAGCGCGGAAAGCTGAAAGCGGCGAACCCGGTATGAGTTATGCAAAAATTACGGCGTATGATGCCATTGACGCGGGAATTTTGGATGAATCCGAAATCGAAGATGCCCGTCGGCAATTGCCCGACAATGTTTTCAAGGAATTGTATTTAGCCGAACCGTCCAACGACGAAGGCAATCCGTTTGGCTTGATTGCAATTCGTGATTGCATTGCTCCGATGTCAATTCAAAGACCCGTTTGCTTTGGCTTAGACCTGGCAAAATCGGTTGACTGGACTTGTCTAATCGGACTTGACGCAAAAAGAAAAGTTTGCGTATTTGAACGCTTTCAAAAGTCTTAGCTGGACACGACCGAAACCATTCGGCGGATCGTCGGCAATGTCCCGTGCTTAACTGATTCGACGGGAATCGGCGACAGCATTTTAGAATCTTTGCAAAAAGACAGACGGCAAAACTTCGAAGGCTTCAAATTTAGCTCACCGTCAAAACAGCAATTAATGGAAAGCCTTTCCCTTGCGATACAAAAACAGGAAATCGGCTTTCCCGAAGGCGTAATCGTCAATGAATTAGAAAGTTTTGAATACGAATACACGCGGACGGGAGTTAAATACACCGCTCCGTCCGGTATGCACGATGACGCGGTTTGCGCTTTGGCTTTGGCTAATTTTCACAAGCCGCGACCAGTTGCGCGATTTTACAGTTGCTAAAACTCTACACTCAATAAAACAATGGCTTTTTGCCATAAGGAAAATAAATAAAATGACAGAAAAAATGATACAGAATCTAAACGAAATCGAAAGCACTCAAACACTTTTGGAAACTTTGGCGGCGGAGCAGTCCGACTTGGGCGCAAAGATGGCAATTTCGGCGGATAATGCCGACAGCGCGAGCCTAATCGCACTTTCACACCGTCGTAATAACTTGCCGATTGAAATTTTATCGGCGCAAATCATACTTGAAAGGCTTCTTTTGCTCCGCGATGAACAGCGATTGCCGGAGCTTCAAAACGTAGTTGCGGAACTCGCCAAACCTATCCCGGAAATGCAAAAACAAATTGCTGATTTGCAGGTGGAATTCAACATCGCGAGCGGCGAAGTCAGTAACGCAAATGAAAATCTCCGCCAGACCAAATTGGAGATCGCAGAGCGCCGACGTTCTATCGAATCGCTTCTGGCACAGGCGCGAAACGTCAAAATCTCGCCGTCATCTTTGCAGATGCACGGACGATAAAGGAGAAAAACAATGAGTATTTTCCGTACGGAAAAAGACAAAAAAGAATTTGTCGCCGCGTTTCGCAAATTGACGATGAGCGGCGTGATTAACAAAGACGCAGCGATTGAAAAACTAATTCGTGATAATCCGAATTATTTCCATCAGCAGACCGAAGCCGAACTCAAGAAAAGTTTTCACGAGGCTATGAATGCCGAAATACGCTCGCGTGCCTTGCGAACGAATAAATTTGCAGATTCTTTATTCACTAAAGGCAAATAATAATCCACCTACCGACATAAATTTCCTTCAGAATCTTACCGAAAATCCGCCGATATCACCCCTCGACAAAAAGAAGCCGTGATCGTAAAAACTTGCGGCTTTTCCTTTCCAAGCCATACCTACATAAGCCTTTCCAGACAAAACACGCTTACAGGCAATCACACGGCGGACATACGCGGCAAAAAAGCAACAAACTTTAGTATTTATCGAGTGTCGAACCTATGCGCGGGTGGGTTGAATGCGCGGACATAGGTAACAATTCATTTTAAGTTTGTCGAACCTATGCGCGGGTGGGTTGAATGATTAAAATTTCTTCCAATGGAAGAAATTTCACAGTCGAACCTATGCGCGGGTGGGTTGAATGAAATCACCACCGTGTGTTGTGATTGTTTTGACGTCGAACCTATGCGCGGGTGGGTTGAATGTCAAATTTAAAGCATCATCTTTAAATTTGATTGTCGAACCTATGCGCGGGTGGGTTGAATGTATGTAAAACTGTTGACCAGGTCAACAGTTTTGTCGAACCTATGCGCGGGTGGGTTGAATGCGGGTGATAATCA